>UEXT01000561.1_pt1 | contig 14073 bp, 13 predicted proteins | sample 4301081 | NCBI WGS metagenome assembly UEXT01 (sample SAMEA4773177, study PRJEB27434) | metagenome | biome: 2259; feature: agricultural soil; material: soil | place: USA | collected 2014-09 | depth 0.25 m
GGGACCGGGCCTGATACGCCAAGAAGTTCGGGATGGCGATGGCCGCCAAAATCCCGATGATCGCGACCACGATCATCAACTCGATCAACGTGAAACCCTTTTGGCCCTTTATCTGCTTACACATTGCTGTTCCTCCAGGTTGATGGTTCAATAACTCGCCCTTCGTCTCACCACCACAGTCTTGTCTATGGCCTGTAGTTGCTTGCCCCGAGCAGAGGGTGAGCAGATTGGATGCCAGAGCACTGATGGGTGAGTTAGCGAGTGTCAGAACACATGTTTTCTAGTACTTAGAGAAGTGAGAGCAGTGAAGTCGTAATTTTTTGGTCTATGTTTTCTTTAGGATGGGCCAAAAATTGTCAGTCTGGAGTGCGCATTTTCGCTCGTTTGTGCGCTTACGCTCAACTGTTTTAAGTGAGTGGGCGAGCCCGCTCTATCGTGCGTATACGCTCGGTTATTTCAATCGCCGGTCCAACTCCAACTCGGAACCGACAGCAGTCTGCCAGTCGTGATGGTGTCACTCACAGTAGGATTACGCGATGGTGGGAACGCTCTTCGCGTGAATCCGAGAGATTTCATAAGGTTCTGTGTGACCATGTAATGGTTCAAAAACAACTGTTTTGATCTCGCCGTCCTTCACTGCTGTCACTGAGGCTCTTAATCGAAAAGTGAAGGTATCATCTACCTTTCCTTTCCAGAATGCGACCCACGATGAATCCTGCCGCGAACGGCAATCCCCATAACACGACCACGATAGCAAGGAGGAGCCAGAGCGAATCCCGCACGAGAAGCGTCGCTTGAGAGAAGACTTCGTCGATCGCGTGTTTAGTAAGGGCATCCAGATCTTTCATCGCATTGCCCCGTTCTTGGCGGATTGCTTCGGTGAGTGCTTCACGCTCCTTTTTCACGCTGTCAAGGACGGCATTGCGTTGCTGAGTCAAAAAGCCATCCTCTCTGCTTAACTCAGCCTGGAGTTCCTCAAGCTTGCCACTAAGGACAGACGGGCCCTTTTCAACCGCGGATGCTAGATGTTCTGGAGATTGAGCGAGCACAGAAAAACCACGGAGTGCGTTTTGGAAAGATTTTTCCCTTGCCAGTCGATCTGTCACAGCTTCGCCAAACGCTTTTGGCATTTCTTCCGCTGCCCGGATAAGTTCTTTTGCTGTCAGCGTTAGATCGCTCACTCGAGTCAGCAACTCCTCCTCATATGGCTTGCTCGCGTGCACCAGTTCGGTACCCAAGGTCTTCGCTGCGCCTTCCATTCCTGTCCCGAGTTCAGACGCCGCTGATTTGGCAGCTCCTTCGGACACGCTCACCTTGGGTGAGAGTGTACAGCCAACGCTCACCCACGCGAGAAGGCCGATGAGGCACACGAGGCGACTGGGACGGTAGCGAGACATGATAAATCGAAACTCCGGACTAATCTCGTGATCTAGGAACAGCTCACCTCACCTGACTCATCAGCATCGTGGGACCCACAAGCGAAGATTACGAGGAGTTCTTGATGAACTCGTTCAGGATACCGACATCTTCAATCTTCAATCGTCCGTCGTGAAGCATGTGGGCCATCCGTAACCGAGTTAGTTTCAAGTACCTCTCAGACGCCGCCGGGCTCGATGCGTTGGCGGAAGCCGAATGGATGGTTAAGGCGCGATGAGCGAAACGTAAGAGACGTTGTACTCGATAATATCTACGAAGTTGCCTGGTGAACGTAAAGCCAGCATACACGAGTGAAGCATAGGTCCCGATACCCGCTAAAAAATGTGGGTCCAAGAAAAAGGGTGGGTCATGCGTATAAAACCGCACAGCTCCATCATGCAGTGGATAGTATAAGTCCGGATAGCCGTCTGTCACCTTCGTGACACTTAAAGGCACATCCTTCAAAATGTCGTGAATGCGATGCGATAACTTCTGTTGAATCTCGTATACTTCAGCAGATCCCAGGTCCGTGGATGCCGTAAGAATTGATTTCGCAGCCACCGTCGTGATTTCACGAGACGAGACTTTATATGTTGAAGCTGGGATCTTGATCACCTCAAGGTAAGGCGCCAATAGCTTCAAGCCTTCCGCCGACTCCAGGTTGAGCAGGTGCAAATCAGGCGAGTCCAATAGGCGCTTAATCGCGTCGCTATTCAACGCGATGAGAAAGAAGGCGAGATCAATCTTGCCGTCCAATAACTCCTTCATTGCCCGGTTAAAGTCCCAATCGTTACCTTTGCGGTCGAACGTGATCCCTTCATGACTCAGCACGAGCTGGGCAACAAAGGCGGTGGCTCCCCCATCAGGTCCTATATAAATCTTGCTATGGGGCTTGATGTCTCGAACGTCCTTAAAGTTCAGCCGTTTATTGGAGAGTATATGTAACGGCGCGAGATAGAGCGGCATGACGGCCCGGAGGCGGATCTCGTTGGTCTCCTTCAGGGGTTGGGTACCCTCGCTGGTACGCAGGAGACACTTAGGCGGCGCGTGAATATGCATCGGCAAGCCATCTTCGACAAGAGCCAGCTGCGCTCTTCGCTGATTCACCAACGCTATATTGTCGAGGGATCCGCAGGACTCCACCGGCGCAAAGTCTGGCGCCAGATTGAGCTGAAGCCATTGTTCGAGCTGCGTGGGCTCATTTAACGTATCCGCAATCTGAGGACCAATCTCCGTTTCCGTGGCTCCGTGCGGACCGGTCAGGAGATAATATTGAGTGTGTGTCCGATCGTAAGCAATCCCTGCGACGATCACGATTGGGATAGTCACAGCCACAAGAATTCCTATCTTTTGGCCGTTCTTGACGAGCAGGTGAAATACTGGATGACGATGCACCCGACGATAGGCAGAATCGAGAGTTTTCAGGACGCGATACAGCCGAGGCCCCGTAGCAGTTCTCTGCATTGCGTTTACTTTACCCTATGAGAAGTGTGTAACTCGTGCATTTGGTTCATGTCCATTCAACAGACGGGCTGGATTTTTTTCCATTACGGGCCTAGGCTCGTCTTATCTACTAGGCTTCAAATGATTCTGGTTTTTGACCGGCACCTACGATAAGTCAAATTCAATGAGAAATCGATAATACAGCGCTGTAGTCAAGCAGAGGATTTTGGGAAAGTCAGGAACGATCGTCGAGTAGAACCCTGGCAGCCCAGGTGGGGAATTGGTACATGAATGAAGGTATTTGTCGTAGGTAAAGATTGTTGGTGGAGGGCACGGGAGTCGAACCCGCGACCCCGACGTTGCGAACGTCGTGCTCTCCCAACTGAGCTAGCCCCCCACCTGTTGGAGATATGAACGTATGGCCTAACGGCAGATGGCTAATAGCCGGAAAAGCCGTACCTAATAGCCAGATCATAAGAAGAGGCTCCGAGCGCCGATTCAATTTAACCGCGGGTCTTGCCAGGCAACATCGCCACAAGCATTTGGTCCGCGGAGGAGACGGGGAGGGATGCTTGGCACTCGGAGCCGTCTCAAATTTTCTCCATTATACACAAGTCCATTCTTGTGCTCCACTCCCCCGCGCTAATTTACGGCGTCCGCCACGCCCCACTCCTTCATCGCGCGCTCATCCAGAATCCGTATGAACCGGGGCCGAAGGACGAGATCGAAGACCTCCTCCTTCCCCGGACAGAGTTTCAGGACTTCCCTGCGGGTATGCTCGATCACGTCGAGCGCTTCCTCATGGCTCAGGGACGCACCACGCAGGAAGTAAGCTGCCACATCCACCGTGGCCCGCAGGCGGTTCATGCGGACTTGCTCTTCGAGGATTTCACGGTTGGAGGCCATGTTTTTCAAGTTTTCGTCACGAAGGGCTGATGATGGCATATCCATCTGGCTTCGCAGCCTCGATGAATACCCGCCGACCCTCAGTTCGAAGGCGTCCCTCGGCAAAGAGCTGGACCGCACGCGGATAGATCTTGTGCTCCTGTTCAAGAATCCGAATTGCGAGTGTCTCTGGGGTATCGTGATCAAGAACCGGCACCGCTGCCTGCAGGACAATCGGTCCCTCATCGACACCTTCCGTGACAAAGTGTACTGTGCATCCGGCGAGCTTACAGCCCCATTCGATCGCCTTTTTCTGGCCGTCGAGTCCCGGAAACGACGGCAGCAGTGATGGATGGATGTTCATCATCCGATTGACATATGCGTTGACCAGAACCGCCGTCACAATTTTCATGTAGCCTGCAAGGAGGATGAGCTCGACGTCATGCTGCTGGAGCACCTCAAGAAGCTTCCGATCGTACGCCTCACGACTATCAGGTCGTCCAGCAAATGGTTTGGGATCCACGAAGAGGCTCTTAAGACCATGCTTCCGCGCCCGTTCCAAGGCCGGCGCATCTTGTTTATTGCTAATCACCGCCACGATGCGTGCATCAACCTGCTTGGCTTCAATCGCATCGATGACCGCTTGGAGGTTCGATCCGCGGCCCGATGCCAGTACGGCGATGCGCAGCGGAGCTGTTCGTTTAGGTGACATACTCCACCAGCGGGGCTCCATCGTTTGCCGATACAATGGATCCAATGTGATAGCCTCGATCTCCCAGCGCTGCGGCGCGTTGCATGACGGCATCGGCCGCATCCGGCGGCACCACCAGTATCAACCCAATCCCCATATTAAAGACGCGGTACATCTCGTCTCGCGAGACCGCACCTAGATTGGCAATCACACGGAAGATGGGCGGAACATTCCACGCACTGCGCCGCACCTGAGCCCGCACGCCAGGAGGAAGGACGCGTGGGAGATTCTCGGTAATGCCACCACCCGTAATATGGGCGATGCCTTTGATGAAGCCTTCTTGAATAAGTGTCAAGATTTGCTTGGCGTAGATGCGGGTAGGAGTCAGCAAGACCTCTCCGACCGGCTGGTCCAGCTCGGGCACCCGACTAGTTACTGTGAGGTTCGCCTGCTGGAACAAAACACGGCGGACCAGCGAATACCCGTTGCTATGGAGACCGGTGGAGGCAAGCCCGATTAGGACATCACCGGGAGCAATCGTACGACCATCAATGATCTTGGGCTTGTCGACAATCCCCACTGCGAACCCCGCAAGGTCATATTCACCGTCTGCGTACATGGATGGCATTTCGGCCGTTTCTCCACCAATCAAGGCGCACCCGGCTTGGCGGCACCCTTCGGCGATCCCCTTCAAGACTGCTTCGGCTTTGGAAACTGTCAATCTCCCGGTCGCAAAATAATCGAGAAAAAACAGCGGTTCGGCACCGCTAACCGCAATGTCATTTACACACATCGCGACGAGATCAATCCCAACCGTCTCGTGGCGATCCATCAAGAATGCGATCTTCAGCTTTGTGCCCACGCCGTCCGTCCCCGAGACCAAAACAGGGTCTTCGTATTTTTTGGATTGGAGGCGAAAGAGTCCGCCGAAACCGCCCAAGTCGGTCAGAACTTCCGGCCGAAACGTCGAGCGGACTAGCGGCTTGATACGGTCAACAAACTCGTCGCCCGCATCGATATCGACCCCCGCGTCACGGTAGGTGGTCATAGAGTCGAGCATCATATCGGAGGGTTGTTTGGGAGGTCAACGCGCAGGCGAGAAACATCGCTCCTTGCGCTTTGGCAAGAGCAACCGAGCTGCTGAAGCGGGCATCAGAGCCGTTGTGTGCTCCGTCCGGTAACTAGTTTCTGTTTCTCTTTACAAAGCCCGCCATCTGGTAGCGACCTTTGCCAAAGAAGCGGGGTCCATCCGAGGGTTTGCCGAGAAGGAAAGCTGCAACTGACTAAGGCACCGCGATCATGGTCGCGGCCGAGGGAGCTCCAGAAGGATTCCGCTCGGCAAAGCCCGATAGGGTCGCTTCGGGAGGCATGGGAGCATGGAATACTGGCGGGCTTACACCTGTTCAGGCTTCTGGCCGCATCTCCACGTCCAGCAATTTGATCTTCCGATGGAGATGGCTTCGCTCGATTTTCAAGTCTTCGGCCGTGCGCGAAATGTTCCAGTGATGTTCGCGCAGCTTGCGTCCGATATATTCCTTCTCAAAGGCGTTCCGCGCATCACGGAGGGAATCATACGCTTGCACCGAGATTGAATTAGCCGCGGGGACGGGAGGTTGAGAGGACGCGGTAGCTGGACGAACCTGCAGGGCGAGACTCGCCTGCGCGGCATCGATGACGTTTCCCGGCACCATGATCATGAGCCGTTCGACGAGATTCCCGAGTTCGCGGATATTTCCGGGCCAGTCGTATTGTTGAAATACCTCCATTGCGTCCTGTGAGACATCTTTTACGCGCAACCCCTGTTCTTCCGCGTGCATTTTCATGAAATGGCGCACGAGAAGCGGAATATCCTCACGACGTTCCCGCAGAGGGGATACAATGATTGGAACCACGTTCAATCGATAGAAAAGATCGTCACGAAAGGTCCCCCTGTCGATTTCTTTGAGCAAGTCTTTGTTGGATGCTGCCAGGACCCGTACATCCACCTTCATCAGCTTGGTCCCGCCTACACGAGTAAACTGCTGTTCCTGAAGCGCCCGGAGCACCTTGGCCTGGGTGTTCAAACTCATGTCCCCGATTTCATCCAAAAAGAGGGTCCCGCCATCGGCTTGTTCGAATTGTCCCCGTTTCAGAGAAGTCGCGCCGCTGAAAGACCCCTTCTCGTGACCGAATAATTCGCTTTCAATCAGCGTCTCTGGAATGGCCGCACAATTGACTGCAATGAACGGCTTATCCGCCCGTGCGCTGTGTTCGTGAATTGCCCGTGCGACGAGTTCCTTACCTGTGCCGTTCTCCCCTCCGATCAAGACACGGCTGTTGGTCGGCCCGGCAGTTTCGATCAACTGTCGCAGTTGTTGCATGGCCAGCGACTGTCCGACTAAATCGAATCTTCTCTGCACTCTCGTCCGTAGCGAGCGATTTTCCTGCTCCAAGCGATATTGATCCAGCGCATGCTTGACTCTGAGCGTCACGTTTTCCAAAGACAATGGTTTTTCGATGTAGTCGTAAGCACCGAGTTTGATCGCCTTCACCGCCGTTTCGATCGATCCATGCCCCGACATCATCATAACCTGCGCGGTTGGCACTAGTTCACGTACACGCCGCAACGTCTCCAAGCCGTCCATCTCAGGCATCCAAATATCGAGAAGCATCAAGTCGGGGGGATCCGTCGTATAGACACGCAAGGCTTCTGCTCCACTCTTCCCGATGGTGACCTGGTACCCCTCGTCCTCCAAAATGCTGCTCAATGAGGTGAGGATCGCCTCCTCATCGTCCACTACGAGAATCGATGCCGACATACGTGTTCCTATTCCTTTCTCTGCAACGCGGATTACACTGGCAAGTCAAACGTGAACACCGCCCCGTGCGGCTGATTGTGACCCGCTTGGATGTGTCCTTCATGATCCGTAATGATTCGGCGGACAATGGCAAGCCCGAGTCCCGTGCCGCTTTTCTTCCGCGTGAAGTACGGCACGAAGAGTTTATCTTGGTCCTCAGCAGCAATGCCCGGGCCTTCATCGGCCACGCTTACAATAGCACGTCGTCGCTTCGTATCGTACTTGGTCGTCAGCCACACACGTCCTTTGTGATTCATCGCTTGGATCGCATTGTCCAACAAATTCACCAACACCCGCTTCAGTTGTTCCCGATCAAAATTCAACAATGGGAGATCCTCATCCAGCTCGACTAGCAATTCGATCTCCCTATGCGCGCCCCGATAGAGGGTGACGACTTCGTTGATCACATCGTGAAGGGATTGGTGGGCCATCTGGGGCGCCGGGAGGCGGGCAAACTTCGAAAACTCATCCACCATGTGCTTCAGACTCGTGACTTCATTGACGATTACGTTTGTTGATTCGTCGAACACCTTCTCAAAATCTGGGGACTTTTCCAAAAACTTCTTCCGCAATCGTTGTGCGGACAGCTGAATTGGCGTTAGTGGATTTTTGATCTCGTGTGCCACCCGACGCGCTACTTCCTGCCAGGCTGCCACCTTCTGCGCCTTGATCAATTCGGTCAAATCTTCGAACACCAAGACAATGCCCAGGTCTCGATTAGTGTCATCTTTCATACGGGAGCCATGGAGGCCGATGGTGAGAAACTTTCCCTCCACCTCAATCGGCCCTTCCAACGTCAAGTTATCCCGTTGATCGGCCAACATCCGATCGTAGACCGTCTGAAATAGATCCAGCCCGAATTCCTTAAAGACTTCGTTGGCTGGCCGGCCGCGGAATCGATCCGCCCAGAGCCCAAGGATGCGTTCGCCTGAGGGATTAAAAGTCGTGATCACTCCGTTTTTATCTATAGACACTAAACCGGCGGCAATCGTATCCACCACTGTTTGGATATAGGCCCGGCGACGATCGAGTTCGAGGTTGTTCTGACGCAACGAGATATTCGCCTCTTCAATCTTTGACTTACTCCCTTGGAGGTCCTCGGTCATCTGGTTGAACGACTCGATCAACGTGCCGATTTCATCTGTGGCGTTCGCATCGATGCGCACAGACAGGTCCCCTTGTGCGATCGTCTGGGTGGCCTCGGCCAATCGCTGAATCGGTACCGTGATACTGCGCGCCACATAAAATCCAAACCAGGTCGCTCCAAATAGAATCAGCACGGTGATGACAGCCACAAAGAGATAGGCCCCCGCCTTGATCGGATTTTTCATGGCTTTGAGCTGCTTATACTCGAGGTATTGGCGACCGATTCCCTCCATTTTGGCCTGAAGCGATTCCGGGACGTAGGCATCAACCACTACGACACCCCCAATCTCTCCACCCCGCTCACTGGCGGCAATAGGCATCGCAGCTCGCACCAGACGGCCGGTTTGCGCCTCTTGGACCGTGTTCACTTCCTGCTTGCCATTAATGGCCTGCAACACCAGTTGTCCAACCGGAAGGTCGAGCACCATGGAGGGAATGTCGGGATCGACTGCCTTCGTGAGGGTCTCGAGCTTGGCAGAATAGACCTCGATGCCGGCGACGCCGAATTCCCTGCGCTTGCGGGCAATGGCCGCCACGAGTAAATCGCGTTGCTCCGGGAGCAACATGTCCTCGCGGTAAATTTCGTGACCGATTGCACGGGCACTGTTGACCGCCAACGTGATGTGACCAGCATGCTGCATTCGGGCCACCTCATAGGAATCGCGCATGACCCGATCGATTTGGTCACTGAACCAGACGTCAACCGCCTTATTTACGAGCCCGCTGGCGACCACGGCAAGGAGGACCGTAGGGATCAAGGAGAACCCGATAAAAGCGGCCACCAGCTTGTTCCGGAATCCCGAACCCAAGAGCCGATGCCGTCGCTCGAAGTACGCCTTCACCAGATTACGTGACAGGAGCAACAGGAGAACGACAAATCCGATCAGGTCCAGATTGATCAAGAGAAGGACAAACGCATAACTGGTGGTGGGAAAGAAGGAATCTCCCGTCTCCTCTCCGCCGGGAACAATTGTCTGCGAATAGTAGAACGTTAGCGCTAGACAGGGCAGCAGCAGAATCAATACGATCCAGACCGGCCGCAAGTGCATCCAGCGCGGATCTCGTTCAGAAGAAGCTGACCGCGTCGAGTTGCCTTTTTTGACGTTCCAACCGTCTGGAACTGTTGTGGGCTTGCTTTCGGTCACATCAGGATCCCGTATCTCAATGCCAGATGGTCGAGCCATCCCTCAAGCATTCACTATAACGGAATTACGAGAGCGTCTCAAAACATCTTGCGGAACGGATTGGGCCAGGGGGTAATCGACACCGCGTCAGAATGAACGAGATTACGACTTTGATGTCAAACTGACGTACTTCATCCGAAGCGCGTAGAGCATGTCACGCAGTACTGCTTGTTCTTCCGGATTCAGATTGCCCTTTGTCTTCTCGTCTAAGACGGAGAGCAGGTCGATGATTTCTTTCGCTTGCGGCAAGTTGACAGGCAAGGGAGATTGCTGTGGGTCTAGCTGTTCTCCCATTAACATCAACGACGAGCTGCCGAGGGAAATTACAAAGGACGAAAAGGTGACCGGAACACCGGAACTGTGGGAAGGACCTGACGGAGACGTTGATGGGAATGGGGCCTGACCCTCGGCAGACGATGTCCCCGAGGAGGCAGGTGAGGGACGATCGGTCCCGCTTCCTCCCCGTCGATCCCGAATCACAAACCCTTCGTCTTTTTCAGCCGCCACGAGCCGTTTCTTCCCACGAAGCGCAGGGTTGGTACCCTACCATAGGGCCTAGGGGGGCGCAAGCTGGCGAGTATCGTTGAAGCGCATCGGGAACCGGGTATAATGGACACCTCTGCCCGACTATTGGGCACTACTTCAAGTTGCCATAAGCATGTCGGAACCTTTCAACAAACTCGTTCGCTTGATGGCCACCCTACGGGCTCCCAATGGGTGCCCGTGGGATCGGAAGCAGACGCATGAGTCGCTCAAACCCTACTTGCTCGAAGAAACCTATGAGGTCCTAGAAACGATCGATCGCCAAGACCGCGCGAAGCTCGCCGAGGAATTGGGCGACGTCCTGCTCCAAGTGATTTTTCACAGTCAAATCGCCGCCGAAGGGGAGCAGTTCACGGTTGACGACGTCATAGAACGCCTGTCGGACAAGCTGATTCGCCGCCACCCACATGTGTTCGGAAACGGTCCTGCCGAAAAACAGACGACCACGGCCGAAGAGGTTCTACATCGATGGGAAGAAATCAAACGAGCCGAGCGTCAAGCGTCGGGGCGGTCAACGTCGATCCTCGACGATGTCCCGAAGACGTTGCCGGCCCTTCTCCGAGCCTACCAAGTCCAAGCCCGGGCGGCGCGCGTCGGCTTCGACTGGACTCACGATGCGGCCGGATTCGATCAGGTATTGAGTAAAATCGAAGAAGAAATCCGCGAACTTCGTATGGCAGTACGAGCTCCTGGTTCTAAACCCGTCGCGAATGAGGCAACCAGCATGACATCTCGGCAGAACCAGATCACGGCGGAATTCGGCGATGTGCTCTTCTCGCTCGTCAATCTGTCTCGATTCCTCAAGGTCAACCCGGAAGATACGCTTCGCCTGGCGACGAACCGATTCTCGGAACGATTCCATTATATCGAAAGCCAGGCGAAGGCCTCCGGGCGAGCGGTCAACGAGTTGTCATTTGGTGAAATGGATCGCCTTTGGGAAGAAGCCAAAGCCCGAACTGAAGCTCCGCCGAAGTCGCCGACGACGACCCCGCCGTCGGACAGCACCGAGGGAGCACCCTATGAGCGATAGTCAAGGGCCGTACGAAGAAGGTAAGCGTGCTGGCCTCCATCCGCTCATCGTCATATTTGGAGTCCTGCTCGGGCTTTGGTTGTTCGTCGCGCTCATCGTGCCGAGTTCGAAAAACAAGCAAGCCACGAGTACTGAGGGACCTAACGTCCCGCTCATAGAAGACCCTGAAGCCGCGCCTGTCATCTTTAGAGTGGAAGCCACTGTGCCCGAGATGAATGTCATCAGTCTGGTTGTTCCGCCGCAAGCTACGGATAGCCAAGTCGTTGGGCTATTGAAACGATTACGCAAAGAACGACTGGAAGGCACACTCACTGACCTGCTTCCTGCAACGACTCCTGGACACAAGCTCGGAAATCACGCGATAGCCGATATCTATATCGTATCGGATCCGAAATACGCCCAGCCAGAAGCAATCCGTACGCTCGCTCGAGGTGCACACGCGCCAGGAAATCTATATCCGCAAGCTATTCCATTCGAAGTCGCGATGGAAGAAGTTCGTGGGCACTATCGAATTGATCTGAATAATACCGGGAGCCCAGATGCAGCATCGCTAGGGCTGGCGGACGAATCAGGCGTGCATTCCAAGCACTATAGTAAAATCTTTTAGCGATCTATCCCCGCCTTTCCTGCAGTTTTGGGCTGTTTCTATCCCCAAGACAAAAATGATTCAAGTGCCCATCCTTAGTGGAATCCCCATGCCACAATATCTGGTGGGAACTTGATCTCCCCACCCAATGCCTAAATCTTGTGCAGGTTGCTCAGTCTGTGATGATTCCTGGCGATCAATCGGAGAGACGGATGTTTTCCACAGGGTTGTCCACAGAATCTGTGACTGAAGATTTTAGAACGCTTTTTTGTTGTTATTGCGATGTTGTGTCCTATGAACCAGTCGTGCCCGATCTGCACACCGAAGAATCAGATTACAATTTCACACGCTTTGCAATTTCTGCGCGGAGCGCGGGCTGTTGTTCGGTCGCCCAAGCCTCGAGCCGAAGAAAGAAATGCCCGAACACACCGACGAACGGTGGAATCATTACGTCGCGTCGCTCCGCCAACATGCCTTCTTCGTCTGCGATGCGGAGTTTTTCATCGGCGATCTTCCGCGATAGCAGTTGTGTGATTAATAGTTGTTGACCGGGGGAGCCTGAAAACGTTCCGATGATCTTGCCCTTGAGCACCTCAAGTTCCTCGGCGATCGCCACCTTCACACGAACCGCGTGAGGCATTGACCACGAAGCCCGTAAGACCGCATAGTCATATGAGAACACTGCTTCTTTCGGTTCTCGAAATGGTCCACTGACCTCTGAAATCTTGAGACGATTGTCCATCATGCCCCCATAAACTGTTCAATCACCGTTACGCCGCGCGAGGCTCCGGAGCCCCTGACAAATGACGCATCACATGTTGAGCAGCAAGGGTTCCATTTCGGATACAGTCCGGAATGCCTACCCCACGATAGGCCGCACCTGTTAATACCAACCCCCCGTAGCGACTCAAAGCTGCCTCGATCTGTTTAAGACGATCCAGATGTCCAATGGTGTATTGGGGCATGGCCTTCATCCAGCGATTCACTTCTACGAATTGAGGCTCTGCAGTCACACCACAAAGACCAGCTAACTCCGACCGAACCCGCGCGATGAGCGGACGGTCCTCCAACTCAAGAATCCCTTCGCGGCCGACTCCTCCAACATAGCATCGGATCAATACCTGCCCGGGAGGCGCACGGTGAGGCCATTTCAACGATGTCCACGTAGCCGCAAGCAGATCGCGTCCTTCGACCCGTGGGACGACCAACCCAAATCCTTCGACCCTGCCGGCCACAGTCGATGTGGGAAACGACATGCTGATCGTCGCGGTGGAAGTATAGGGAACGAGATCCAGCAGCCCTCCGGCAATCGGTGTGAGTGGTCGAAGTAGGTCGGCCGATATATAGGCCGGCGTTGCGAGGACCAGACATTCAGCCGATAGGGACAAGCCATCATTCAGAATCACATCATACATCCAGCGGTTGAGTTGATGGGACCGAACTCGTAGGGCTTCGACTTTCGCTCCGATACGCAGGACAACACCTTGGTGCGTCAGATGATCCACCAGCGCTGTCACGAGATCTGCGAGTCCGTTCTTGAGGCTCACGAACATCGTGCGCTGCACCCCAGGCAGTTCTTCTCCCGATCGAACCCGCTGGGCCGCGATCATTCCGCGTATAACACTGCCGTATCGCAACTCCAATTCAACAAATCGAGGGAACGTGGCGGCCACGCTCATCTCTTCCGCGTCGCCCGCATAGATCCCGGCCATCAGCGGTTCTATCAGCCGTTCGAAGGCCTCGCGGCCAAAACGCCTCCTGAAGAACGACGCTAGCGATTCATCTTCGCCCTCTCGTGGCCGTTTGATCGGCAACAGCACATCCAGACTCATACGCATCAACCCTACCCAACTGAGCAGCCCGCTGCGAACTAAAGTCCCTATCTGGCTGGGCGTCATCACCACAAGCCCTTCTGGCAACTCTCGCAACCGCCCACGTGAGTAGACAAACGCTTTTTTTTCCGTCTCGTTCGTGTTGATGAGCTGCTCGGTCAGCCCCAGTTTGGCACAGAGTTCAAGCCCGGCCGGTTTCAGAGAGAGAAACGAATCGGGGCCGCCTTCGGCAATCAGGTTTCCGACACGGTGCGTCAGGATCTTTCCACCCCAGGCAGTTCCGGCCTCGAGCACCGTACAACGGAGGGACAACCCAGCAGCCGCGGCTTGTTCCTGGAGCCCAAAGGCCGTAGCAAGCCCGGAAATTCCACCACCGACGATGGCCACTGTGCGAGGAGTCCTCACAGGTTATTGAACAAGTGAGGATTGGTGAGCGGCCAAGACCGACGCCAAGGTCTCGACGATTGCCGGAGAGGCATT
>UEXT01000123.1_pt1 | contig 13990 bp, 16 predicted proteins | sample 4301081 | NCBI WGS metagenome assembly UEXT01 (sample SAMEA4773177, study PRJEB27434) | metagenome | biome: 2259; feature: agricultural soil; material: soil | place: USA | collected 2014-09 | depth 0.25 m
TGACTCCGCAACGATGGAACGGGCGCCGCCAGGTCCGAGCAAGCGGGCTAGGGTAGCGATGAAGTGGATAAAAAGAACGACCAGATCGCGCATCACAGAATCGTAGCAGGACGGGAAATCACAAGGCATTATGGGCGAAACAACAATTCGCCAGGCACAGCTGACGAATCCGTTCCCGCCGCCGTGGTGGCTGAAGGATCTAATCGGATGGGCGGGCGGGAATCCCAAACCGCAGCCTCCGGCACCGGCACCTAAACCCTAAGAGAGGGAGGAACAGATGCTGCGAAGAATACTGCTGGTCGTAATGGCGATTGTTACTAGCTATTCCTTGACCGGAATCAGCGGCTACCTGATCTACACACTTTCGCAGGGGCGGAGCGAGGCGCAGCTGTCGCTATTGGTTCGCTTCATCTTCAACCCACTAATCGCTCTGGTTGTGGGAGCTCTAGTTGGATTCCTTAGTAAGGATCATCCGGCGCTAGTCTCGATTGTTGGTCTTGCGACGTGGGCAATGATGCTCCACAGTTCGAGCGGAGGAGAAGCGATCCTTCGTTGGCTTATGTGGCTAGGGCCGATTCTGATTTACCTGGCACTAGGAGCAACCGCCTCAATGCTTGTCTGGCGTGTCCGGAATCGTCGAGGGGTTGCGAGGGCGACCACATAGGTCTTGGAAATAAGTGCGATGAGTTCTACTCGGACATCAACTTCTACCCGTATGTCGATAATGATCCAACGGTGCTGATAGACCCCTACGGACTGTACACGTGCGTAGGAAAAGCCGTGTGTAACTTTACACCGGATATGAATAAGGCACTAGATGCTTTTGAGAAATGCCTAGGCCGCGATTTCAAAATCACCTGTGGAAACAATGGCCATCCCGCCACCGACCCACACATGAAGGGCTTAGCTGTCGATATCGGGCACGGAATTAACCCCTGGCTGAGTAGGGACCAGGTGGTGAAATGTTTTTATGACGCTTTCCCGAACACCGCGTATGGGCAGCAGGAATACAACAAGGGCGATTCTGGCGAGTATCACTACCATATTCAGTACACACCCGGAGTGGGCGGCCCATTCACTACCCATATATTCTGCCCGTCAAAAGCAATGCCATTGGGAGAGCCGCCGGTCGCAAAAGTGTTCACCGTATTCGCGCCATACCATCGCAGCAGAGCGAGTTGGTTGGCATTCGGCAGCGTAGGAAGCGGGCAGGGCGCAGGGAATGATCCACTGAGTGGAGATTGTGCAGTCACTGAGGAAGTCCAAAAGATTACAGATAGCAATACACCGAGCACATGGCGCAGTCTCACAAAGGATCTCCTTCTTCAGAGAAATGGGTTCCTGCGCTCCTAGGGTGGAATCTGGGCTAGACCGATGCAACCCGGGAGCACTACCCTGGGGAAGTGCGGCGGATTATCGCGCGAATTTTGGGAATGTCAAGCGCAGTTTTCTCCAGGCAGGTGCCTTGCCTCTATCACCGACGGGACACCTACCTACGGATTGATGGTGAAAAAAACAGTGTTTGAAACAGGGTTCAAAGGGTCCCCTGCGGTACCAACTGTCACCCCGGCCGTACCCGAAGTGGCGAGGTCCGCGGCAGTGATGGTCGCAGTGAGTTGTGAACTGCTCTTGAAAGAGGTGGCCCTGTCGCTAGTATTCCAATCAACTACCGAACTGGAGGCAAAGTTCGACCCGTTTACGGTCAACAGAATTGCTGGACTCCCAGCAGGTGCATTCGTCGGAGAGATTGAGGTGATATGTGGCGTGGGTGGAGTTCGGAATGTGGGTCCACCGCACCCAGGCAGCAGCAAACTGAGTCCGAAAGCCGCCAAAACACGAAGACAGCGATGCATGATGTGCTCCTGGATTGGCCGACATCTCTGACCGGACAGGCCCACAACGCTTACATACTCCAGGGCACCCACCCTGTCAAACATCAAGGTGTGGACCTGTAGCTCGGCGATCCAGGTAACCGTCAGCGCGGCGATGAGTGCTTAAGCTTGCGTGCCCGCATTACGCTCGTGAACCCTGCAACGCTGAATAGCGCCACTACAATCACTGCAATCGGAAGCACGAGGAGCCACCTGAATCTGAAGCAGAAGAAAGCGGCCTCAAGGAGGACTCTTTCGTAGCCAGGTACGGGTGTTGGGACGCCCTGTTCTAGAGACGGAAGGAATATGGCTTTCAGTGCATCTGGCAGGCCAAAGATGCCGCCGATGAGCACAATGGACAAAATCGCAGCGCAACAAACGCAAAAACAGCGCAGAGCATCACGATCAGGCTAAATCTGCGAAGGACAGGTTCAGAAAAGAACGAGTATCGTCCTGAGAACCACTGGAACGCGAGATACCAATCGCAGCCTAGTCCTGCGATGACGAAGCACGAATCAATCCACCACGGCCTTGATCGTACGGTCTGTTGATCCTTGGCTGCCTGCACTCCTACTTGCACTCCCAATGTTCCCTCAGTTCTTCGATTTCTCTATCTTCCTCCCTCATGATCTCCCAGATCTCGTACTCTGCGTAGGCCAGCTCCGGCAGGTGCACCCACTCTAGCCACGGGAACCAGTGTTCTCCTGCTGTGCAGAATTTGCCGCCGATCGTGGCTAATAATAAAGAAGCAGTACAGCAGCTTGAAGGTGACCGTTGGGACTGTGAAGAAATCCATGGCAGCGATGGCGTCGCGATGATTTCGAACAAAGGCCAGCCACGCCGGGCAAGTTCTGGATCTCTGGGAGCTTGCTTCATCCAACGGGAGATGCTTCGCTCGGATACATCGAGGCCCAGCATGAGGAGCTCGCGGTGGATGCGGGGAGCACCCCAGGTTGGGTTTTCCGCCACCATCCGGAAGATCAGATGCCGAACCTCCTTCGACAGTCTTTTTCTACCGACCTGTTTTTTCACCTTCGAGAGCAAGCTCCAGTAGAGTCGAAATCCGGCACGATGCCAGCGGACCACAGTTTCAGGAGTGACTACCAAGAGCCACTTTTTCCAGTCGGCCCAGAACCAGCGGGCCAGGACCCAGAAGAGCTTGTCAATCGGGCGGAGTCTTGCTCTAGGATGTCTGCGTTTGAGTACAGCAAGTTGCTGCCGAAGCGCCAAGTTCTCCAAGAGCAGTGTGCGATGCGAACGAAAGCAACGAGCCAGTAGCCCTAACCACAGCCGGAAGAAGGGGAACATGGAGAACAGTCATAGCAAATTGGCGGGTTGGGGAAGTTGTGCAAACTGTTGATTTTAGGGCCGACCAGAGTTTTGGCGAGGCACAGGGTTCGTGGAACGGTGCCGTCGTCGTGAGTCAATGAGAGACTGAATGCTGAGTATCAATGTTCGTCATTGTCTTCTTAGGGGGCAGGTACTTTTTCTCAACTGATGCCACGACCACGTAGTTTGGATCCACCATTTCGTTCAAATGAATCCTTGCCACCTTGGAAAGCAACTCGTATGTGTCCAGTTCTGAGAGTCCGTAGTCCTTGTGAATCCATCCCACTAGCTCAGTAAACGCGATGCGCAGTGCATCGTCGAGCGGACGGTACGCGCCCACCGCCATGATCGTATCGTCGTTCTCGAACCGCGGCCAGTTGATCTTCTTCCCTTTTAGCACGTTGAGCTGGAGCCGTGTCCGTAGTGGGACTTCAATTGCCGTCCCTGCCACTTCCCCATCGCCCATGGCAGCGTGGCCATCGCCCATATAGAGCAGCGCCCCCGGCACGTTCACGGGGAGATAAAGCGTGTTACCTACACTGACCTCGGGAGAATCCATATTCCCACCGAATTCTGCCGGCACAATCGAACTGCGAGCTTCTCCTCCCGCCGGTGCCACTCCAATGCAGCCAAAAAACGGATGGAGCGGAATCTTTACCGAGAAGGTCGAATCCAGCGCTTTGAATGTTGCCGTGTTGGTCGCATGATCGATGGGATACAACCAAATCCTTTCCGGCAGCGGCGGGTGCAGCATAGGCGTATAGTTAGTCTCATTCAATGCGCCGAATCCGGGAGCAAACGCGCCCACGCCCTGATTTCCGTCCACCAGAATATCCAGAATCTTCACCGCCAGCGTGTCGCCGGGCTGCGCTCCCTCAACGTAGAATGGGCCCGTCAGCGGATTGTCACCCTTAACCAGACTCAACGGGTCACCCGGCTTTTGGATGGCGTTGCCGAAGGCATCTACTGTATTGGTTTCAAGAATGTCTCCGGATTTCACGCGCGCCACTGGTTCAGCTACGCCGTAGACGTACTTCACATCGGCCATTGAGGCGTGGTACTTCACCACATTGCCGCTTTGAGCAAAGCCCGTCGTCGTCCCCAACATTCCTGAAAATAGTGCGAAACCAATCAGCTGCTTTTTCATAGGCTGGCGGTCTCCAATCTTGGGAAGAAATTAGCAAATCACACCAGGGCACAACTCTTCTTGAGCACGGGAAAGGTGGGCCTCTGCTTCGGGATCGTCTCAGAACGTGACCCGTACGCCGAGCTGCAGTTGCCGCGCCGGCGAGATAATATCGCTGGGTTTGCCGAACGCAGACCCCGGAGCTTGCAGGGTTCCGCAGGTTGGCGGGCCTACAGAACAGCCGGCGTTCAATGCTCCGTTGTAGGACTCCGCGTCGAAGTTCGGATGGTTCGGCACGTTGAACATATCCACTGTGGGACTGACCTCCACCCGCTCCCCGATCTTGAAGGGTCGCGATAGTCGCGTATCCCAGACGTAGGTTGGCGCCGCCCGTCCCGCGTTGCGTCCTACGCCTGCTGGGCGATCTTTGAAGTGACCGTCGCCGTTGTCGTCGTTCCCGGTGGTGATGTTGTATGGCCGCCCACTCTGCAGCGCCACAATATTTGACGTCTGGAACCCCCATGGCAGCGTGATGATGCCACTCACCACGAATCGATTCCGGGCATCCCGCAGTGTGGGTCCCTTATCTGCAAAAATGTTGTTGCTGTCCTGGGGTACGCCCGGCTCAAAGATGTCATCCGACAACCCCACGGCTTTCGACAACGTGTACGCGACTTGAAGCTGCACACGCTTGTCCAGGTTCTTGCGGGCACTTACCTGCAGAGCGTTGTAGTGGCTGATGTTGGTGGTTTGGAAGCTGGTGAAAAGTCCGAGTGACGGAAACGGCGCCACCCGGGTCGAGCTCTGTGGATTCAACTCACGGCTCATCCATCCGTGTATGCCGAGGATATGCACATAGCTGGAGTCCAACACCATCCCCCACGGCAATTGTTGGCCCACTCCAATGGACCACTGTTCCGTGTAAGGCTGGCTCACGTGGCCGTCAATGGCGTTGCCACCGGGAGGTGGCGGCGGACCCAGAAATGCGGGATCATTGACATCGGGCTGAGTTGGAGCGAACCCGGCAATGAAATATTTCACGCCATTGAACGTACGATCGATGTAGCCAATTTCATAAGGTGTGGAATCGAAATAGATTCCAAATCCACCGCGAAGCACGGTCCTGCCGTTCCCGCGCAGGTCATAGGCGAAACCCGCACGCGGGCCGAAACTCAGTTTCGGATTCTTACGGGTGCGGCTGTCGAAGAACGGAGCCACTCCCTCGAGCGGTTGTTTGAATCCGGCATCCACAAACCCGCTTTCAAACTCATAACGCAGGCCGAGATTCAAGGTGAGCTTTCGGCTCATCCTCCAGTCGTCCTGTAGGTAGTACGCCATTTGCCATACCGTCGTGCCGTCTTCCTTCGTCGAGCCGATGCCCCTAAGGGCAAACGCCGGCGCGATGCTCGTAGTGCAACTGGTCGGGGAGGTGCATGTGACGGTGGGATCGTCCGCGCCGAAAAAGAACGATGTGTTCTTTACCAAGTCAAATAGCAGGTTGTACTTAATGCGAGGGTTCAGGTCGACTCCAAACTTGATGTTGTGCAAGCCGTGCCAGTTGGTCTGGGTCGACAAATCATCCCGGAACTGCAGCCGATCTTGTTGTACGGCTTGGGGAGTAGACGAGTTCTGCCCTATAACCACCGACGGGAAGCGTAGGTTAATGCCCACACTAGTGGGCTTGAGATTATTGATGAAACGGTTAAACTGCACGATGAACTGATTGAGCGTGTGGCTCGATAAAAGAGAACTCTGGGTGGCTTGCCAAGAGATATTCTCATTCGTCGCGACCTGAAATGCATTTGCCGCCGGGGACCCGCCGAACAGCAGGTTAGGATCTACCCGCAGTCCTTCGGTCGATGTGTTGCGCTGGAACGACGTCCGAAAGCTAAGGGTCTCAGCTTGGTTGAAATGATGATCCAACTTGCTCACCATCAACAGGTCCCGGAAGGGGGCTGGGGATGATCCTTCGAACTGAGGATAGACTCCGCCAGTATCTACCGTTTGCGCTTTCTGCTGTCGGTTGCGCTCGATGGCGTAGAACCCGAACGTCTTGTCCTTGACCAGTGCTCCACCCAGCGAGCCCCCGAATTGCTCTCGATTAAAGTCCGGCTTCTTTCTTTCAAAAAATCCGTTCGCTTGCAGGTTCTTCTGTCGGTACAGTAGGAACCCGCTTCCATGTAGGGTGTTCGTCCCCGACTTCGTCACCACATTTATGAATGGACCAGATGAATGTCCATACTCGGCAGAAAATTGGTTGGTAATGACTTGGAATTCCTGGATCGCATCTTCGGGTACGAGGCCGACTGGGCCGCCCACGATGTTGTCGTTGAAATTGCCGCCATCCACGCTGATGCCTGAGCTCCGCGCTGTAGCACCACCCGACACCACGCCGCCGTAAAGCCGCTTGGTTGGATCATAGGAGGGCGACGGCGCCGCTCCCGGAATGAGGTTCGCCAATTGTTGAAAATTTCGGTCGTTAACTGGCAGGTTCGCGATCTGTGCCTGCGTGACCGGTTGCTCAATCTGCGAACTCGAGGTATCAACCTGGGAAGCCTCGGTGCTAACGTTGACGGTTTCCGTCTGCCCAGCAACTTGCAACACCATGTTGGCCGTGGTTGTATCACCAACCGTCAGAGTTACATTCAGGCTTTGGCTCCCGAATCCCGCCTTTTTTGCCTGTACTTGGTATTGTCCACGCGGCAGCAGGTTAAGTTGGTAAAACCCGTCGACATTGGTTTCCGCGCTCCGCTGAACACCGGTCTCAGGGTTTATTGCCGAAATTGTCGCGCCGGCCACGAGCGCGCCGCTTGCGTCCGTAATCACGCCCTGCAGGTTGGCAGTGACTGCCTGACCATGCGCCGCCACTGCAACACATAGCACTACAAAGATCAGCAACCCTGACCTAGCCTGGTTCATAAGGGATCCTCGCTTTTCAGTTTTGGTCGAGGTTAGTTGGTACGGAGCTCAAAAACTGACCTAGAGTTTTCGAACGCGTAAAGCGAAGGACAATACTCGCAATGAACTTTTTCGGCGTGATAGTCGCCTCGCGTTTCGGCACAGTATATATCTCAACTCCGCACAACAAGGCAAGATCTTCCGTGAGAGAACTGCACAACGTGCTCCTGTTCTTGTTTTCCAGGACCACAATTGAGACGTTCGGACTATGTCTGAAGAACAGTTGAGCACAGTTCGCACGCAGGAGAGCGTGGAAAACGCCAGGGTGTGCAATGGGTCACCGCCGGAAATGACTGGGCATCCGGCTACCGTGACCGGGCAAAATCGAATTAGTAATGCCCTCACCGCATCTTGTTCGAGTTCATGCTGCAGCCGTGCCCGATCTGTGCTGTCCATCATGAAGCTGGAGTTCCATTGACTTTTGACGTCTGGGTGCTGACGCAGTTGACGGACGAAATCGCCGGGAGCTCAAAAATACCGGCCTCATCATTGGCAAACCCGAGATGTGGATCGACCTCGGAAACTGGCTTCCTCGACTTCCTTTGCGTTTCTATTGCTTCCTTACAGGGCATTGCAGTGCGACCGCTGCCTTGTAATTACAACATTTTGCAATTTGTTTGCGCCCGTTCACGGCGATGACTCACAAACTGAAGTTCCACGATGGCGACGCCAACCGACGAGCTCTCGGTACAACTTCGGTACAACTGAGCGAGAGAAAGAAGGGTTTACTGGTTTTTTAAGCGACACCAAATGAAGCACTTGGAGTTTTGACTCTCGTAGTTCGGGGCAGGGGGTCACGCGGGGCCTGATGGAACGCCCTTCGCGTCGCCGGAAGTCTGGGTAACACACTAGGTGACAACCTTGCCCAAATCTGCCTATTTGTGCTCACGGAAATGCTTGGGAAACCGTTGAAACCATTTGTTTGTGGTTGTTGATTGAAAAACAGTAGGTTGAAGGTTCGATTCCTTCCGCGCTCACCATCTTTTCAAGCAGTTACGAACCTCACCTGCCGCGTCACCTGCCGTTCAGAGCTAACCGGGTGACTTTCTCAGTGGCTACGGCCATCTCATCCGTCACAATGTCACCGTAGATGTTCATAGTGGTGCGGATGTCCGCGTGCCGCATCAGCTTTTGCTGCACAGCTACGGGAGTGCCCACAGCGTCAAGCCATGACCGATAGGTATGACGCAGCGAGTGCGTACCGAGTCTGCCGATGCCAGCCTCCGCGCCTGCCTTTTGGTACATGCGCCAGACCTGATCGTAGGACCACGGCAAGCGGCCAAGCTGAACCGGGGAAGCGAACATCCAATCTTCCGGGCCACAGAACTGGGTTGTTTGCTTCCAGAGTTTCAACGTGTTCAGCAGCTCGTTGTCGATATGCAGCGCACGCCTTGACTCTGCCGTCTTCACCTCATCCACAACCTGACAGACGATGCCCCGTTCCACCCTGAGCCTGCCGTTCAGCCAATCGACATCACCCCACTTTAGGGCGAGTGCTTCGCTGATCCGCAGACCAAAACAAACGCAGATGAGAGCCATCGTGCGGAATGGCTCATTCATGTATCGAATGAACATTTGAAACTCTTCCACTGTGAGGCTGCGGGGTTTCCGCGTTCTCCTCGTTGCTCCCTTGATCGTGACTAGTTCCATCGGGTTTCGCTCCGTTGGCACGTCACCGTGCCACATTGCAAAGTCCCAAAGGATACTGAGCAGTCCACGGATGTGAACCTTGCTCTTTGGTGCCAAAGGCAGAGACTCAATCCACAGTTCCACCGGCCGAGCTTCAAGGTCAGAGAGCGCACACTCACCCCACCTGGGGATGATGTAATTGCTCAGCCATACTTCATAGGCTCGGCGGGTGTCACTGCGTCTCGGCATCTTCTCCGCTCGGTAATACTCCACCAACGTGCTTACTGTTGGAATTACGTTGCCGATTTTGACTTGGTTCTCTACTGCATCACGCAGCGGTTTCGCTGCCCGCCACGCCGATGTCTTTGTTGGGTACTGGCTGACAGTGCCGATCTTCCTGGAGCGCCGCTTGCCATTCTGCCACCAAAAGAAATTCCAGGTCCTGATACGCTTGTCCAACACTACACTTCCTTGCCGTTGCCTCACTGAATCCTCCCATTCTTGAGGGCAACGGACGGCGGTGACATTGTAGCGTCCAGGTCCTCAGCTCGGAAGCGCCATGTCACTCGCGTAGTGCCCGAGAGGACGTAGCCTTTGACTTTTCCCTGTCTTGCCCACATCAGTAACGTACGAGGCTCGACCCGGAGATATTGGGCAGCTTCCGCGGCTGTCAGCCACACTGATTCAGTGATGGCCATGTGACCGCCTTGGAGCGTCTCCGTTGTCGGCAATTTGTTTTTCATCCGGTATTTCGCCTGCCAAAAATCATTTCGCTACCTCACGGTCAAGGAACTGCAACCGCTTCTCGTCGAAATACACGGGTAGAGAGCCTAGTCCGCCGTTTCTATTCTTACCGATGATCAACAGTTGCTCGTCTGGCATCGGCCGCCCATCGTCTTCTACTGGCAGATAGGGCAGCAGGACGACGTGGCTGTGAGCCTCGATGTCTCCACTTTCTTTCAAATCGAGCATCGTGGGTCGCGCGTTCAGGCCGCCCTCTGGGCGCCGTAACTGCGAAAGCAACACGACTCCGATGCGCTCGCTCTTCGCCAATTGCCTTAGCGCGTTGGCCACGTTTCCGACGCGATCGCGGAGGTCGCGGCCGGGCGCATCCACGAGTCTGAGGTAGTCGACCACGATGAGCAGCACTTGGTGACGCCGGACAAAGAGCCGTGCGGTGGCCAGCAATTCCTGGATCTTGAGCGAGGGTCGGGCGTCGACGTAAATCGGATATCCGGCTATCTCCGCAGCACCTTCCGCAAGGCCAACCCAGCGTTCTGGGCTGATCGTTCGTGGGTTACGAATCTGTATTGCCGGTACGGACGATTTCGCTGCCAGGAACCGCTTGCCGACTTCGATGTCCTGCATCTCCAAGCTGAACGCGAGTGTCGATATGCCTGCAATTCCGTTTGCCAGCGCAACCTGCACACCCAACGCCGTCTTTCCCCTTCCGGGTAGCGCGCCGATTGTCCAGAGCTCGCCCCGGCGAATGCCCCCAGTTACGCGGTCAAGCGATGGAATGCCGGCCGACATCCCGACCAGTCCCTGATTCGCTGCCTGTGTCTCAAGCTCACGCAGAACTTCAGGCATGAACTCCTTCACGTGGCGCGCTGTGGTCTTTCCGTAAGCCGCCTCGATTGTGAGCAGAGACTCTTGGATCTGCTGCAGGCACTCGTCCGTGGACACTCCTGGGTCCTCGGCTGCCGCGGCCAAAGCGTTAGCAGCAGCCAGAGATCGACGTCGGCGGGACTTGTCGAGGATGGTCTCGACGTAGTGCTCGATGTGGGCTGTCCGAGCCATTTCGGAGGTAACGTTATCGCTGAGTGCCCCAAGGTACCCCACGCCCCCAACCGTCTCGAGTAGGCGTTTCTCGATCAACGCGTTTGTCACGGTGAGGTCGTCCACAGCCTTGCCAGCCTCGGCGAGCTCTGCAATGGCGTGGTAGATCCTACGGTGGGAGTCGAGCGAGAAATCTTGGGGCTGTAAGTGCGGCAACGCTCGGTAGAGGCAATCAGAGTCCAAGAGCACACGGCCCAGGACGGTGCGCTCGGCTTCGACGTTGACTAGGGCCGGATTCACTTTGCCTCCAGTTGAGCCATCGTGCGCGCCAGAAGATCGTCGCCAGAAACGACGGGCTTTCGCTGATTCACCATTCTGCGAAACTTCGCGTCTGTCCAGTAGAACCGGTTTATCTCGGCGCCCTCTTCCTGATCAGCGAGAGCTTGCCGACGGATGAAATTGTAGGATTCGGCCTTGGTGAGGCTATGCCTTTTGGCGTCGGCGCTGATTGCATCGGCGACCAGCACAATATTGCCGGTAGAGGGCAGGCCTAGGTTCTCGAGGAGTCTCCTGGCGTATTCGACCTGAGTTAGACCTTCCGGGGTTTCTGATTTGCCGGTCAGCTTTTCGGGGGAGATTTCAAGGGTAGGGCATGCCACAGGCATGCCAGAGGCATTGGGGCTTCCACTCTGCTCTGGTCTGGTCTGGTCTTGCATTGGGTCAGGCATAGCTGACCCATTGGGTTGATATGCGTCACCTATTGGGTGTGGCATGGGTTTGGCATTAAATGCTTTCTTTTCAGCCCAACGTTTACGGGCCGCGCGCGTACCTTCGTCACTCCGGCGTTCCAATTCCGATATCAACTCTCGCGCTCTACCCACATGAACCGGTTGGCGCGCTTGCCGGGTTCTAATATCGGGAAGAACTGGCATAGGGTCTCCCATGCCTCACCTATAGCAGTGGTATCCAGGCGGCATAGGCGACCTAATGCCCGCTGATCGTCTGGGATGTGGCCATCGATCCACTGCCGGCAGAGCAGCCGGAAGCAGGCGCCCAGCTCCACGGTAGACATTGCATCCACTTGGGCGTCGGACAGAAACTTCGCGGGGTCCATCCGGAACCATTCTGGTTTTTGAATGGCCATCAATCTACCCCGTAGCTTTCTTTGGCACGGTCTCCTCCGAGTCTGCGGAGAGGTACTCGAGCTTCATGGAGGAGGATGACCAGCAAGTTACAGGTTTCCACCGCACCAGCCGAACCGTTGGAGCGGCCTTCTTCAATGCACTGGATCGCAGCGGCTAGGAGTTCGTCGGCCTCGGCGAAATAGTTTGGGAGAGCGCATTGTTGTGAATCGACCGATGTTGTGCTACAAAGCGATTGGTTGGACATTTCCCATTGGTGGAACTCGGGTCTTCCTTGACCGGTGCCTGAGTTTCACCTGGCTCCTTTCTGAAATTCTCAAACAGCAAAACGACAATTCGTAGAGCTAGGCTGGGACTCGGGTTTCCTCCGATAGGAGAGCAATTTCGCGGGCCTTCCGTGAGATGTACTCGTTCAGCGCTGCACGCACAGCCGATTCCTCCTCCTCGGTCAGTGCGATTTGCTCCGTCTCGGCGAGACTGATTCTCATCCTTGGAACTCCCGATCTTTGGGCCAGGAGAAACTGACTCATCCCACTGCGTTTACGACGTTCTTGTAAGTGCGTCATCCTTCAACCCCTCCTCCCGCGTTCCGCTTGCTCGCTATTCACCGCCGCCACACTCAGTCGGCGAGCAGGTGCGCCACAAGCTGTGATCCGTTTCACTTTGTGTTTTCGCTTGGGCATATAGCTAACCATCTGGCGTGCCGTGACGGGACCAGACCGCACGGTTGCCCAGTGGCGATCGTTTTTTAGGACTGCCCAGTCGTACCAGTAGTCCGAGAGCGGCGCGCTACCGACAGGAACCACAGCGCGTTCGTTTATGAATCGCACTCGGCCGTTCACGACGAGCTGGCACGCGTCGTTCCTGGAAAGATGAGAATGGAGATGACAGTCGACCACAAGGCCGCGCTGGATCTTTTCAGCCTCAGCTGAAGTTAATTGGCAAATCTGCAAGTGGATACACCTCAATTGAGTGGGGCGATTGTCCGGTTTTGGAAGGGTCGGGAGCCCTATCGCCCAGCTTGATCAGCGGCAGTCGCCGCACAGTTACCCGTTGAGAGTACGACAGCATGGGTGGTTAGAACTGGTGTCGTAGGTGGGTATTTCGCGCGACTTGCGTGAGTCGGTAACCTCACTCAATCGGAAAGCTGAGTCGGTGTGTTCCCCTGCGGGTTGAAACAATCAACGTGCCCCAAAGCTCAGAGCCTTTGAACGAGTCGCGGAGGCGGCTGCTCGGACTCTCGATTTCTTCCAGTATGTGGGAATCGGACAGGTCAGGAGTGCCGCTCGCAAAAGCAATGTGGAGCATCTGGATAATCTGTGCTTGGCGAGCTGTGCTCGTGTAATGCTTTCCATCGAAGACTATGCTTCGGTAGTCGGGGGAGTGTTTGAACGACTTATGGTTGGCTCTCGCTGAGGCGGCGATAGGTGCGGCGAGGATACGCTGTGTGGCAGATTCTGTGGTTGATACGGATTTTTCGCGCACCGCGACAACCACCCTACTGCCGACCTGCAAGGGCTCAGCCTTCAGGCCCGCCTTTTTGAAGGAACTTCGTGCGAGGGCGATGACTTCCTGACAATCTTCCACTCTGGCGGGAGCCTCCGCAGCAATTTCAAGAGACAGGCTCTCATCGACTTTTACTGTCTCTTTGGGGGTAGCCTTGGTCTTCGCTGCTGGCGTGATGGTAGGACGCTCGACCACCACGAATAGGTTCCCACCGATTCGAATCACATTGCTTGATACCTTTAATCCCGCCGTGCTTAAGCAACGGCAAACGCGTTTCAACTCCGCGTAAACTGGTGCTTGCGAAGCTCGCTCCAACCTTTCAATTTGTTGAGTGCTTTGCGATCTAGAATCGTTGCATTCGTCCAGCTCTGTGTTCGATTGCATTGGCCACCTTCTCGTGACCTTCTCGATTTGTGGATTTCTGGAAAGGGCGGCCGAGAAGTGCCGCCCCTTGTCGCTGCCGGGAGCTACCCGGCACCTATCCGGTTCTGGCGTGATAGTAAGGCCGACCTGGGCAAACCGAAAAGAGGAAAGTAGATGCACTGGTCGAAAATTAAACCTAAGTGCACTGTTTTGGTGCATTAGTCCTCGGTCAATTTGCCCAACACATCACCTATCACCGAAACTCGCACACCACGAATGGCTAAAAC
>UEXT01000691.1_pt1 | contig 13961 bp, 9 predicted proteins | sample 4301081 | NCBI WGS metagenome assembly UEXT01 (sample SAMEA4773177, study PRJEB27434) | metagenome | biome: 2259; feature: agricultural soil; material: soil | place: USA | collected 2014-09 | depth 0.25 m
TCCAACAGCGAAGTGAACCGGGTGATCACGCGATCCACTTCGGCGTCATAAATTTGTCCGATCCGGCGCAGCATTTCTTCGATCTCACCGCTTCTCTCTCCCACGGCAATCATGTGTGTCGCCAGAGCCGGAAACTCCCCGCTGCGTTTCAATGGATCGGCGATTGTTTCACCTTCCCGAATGTTCCTCCTGGCCTCCTCGACAGTTTGTTCGAGTACTCGGTTATTCATGACTCGCTTCGAGACGTCTAAGGCATCGAGCAATTGCACGCCACTTCCCAACATGGTGGCAAGCGTACTCGTGAGTCGGGATATAGATACCATCCTTGCGACCTCCCCAATAAGAGGAAGTTTGAGCAGCAGTCGATCGGCCATGGTGCGTCCTGCTTCGGTTTTTATAATGCGCCGCGCACCCCAGCCTGTCACCGCAACTGTGCCAAGCAAGATCATCCAGTAATCGGCGCAAAATCGGCTGATGCTCATCAAGACGACAGTGGGCCAGGGAAGAGCTTGTTTGAGATTGGTAAAGACCGCTGTAATTTTTGGCACGACGAAGGTCATGAGGAAGAAGAGCAACGCGATTCCGACGACCAGCATCAGGGCGGGGTAGAGCACGGCGTTGGTCACTTTATGCTTGAGGCTCAGTTGCTTCTCGAGAAACTCCGCCAAGCGAAAGAGAATCTGATCTAAGGCTCCGCTGGTTTCACCGGCACGGACCATGTGGACATAGATCTGCGAGAACTCCTTGGGATACTGTTCAAGCACCGCACTCAGTGATTTCCCACCCCGGATCTGTTCCCGAACATCGGCCATGAGGCCCTTAATAACTTTCTTGTCAGCCTGATCGACTAAAACACCGAGCGCATCGACGAGCGGGAGGCCAGCCACCAAGAGAGTCGCCAACTGACGTGTCATTAAGGCCACCTCTGTCGTTGTCAGGAGAGGTGAACGACCGCTCACGGTGCCAGAGACAGCTGTCGTCTTCCCGGCACTTCCGACCTTTGCCTGACCTTGCTCGACCATGTCGGTGGGAAACACTCCCACCTTCCTGAGCTTCAGTCGGGCCACCTTCGGGCTTTCCGCGTCGACGATACCTGCCGCCGCTCCTCCGTCCGTCCGATAGCCTTTATATTGGTAGACAGGCATGCTAGATCTCGACCTCTTGTTGCGTAATCCGCATTACTTCCTCAGTCGTCGTGATTCCGTGGATTACCTTGTCTGCCCCATCATCTTTCAATGTGATCATACCCTTGGCGATCGCTGCCTGTTTGATCACGGTTGCATCCGCTTTGGCTCCGATTAATCGGCGAATCTCGTCGTCCATGACCATCAATTCATAGATGCCTGTGCGTCCCCGGTATCCTGTTTGGGAACAGGCTGCACACCCGGGACCACGATAAAACACCGGATGCTTTTTGGGCGGGACGATTCCCAGCCGAATCATCTCCTCATCCTCAGGTTGATAGGCTTGGCGGCAGTCTTTACAGACCTTTCGCACCAATCGTTGGGCGAGGACTGCCACGACTGACGAAGCTACTAGGAATGGTTCGATGCCCATATCGATCAATCGGGTTGCTGCGCTCGCGGCATCGTTGGTGTGGAGGGTGGAGAAGACCAGATGACCCGTGAGCGACGCATGGATAGCGATTTCCGCCGTTTCAAGATCGCGAATTTCCCCGATCATGATAACGTCGGGGTCTTGTCGCAAAATGGACCGCAGCCCGGCCGCGAAGGTTAGATTGATCTTCGGATTGACCTGCATCTGTCCAATCCCGAGCAATTGATACTCGATTGGGTCCTCGACCGTAATGATGTTTTTGTCCGGAGCATTGATGTGACTGAGTGCAGCATACAAGGTCGTGGTCTTCCCGCTCCCAGTTGGACCCGTCACCAAAATGATGCCGTGGGAAAGTTGAATCAACTGTTGAATGACATTGAGTCGATCGGGCGAAAATCCCATCTCGGACAGATTGAGCAGTTTGTTTTCTTTCTCCAACAAACGCAGCACAACACGTTCGCCATGGGCTGTCGGCAGCACGGATACTCGAAGGTCAACGTCTTTTCCCGCGGTCCTTATCGTGAATCGCCCGTCTTGCGGAAGTCTCTTTTCCGCAATATTTAAGCCGGCTAAAATTTTCAGGCGGGCGATAATGCTAGCTTGCAAATGCTTGGGCGGCGTCAGAACCGGATAGAGCACACCGTCGATACGATAGCGAACAACGAGCCCTCGTTCGAAAGACTCGAAATGAATGTCACTCGCCCGCTGACGGACGGCTTGAAATAACACGGAGTTGACCAAGCGGATAATCGGAGCTTCGTCCGTGGCATCAAGTAAATCCTGTGGCTCGTCGAGTGCATAAGCCAGCTGTTCCAAATTTTCGTTCGCCGCGATGTCTTCCATCACCTGCTCTGCTCCTGCTGGACTCGCGGCCTCATCGTAGACCCGGTTGAGACAAGCTAGGAGAGAGATCCCACTTGTGAGGACAGGTCTTACTGGAAGGCCCAAAAGTAACCGCAAATCGTCCAAGGGGACGGTCTCAAGAGGATCTGTGGTCGCAACAATCACGGAGCCCTCTTCAGCCTTGAGTGGAAGAACCCGGTACCGACGAGCGAAATGAATGGGAACTTTTTTGATCCATTCTTGATCGACCTGACTGACTTCAAGCTGAGGCAGCCACGGTAACTCGAATTGAAGTGCCAATGCCTGAATCAGCTGATCTTCGTCGATTGCCCGAAGTCTGATCAAAATTTCTCCTAACCGTCCCCCTTTGTTCTGCTGGATATTCAACGCTTCGAGCAACTTTGCTTCAGGCAAAGCAAATTTGTTCTCGAGGATGGCACCTAGAAGAGGGCGTCCAGGATTGTCCTGCATGGATCGATGTCTTTCTCGATTGATACTGTTCTACTCAGAAATCAGGATCTTGCTGAATCAGACATAACTCATAAAATTTCAATAAACTACTCTTTCGCGACCTGCCCTAATAACCTTCTCAGATGAACGGATAGGACAGGGGAAGACTAGCACGAAAAACAAGTGCCGAAGATGAGTCTGAATGGCGCAGCCGTTAACGGATCTCGTACGTCAATGTCGAGCGCTGGTTATTGCGCAAAACATCCAGCTTCACCGTCTGCTCATTTCTCAGTTGTTGGAAGAGTGTCAGCATTGTGGCGGGATCGCGGATCTCCACGCCGTTGACCTGCTGCAACACGTCTCCATATTTTAGGCCTATTTTGTCGTAGAAGCTGGCTGGAGCAATGAAGTCCAGACGGAACCCGCTCATCGATCCGTTCACAAGATATGGAACCGCACGCGCCTGTGACAGCAACTTAGGAATGTCGTTCATCGCTTGATCTACTTCTCGTCGATCAAGCACTTTTCGCAGGGGTGTCCCGCTCGTCGGTTTGAACGCGCCCACGGCTGAAGATGGTGGGGAAGGCGGCTGCTCCGATTGCACGACGGCCAATTCGAGCAGTTCCTCTTGATTTCCCTGCCGGATGACAATACCTTCTCGACGAATCTCGGTGACTTCGCCGGCGTCCGGTATATGGCCGTGAACTCGCACGAAAAGTTGTCGCTTGCTTGCAAGTTCCTCAATGATGGCCGCAACACCTCCCTGCTCGCCCATCACCACCCCAATGAGCCGTAGCCTACTCGCCAGATTCAATGAACCGGGGATTGGCGCTACGACTGAATACCCAACAGAATCCTGGACGGTAGGATCGGGAGGAACTGGAAAAATTCCTCTGAGTCGAATTTGCTCTGCCAATTTCGACGGGGGGACAGTCGCAACATCGTCGAGAGGAGAAGACACGGAGCCAGTCAATACGTCTGGTGGCATGTGGAGCGCATTCGCAATCACCGCATTGACGGCATGTGCAAGGAAATAGGTTCCCACGACGAGATATAGAAGAATGATCCAGCGACGCACCGTCATAAGTTTCCAGACACCTTGCTTTACAAAGACGTAAGTCAGCCCGACATTTTAGTATTCGCTACAGAACTCCGCAATAGGCCATCAGTAGCGGTACCTTTCTCGAACACCTGCATCACAACTATCCATATGTAGCTGAAGTCTGTCATCCCGATAGACAAAACGTCGGAATCCATCCATAATTCTGTCGTAGGAAGGAGTAAGGTTGTGAAAAAAGCATTAATTACCGGTATCACTGGTCAAGACGGATCGTATCTTGCAGAGTTTTTGCTTGAGAAAGGGTACGAAGTTTACGGCATCATACGCCGTTCGAGCTCATTCAATACGGGCCGTATCGATCCCATCTACGAAGACCCCCACGTTCCTCACCGGCGGCTCCATCTCGTATACGGCGATCTGAATGACGCCAGCTCATTAAACCGTATAATTCGCACTATCCAGCCAGACGAAATTTACAATCTTGGCGCACAGAGTCACGTCCGTGTCAGCTTCGACATTCCGGAGTATACGGGGGAAATCACAGGACTAGGGACGATTCGTCTTCTTGAAGCTATCCGGGAGTCCGGTCTGAAAGCTAAGTTCTATCAAGCGTCATCTAGTGAAATGTTCGGGAAGGTCCTCGAGATTCCGCAGCGTGAAACGACACCTTTTTATCCTCGAAGCCCGTATGGTGCTGCAAAGGTGTATGCCTATTGGATTACTGTGAACTACCGTGAAGCGTATGGTCTCTTTGCCTGCAACGGCATTCTTTTCAACCACGAGTCGCCCCGGAGGGGTGAGACGTTTGTCAGTCGGAAGATCACCAAGGCAGCCGCCCGTATCAAACTAGGAATTCAGCAGGATCTCTTCTTGGGGAACCTGGATGCCAAACGAGACTGGGGATTCGCTGGCGATTATGTCCAAGCCATGTGGCTGATGCTTCAGGCTCAACGGCCCGAGGATTTCGTCATTGCGACCGGGGAAACTCACACCGTCCGTGAGCTTTTAGAGGCGGCCTTCACTCGACTTCAATTGGATTGGCGAAAACATGTGAAGATCGACGCAAAATATTATCGACCCACCGAAGTCGATGTCCTTATTGGCGACGCGAGCAAAGCCAAACAGGTCCTGGGATGGGAACCCAAAGTGCGCTTTCAGGAGCTAGTGTCTATGATGGTTGATGCCGACCTTGCATCGGAGCGGGAGCGATTAGAAGGTATCAAACCGAAGAAATAGTCATGGCATCATTCTGGGCAGACAAGCGGGTGGTTGTCACGGGTGGAGCGGGATTTCTCGGTTCGGTCGTTGTCGCACAATTGAGGGTTCGGGGATGCTCCAAGATTGTTGTTCCCAGAACCCAAGACTACGACCTAGTCGAGATGTCTGCTGTGAAACGTCTCTATGATGATGCCGCACCCGATCTGGTCATCCATCTCGCCGCACGAGTCGGCGGAATTGGCGCTAACCAAGCCAATGCGGGGAAATTCTTTTACGACAACCTGATGATGGGCACTCAGTTGATGGAAATCGGGCGCCGGCGCGGGCTCAAGAAGTTTGTGGCGCTGGCCACAATCTGTGCTTATCCGAAATTTACTCCCGTTCCGTTTAAGGAGGACGATCTCTGGATTGGATATCCGGAAGAAACGAATGCACCTTACGGCCTTGCGAAGAAAATGCTCTTGGTTCAATCGCAAGCCTATCGGCAACAGTATAGCTTCAATTCAATCGTCCTCTTCCCGGTAAACCTTTACGGCCCCGGCGACAACTTCGACCTCGATACCTCTCACGTGATACCTGCTCTGATCCGCAAGTGCGTTGAGGCCAAAGAAGACGACCGCTCCAAGATCGTACTCTGGGGGGACGGATCTCCAAGTCGAGAATTCCTCTATGTTGAAGATGCGGCGGAGGGTATCCTGCAGGCTGCAGAACTCTACAACGAAAGCCTACCAGTCAATTTGGGAACAGGGGAAGAGATCACAATCCGAAATCTTGCTTCGATGATTGCGGCTGAAATCGGTTTCGCGGGCCGGATTGAATGGGACAGTTCAAAGCCTAACGGCCAACCTCGGCGATACTTGGATGTGAATCGTGCAAAACAATTCTTTGGGTTTCAAGCCAAACATTCGCTCAAGGATGGGCTCAAGAAAACAATCCAGTGGTTTCATGAAAATCGCGATGCCTTGCGAGAAGTGACTTTCTGAGTTCATCGGGTAGCTCGTTCGTCCTTTCGGACTCTCATTTGTCTTCCTCACACATTCGACCATCCCTGAAGCAATATTTGTCCACTCTGGTTCTACTCGTCTGAGAACGGCAATCTTGATTCTAGTAACTCCTGGTACCTTAAGGATATTTTAACGATTTTACTCGTGGTCCGAGTTTTGCTCACCGTTCAACGATATGGGAACCTTGGCAAGACCGATAACTTACTACAACAGGGACCCCTCATCCGAATACCCATGGATCCAGTGATTGACTCGGCTGAGTGGTATGAGCGGGGGCTCGCACTTCGGAAAGCTGGCTTGTTCAAGCAAGCTATTCAGCAGTTCGAGAAGGCAGCGAACGATCAGACCTACAGGCTGAAAGCGCAGGCCCAAATAGGCCTATGTTATAAGTCAAGTGGACGATACGAGGACGCGATCCTGGCCTTCCGCAAGGCGCTCCAGTCTCCAACTTCATCGACCAAGGAAACCGTCCAGATTCTCTATGTGCTGGGCCGCACCCTCGAATCCCTCGGTCGGATCTCTGAGACATTGGAAGCCTACCGGTGGATTAGAAGGGAGGATCCCGGATATCGAGATGTTACAGAGCGGATTCAGCAGCTCAGCGGTCGCAGACCATTCATGAATGGCCGAAGGTCTATCTTCACTGGGTCGTGGATGAAAAATATGTTCCGCTCCTGGCAAAGTCTGTTGCGTCCATCGAAGTGAGACCTGTTGGCTCCCTTGAGACTCATCGTGGTTACACGGTCACCTCTTTGAGCCTCTGATAAATCGGGCGAATAGAAGGCACCGGTTCCCATCCAAGAACAACGAGAGCGTCTTCGACATAGGCTGGGGTTCGCATCCCTGTGAGCACACAAGTCACTCCAGGGGTGCTCGTCAATATCCACAAGGCTTTTCGTGAAAGAGTTTCCCCTCGTCTCGGCTCTGGCAAGAGCGGATCGATGGTTGCAGCAATGGCCGCAGAGCCCGTGCGGCTCCGTTCAGTCGCCTCTCGCCGCATCCCACGTAATAGCCTGAATAGTTCAGGCAGATAACGCTCCTGCCAAGCCTCCCATCGTTCGGCAATCTCTCCCGTAGCCTGCCGTGTAATCGCCTGCAGAACCTGATTCAGATGGGGCGCGATCATATGATCCTCAATTTGTTCCCACTGTTCTAGCCCTCGAATCTGTGATCGTACCCGCGCCAATTCATGGGCCCACGGAAAGAAGTCCGCCGGAGCCAACCCTTGACCGCTATACTGAATCGATGGCGCAATTGACTTGCGGTAATCGTCTTCCAATGCCGCCACAGTTTGGCGCTGCCGATCAAAATCCACCGGTTCTCCTTCGATCGGAAACTCGGCCAATCGCATGACGCCACCACCCTTTGTCGGCATCGCGTTGAGCGGTCGGTTCACGAGCACCGCGATGCCTTCTCGCTGGGCAAGATCTAATACCGTGTCCGCGTAATTGGGACCAGTATTAGGCGTCAAGAGGGCTCCCGCCTCGTAAAGGTTCATCGGACACTGAAGCACTGCAAAATGGTGTCGGCTCTGACCGTAGGAGACGGCCGCTACCTTCGCTGCCTGGAGCATCTCCGATAACGACGTCGCCTCTGAGTCGTTAGGCGCAGCGGTCACTGTATTGGACGAAACCCCATAATATTGGAGTCTCCCCACTGCGACCTGGGACTCGAAATAGGCAAAGGCCTTCTCGAGTCGTTGATAAAACAATTGTCGAACAGTCGACAGGTCCTTTTCCCCATGGTGAGCTGCCTCTGAAAGAAAATATTCCGGGTTGTGCAGTAAACAAACATCGAGGGTTGCCAGCCCCAGTCGATCGAGCGATCCGGCCAGCTGGTCGGCCAGAAAATCTGGATGGAGACAATGCCAGATGCCTTCCCCATACTTCACCATCTCGTAGTAGGGGTGGCCAGCACGTTCTCTCGCCTGTGCCTGTTTGAGATTCTCTCCTTGCACGTATCCAATTTTAGACACGACAATGACAGAGTCGCGAGTCACGTCGTTCGACTTGATTAGATCGCGCAGCACAACCCCAACCAGCCGCTCGCTGTCACCATCCATATAATTTGTCGAGGTGTCAATCAAATTGACTCCCTCACGTAACGCTTTCGCCATTGCCTCACGGTGATCGGGATCTCTGGTATCAACTCGATAGGTTCCGAACCCGAGTCGCGAAGTCGCCAGAGAGGTTTGCCCAAATGGCACATATCCTCGTTCCAAGTGACTGGTATGATGCAATTGACTCACACGACGAGAAACATACTTTGCCGTACCTTCGGCAGTAGCCTTGCCAACAAGCAATGACCCTTGGAGGAGTCCCCGCTCCGAAACGTGCATCGCCCTCGTTGAGACTGCTCGAATGGACTCCGAAACCTCTTGTGGATCGGTCAGAGGACGCTGACATGAAAAATTTCGACAGAGATACAATGCCGAATGGCCATCGACAAGACCTTTACCGGCCAGTAGTGGATGGTTCGATGGTGAAGAAGTCGGGTCGCCAGTGGCGATGATCCGATTCGGCAGATAGAATTCACGTGTGACCTGTGTGAGTGCCGCTAGCCCAGGATCATTCGACCGCCCCAAGAAGGCCAGTTCAATCGGCCCCTCAGTCAAGAAATCCACGACGGTCAAACTCTTCGCGAAGGCTCGAGGGTATCGGCTCATTTGCCATCCATAGGCACGGATGGCCGCAACGGCAGTCTCACGAAATTCCTGGCGGTCGAAGTGATATGCCAGCCTCGCCAGTGCCGACGCCGCCACGGCGTTGCCGCTCGGAGTGGCTCCATCCGCCCCCTCACGTCCTCGGACAATGAGCGCTTCGTGCGTCGTAGCAGTGGTATAAAATCCTCCGTTCTGTTCATCCCGAAACAACTCGATGATACGCTCAGCGAGCTGGCGGGCGGCATAGAGATCGCGCTCGTCTCCCGCCGTCTCGTAGAGATCGATCAAACCTTCTGCTAAATGAGCATAATCTTCCAACACAGCGTTCAGGTGTGCTCGCCCTTGTCTTGAGGTCCGGAGCAGTGTGCCGTCCCCTGTGCGATGCACACGCAGCAAGAAATCAGCCGCACGTCTTGCCCCTCCGACGTAGCGATCCACTCCCAGCACACGCCCTGCTTCGGCCATCGCCGAGATCATCATACCGTTCCATGAGGTAATGATTTTGTCGTCAAGCGCTGGAGGTATTCGTTGCTGGCGTGTCCGATAGAGAAGGGGACGGACACGTTTCATGGTATCGAGTAGCTCGTCAACGGTCACATCGAGCTCTTTAGCGATGGCTTCGATTGGTCGCAGTCGATTCGGGATACTCCGGTGTTCCCAGTTGCCTGACTCGGTGATGTCGTAGGTGACACAGAACCGGTGAGCATCTTCAGGGTTCGGTACCACGGCCAACACTTCGACCGGTGTCCACACGAAAAACTTGCCTTCCACACCCTCCGAATCTGCATCCGTCGACGAAAAGAAGCCACCGGCGGAGTCGGTCATTTCACGCAACACGTAGTCGAGGACTTCCATCGTCACTTGTCGGTAAGCCGACTGCTTCGTCACCTGAAACGCTTCAAGATAGGTTCTAGCAAGGAGGGCATTGTCATAGAGCATTTTTTCGAAATGCGGAACGAGCCAGCGTGTATCGGTAGAATACCGCGCGAAGCCACCCCCGATGTGATCATAGATGCCTCCGGCTGCCATGGCATCAAGGGTGCGGGTCACCATCCGCAGCGTTCTATTGTCTCCGCTTCTGCGATAGCAACGGAGGAGCAAGGAAAGGCCGGCGGCTGGTGGAAATTTCGGTGCGTGGCCGAATCCACCATCCTTTTCGTCGAACTCGTTCTTGAACTGTGCAACTGCCTCCTCGAGAATCGACTCACTGACAGAGATTGGGGACGGAATGTGCAGCTCTCCTTTGAGGCGATGGGTATGGTCGCGAGCCTGGTTCCGCAAGCCAGCCGGATCTTGTTCCCAGAGTTCAGCGATTTTCTTCAGCACTGAGGGAAATCCCGGTCGGCCCCATCGGTCCTCCGGGGGAAAGTAGGTTCCGGCGAAGAAGGGTTCCTGTTCCGGCGTAAGGAAGACCGTCATGGGCCAGCCCCCCTGTCCGTGGTTCATCGCCACCGTGGCCTGCATGTAGATTTCGTCGAGATCTGGTCGTTCCTCACGATCGACCTTGACGCAGATGAAGTGCCGGTTCATCAGGGAAGCAATCGCGTCGTTTTCAAACGACTCCCGTTCCATGACATGACACCAGTGACAGGCGGAGTAGCCGATCGAGAGAAGGATTGGGCGATTCTGTTCTTTGGCCAGACGAAGCGCCTCTTGCCCCCAAGGGTACCATTCGACAGGATTGTGGGCATGCTGAAGGAGGTAGGGACTGGTCTCGTCAATCAGTCGGTTGGGACGCCGCTCTTTATTGAGTCCGGACATGAAGGCACCGTATCACCGGGCTTGCGAACCGGTCAATGTCACGGCAAACAAAAAGGCCTACAGTCAGAGGACCGTAGGCCTTTTAAAAGCTAAAGTAGGGCCTGTCTGATCAAAAAAATGACAGGAGTCGCGCTTACTTACCTTTCTTCTCGTCCTTCTTCTTCTCGTCTTTCTTCTCCTCGCCGAAGATCACAACTTGACCGCCCTTCTTCTCATCCTTCTTGTCCTTCTTCTCCTCGCCAGCAAAGGCTGGCGCGCTGAACGCGACTGCAACCGCGACTGCCATGACTGCCATCAACATGCGCTTCATCTGTATGTCACCCCCTCTAGATTGTGAAATGCCATTTACCTGACCATCAGGCAAACGGCGACTTACCGTAACGAAATTTTCCTTCCGTTGTCAACGGCCAATTGTCCACTGGGTGGAAGCCGAGCTCCGGATATCAGTCTGGTGGTCTGACGCCTTATACGCTGACCGTATGATAGGCTTCTAATAGGAGACGACATCCCCTTATGGTAGACATCGGTCCCTACTCCAATTATCGACTCACCGTCCGTCTCGAACTGGCTAATAAACCAGGCATGTTCGCGAAAGTTGCCGCACTGCTTGCTGAGGAGGGCGCCAATTTAGGAGCGGTAGACATTGTCTCCGCGACAGCGGACCGTATGGTCCGTGACATCACCTTTGATGTTCAAGACGAAGCCCACGGTGAACAAGTCCTGCGGAAACTGGGAACGCTGCCCCAGGTTACCGTACTATCTGCGGCTGATCGGATCTTTCTCCTGCATCTGGGTGGAAAAATCCATGTTCAATGCAAGCTGCCGATTTTGACCAGAAACATCTTGTCCATGGTTTATACCCCGGGCGTGGGCCGCGTTTCTCAAGCGATCGCGAAAGAACCTTCGAAGGCCTACGCCTTCACGAGCAAGGGCAATAGCGTTGCTGTGATTACCGATGGATCTGCTGTACTAGGTCTCGGCAATCTCGGTCCAGAGGCCGCACTTCCCGTGATGGAAGGCAAGGCGATGCTATTTAAAGAGCTTGCGGGGGTCGACGCTTGGCCTATCTGCCTCAACACGCAGGACCCTGACCAGATCGTTCAGACGGTTCTCGCGATCGCGCCGGGATTCGGCGCAATCAACCTCGAAGATATCAGCGCCCCGCGTTGCTTCGAGATCGAGCGCCGTTTACGCGACGCTCTGGATATTCCAGTAATGCACGATGATCAACACGGCACAGCTGTGGTCATTCTTGCGGCGCTCTCGAATGCATTGAAGCTCACTGGAAAGCAGATCGAAGAGGTCCGCGTTGTGGTCAATGGCCTTGGAGCTGCGGGAACCGCCTGCTGCAGAATGCTTTTAGCGGCGGGCGTGTCGCATCTAGTGGGATGCGAACCGGAAGGCATTGTGCTAGGTGGCGAGCCCGAGCAAATGCGTGCCTGTCGGATGGACTTATCAAGCTGCATCACGCGTGATCGTCCTCACGGCACGCTCCGAGACGCACTTAAGGGAACCGACGTCTTCATCGGACTTTCTGTCGGGAACATTCTCTCTGCGGATGACCTGGACCTGATGTCCAAGGATCGAATTGTCTTTGCGATGGCCAATCCAGATCCGGAGGTCCCCCCACAACTCGGCTCCGCCCACTGTCGAATCTTCGCGACCGGGCGTTCGGACTATCCCAACCAGATCAACAATGCCCTCATCTTTCCGGGCGTCTTTCGAGGTGCACTGGACGTCCAAGCCCGAGAGATTAATGAAGCCATGAAACTTGCCGCCGCAACCGCACTTGCCGAAACCGTCCCACCATCGGCCCTGAGCGAGGACTACATCATTCCCAGCGTGTTTGACAAGGAAGTCGTTCCAAGGGTTGCAAAGGCCGTCGCCACAGCCGCTCGGGAGACAGGCGTTGCCCGGCGCCGGACCAAACTGAGCGACGATGTCGTCGCGAGTTGATCCTTCTGCCTCGTCCTTCTGCCGTACGACCACGCTATGCTACAATGCGCTCGGTCTCCAAGGGAACAAGGACCCATGCCTTTCTCTGCGAGCAAGTTCGTTAAGTTTCGAAGCGGCATGCAGCGAAGGATCGCCTCCCTTCGCGCCAAGACGGACGATAGTCTTGAAGTTGCTGTCGACACCATGATGCAGGAGCGGGTAGACAGTTTTTTCCGTGTCGAGCAAGGATTGGAAGAAATCGTCAAATCTTTGATACTGATCGAGGAAGAACTGGACCAAGTTCGGGATCTCTCCGGTGCCATGAGGTTGGAGTCCCGCCTGGAGTTCGTGGAGGACCGTTGGGACGACTTCGACAGTGAAATCCGGGAGAGGCCGCGGCGGCGACGTCGCAAGATCAACCTTGTCGACATGTTAAAAGCCGCAAGCGGGGGGGGCGGGGATCTGTCGCAAGGGTCAAGCTCGGTGAACAACGCAGTGGACGCCTATGCGATCCTGGGTATGGATTTCGGGAGTTCGCTAGCCGATGTCACCACAGCGTTTCGCCAAAAAGCCAAGCAGCTCCATCCCGACGCCAATAATGGCGATCGTAGTTTGGAGCCGGAGTTGCGGCGAATATTGGAGGCATATCAGTTTCTCAAAGAGTACCTGAGCCTCAGCAATGTCGAACCTCCTCGGCCACCGGATACTACCTACAACCCGACCGAGTAGCTGCATGCAAACTTCCACCCCGCTACAGTACATCACCGATCGCAGGGGACTCGAAGCATTGTGCAAGAAACTCCATCAGAGTCCGCGGCTCGCCCTCGACACGGAATTTGTCGGGGAAGAAACCTTCGTCCCTCGCCTCGAGTTGATTCAGGTCGCAACGAAAGGAACTGCTGCCATCATTGATTTTCCAGCTGTCCTAGCCGAGGGATCGCTTGATCCCTTCTGGGAAGTTGTCTGTCGTTCTGATGTCGAGAAGATCGTTCACGCTGGCCGACAAGATCTTGATCTCTTAGCGGCCCATGCAGGCCAGGTTCCCAAACCATTTTTCGATACCCAGATTGCGGCGGCAATGGTCGGCTACGGCGCACAAGTCGCCTATGCCAATCTTGTTTATCGCTTGCACGGAACCAAGTTGGACAAAGCCCATACGTTTACCAACTGGAGTGCCCGGCCACTTTCCCGCGGCCAACTCGCTTATGCGCTCGGGGATGTGCAGTATCTCCTGTCCATTCATGAGCACCTACACGCACGTCTCACAGACCTAGGCCGCTTGGAATGGGCCACTGAAGAATTCGCCCGATTAGAGAGCGTGGTCGGCGAAAAGAGTAGAGAGCCACAAGAACGCTACCAACGCATTCGGGGCTGGGATAGCTTGAAACCAAAGGCTGCCGTTGTACTTCGCGAACTCGCCGCCTGGCGTGAATCGGAGGCCCGCCGGAGAAATGTGCCTCGCGGTCGTATT
>UEXT01000659.1_pt1 | contig 13918 bp, 17 predicted proteins | sample 4301081 | NCBI WGS metagenome assembly UEXT01 (sample SAMEA4773177, study PRJEB27434) | metagenome | biome: 2259; feature: agricultural soil; material: soil | place: USA | collected 2014-09 | depth 0.25 m
TGGGATTTGAACCCACGGTCCCCTTACGAGGACACTCGCTTTCGAGGCGAGCCCATTCGGCCGCTCTGGCACCTCTCCGATGTAACTCGTCATCACGGTACGTGAATCGTGAGCAGCTATGGAAGGCAGAGGCTTCACGACTCGAGGCGGAGCTTACCGTGCAGAGGTTCTATTTGCAATCCCCGGACGAAATGGAACGAGAGAATTAATCCTCTACCTGGCGTGCTTTGTTGGTGATGTGATGCTGGCGTTCCAACCGGGAAAAGCCAGAAGGTTAAATTGGATTAGGACGTCATCTATATCTGGGGCTTCTTGCTGGAGGCTGAGCCCGACACAGTCGAGCGATGCCGGCAGTGCCTCTCAGCAGAAGAGTCGGTGCGCGCGCATCGGATCAAGTCTGACCAACTGCGTGGCCACTTCGTGGTGGCCCACGGGGTATTACGGTTGGTGCTCAGTCTGTACAGCGACAGTGGACCACGCGAGCTGTCCTTTCAGAATGTCCCGTCTGGGAAACCGATTTTACGAGAGGCAGACGTAAGTGCGAACAGGATCCGGTTTAATCTCAGCCGTTCCCATGGACGAGCGCTGATTGCCGTGTCAAAAGACCGCGAGGTGGGAGTCGATTTGGAAACAAATCGGACTGATCGTGATGTGACTGCACTCGCAGCGCGATTCTTCGTGCCTCAGGAGCAAGCAGCGATCATGAACGCAGAGTCGTCAGCTACGCATCAGGCATTTTCTCGCATATGGGTGGCTAAGGAGGCGGTGTTGAAGGCAGGCGGGAGCGGGCTGACGTTTCGCCTCGACCGCTATTGCATCGAATTGTCCGCGGACGGAACGGTATGTCGCCTCATCGTTGCAGACGATTCGCTATCCATTGTCCCGCCAGTCATTCAATTTCTCCCGCTGGAAGAAGGTTGGGTCGGGGCTGTAGCCGCAGAGGGAAATGGGTGGAAGGTGGCACTCTGTACGTGAGACTTACTGGTGACTATGCGGAAGGACTGTTCGTCTGAGTGGCCTCGGCTCGAAGTCGTCGAAAAAAGTGCTGCAAGAGAGCTTGGCATTCTGCTTCGAGTACTCCGTCCTTGACCAGAATCTGGTGATTGAGCCGGGATTCTGCGGACAAATCAAACAGGGAACCGCAAGCACCAGCTTTGGGATCGCGCGTGCCGAACACCAGGCATGGAATTCTGGCAAGAATCATGGCCCCGATGCACATGGCGCACGGTTCCAGTGTGACATACATGGTCGTATCGGTCAGGCGCCACGAGCCGAGCGCCGATGCGGAAGCCCGGATCGCAACAATTTCTGCGTGAGCTGTTGGGTCCTGCCAGGTCTCTCGACAATTGTGCGCCTTCGCGAGAAGTTCGCCGTCCAGAACGATGACGGCGCCAATTGGGATCTCTCCTGCGGCGGGAGCTTTGGCGGCCTCCTCCAGAGCGACTTTCATCCATTGCTCGTCTTGTGCGGAATAGGTGGTCATCAGAGAACGGGATCGTGATCCGACGATACCAGATTGCCGAAGCGTCATCTTAGCACGGCTGTTACTGTCGGGAGAAGTCTGCTGTTTCTGGTGACAGCGTGCTCGTCCGGTGCTGGGGCTACTTGACGATTGCCCTTCGGAGATGGTGGTGACCCGGCAGCACTTATCCTTTGACGCATTCTATCCAATCCACTACCACCCTCAAAGAGCGGTTCATTTCTCATTCATTTTCAGCTATTCTTGATCGACGTTTGTGACCGATACCCTGTGTACGAATTTAGAAAATTGCTGTGAAATCTGACCTAGTCACAGACACGTGCAGCCTCCTCATGGGCCGAGCAGTTGCCTCATCAGGAGATCGACGCTTCGGAATGTTGTTCGTCGTTGCTCTGACGATGTTCGGCTGGTTCGAGTCGAGTGGTTGCGCATCCGCTCCCAAAGAAATGCGTGCGCCTTCTGTCACACAGAAGTCGCTCATTGGAAAGACTAAGGCGGAGCTTATGGCATGCACTGCAGTTCAACCTGAGGAGCGCACGGTGGGCGACCTGACGGTGCTGAAATACTATAAGGAAGCGTCGGTCCTAGAAGAATCCTTTGCCGCCTCGAAGAGCAGCGTCGCACGTGTTCACCACGGATGTTGGGCCAGCCTTGTACTCAAGAACGATCGTGTCGAGGGTGCTCAGTACGACTCCGTACCCTCGTCCTACCAGGGTGACGACCACTGCGACGAAATCTTCGAGGATTGCTTAGGGAAGTGAGCGTGAGTTCAACAAGACGATCCCGCCAAACTGATAAGCCTGCGAGGCTCGGAGCGGTGGTTACCTCCCGCCAAGTGTCTTGATGGTATCTCGAACCTCCCGCCTGGAAAAATCGAACGCATAGCGAAGCTGGATTGCCCAATATTTTTGGACAAGTCCGCCACGATCCACGGGTTGGTCCGACTCCACATAGGTACTTAGCTCATAGGCGCGCCACCGGACCGCCAGTCCAAAAATATAATCGAGCTCGGAGGGCCGAAGCGCATGCCCGCTGGTCCGGTCCGTAAACATATTCATATCGCCGTACAGGATGAGCCGATTTTGATAGAGGTCGAGGTCAAAATGGGCGACATAGCGATACAGAGCCAGCCCCGTATTATCGGGCCTGGCAAAATACTGGTGGTTGAAGAAGAGCCAGCCCGGCCCGGCATACGCGGTCAAATTTTGATTGGGGAACTGCTTGTGAAACCATTCCCAATCATGTTCAGCTTCGAAGCGATAGGTCACCAGTGTGTCCCAGTAGATCTGTTGCAACCCACCCTGGTCGAGCGGTTTATCCCGTTCATATTGGACCCGCCAGCTAAAGTGATCCACGATTCCCGTCAAGGCGTAGGTGTCGTCCCATTCGCTCAGTTTGATCCAGCCGGTCCTTCGATCTGAGAAGAAGTTCTGATCGGTGTAGAAGGTGAGATACTGCTTATACAGGTCGGTTTCCAAGTGCACCATGTGTCGCATCCCGACCAAGCCCGTATTATTCGGCCGAGCGGCAAACGTAGGGTTTGACACAAAGGGTGCGGTCAGGAGGTAGCCCCCAAGAAACGTTTCCTCTTCTTCTCTCCCATTGGGAGGCCCTTCGGTCTGTTTTGTTTCCATCCCCGGCAAAGGCCGCCCATATTTCTCCAGAGCCCAAACGTCGGGGATAACGCCGGCGAACGAGAGAATGGCGAACGCGACAAACCTGAGTAGATACAGAAGCAAGACCATCGTGGGAGTTCCCTACGGACATGCTGATCACTGGCCCAAGATCTAAGCGTTTGTAACGGGGCTGGTTGAGCAGGTCAAGTGCCGAATGAGATTAGAGAGATGCCGTGAGATAGATAGGACCGGTCGGTTGTGACCGGCCGCCCGATGGTTCCAGACTGACGGAGAATTGCCTAACTCTCGTAAAATCGGGAAGGCGCTTCACCAACATATGGGCGGTCTCGCCGACATCCATGTGAAAGGTACCAACGCTCATTGGTTTGTCCGTGATAGCCCAGAGCTGATAGGTCATGCCGTTCGGGCATTGAGGGAGATTCACCACATAGAGCCAGATTTTTTGTGTGCGGGGATCGAATAGAAGTACTCCACCGGCTTCCTTGGCCATATCCGATCCGGAGAGGGACACGGCGTGAATATCCGGAGTGCGCAACAGGGAGGCCAATTCATCTTGAGTGGCTCGTCCTCGCCGAGAGGCGGAGGTCAATTGGTTGCGCAGGTTGTCCAGTTCGGCCTCGCGTTGAATCAGTTGGTCCTTCAACTCAGCCACATCAGTCGTTCGCCTTTGCATATTGTCGCGGAGTTCCGCTAATGCACGCTCGCGTTCTGCCAGTTCTCGCTGGAGCGATGCCAGTTTCACCGACTGGTCTTGAAGTCGGGCCGAGAGCTGTTCCAGCCTGATAGAGTCCGAGGCGACTTGGGTCACATAGTTCCAAGCCACATAGCCTGTTCCAGCCAGTACCAGCACAGTCGCGAGCCCGATCACCCATGGGAGCGATCCCGAGCGAGCTGGGGCGATGGGTGGAAACAAATGGTTCATCCATTCCCCTGGCTCCAAGCTTGATTTCGGCACATCTTTCGTGCTCGACTCGGCGCCCACAGGTACTACATTTCTCGAAGCCATAATCTTTGCCTTGAGAGAACGAGGCGGCTGTGTGGGGCTCAATCCAAACGGCAAGACGGCGGCAACGGACTGATATTCTTTGAGCGCTGCATGACAGGCGGCGCACCCTGAGAGCAGATGCGCCTCGAAGGCTTGTCGCTCCGTTCGCTCCAGCGCGCCCGCGGCGTAGAGGGGAATTGCCTCTTCCAGTTCTTCGTGTGTCATGTCACGTCACCCTGTTCCCAACATGTGCGAAGCGTGTCTCGAAGTTTGGACATCCCGAGCTTGATCCGTGTCTTGACCGTGCCCAGAGGTTGATTGAGCTTCGTGGCGATCTCCATATGCGAGAGACCTTCATAATACGCCAATTCAATCGCCTGCTGTTGCGCGGCTGGGAGGGTGCCGATAGCCTGCCCCACGAGAAGGCGGAGTTCCTGGTCCGCCTGTGTTTCATACGGGCTAGGGCCGAAATCCGGTACTCGCAAGGCTGCTTCCCCGTCAACCGCGTCCTTGTATTGTTGCCGGCGAGCGGTTCGAGCTCGCAGTCGATCGAGGGCACGACTTCGCGTCAGGGTGACCAACCAGGCAATCGGGGTGCCTCGTCCCAGATCGTATCGGGCGACTTTCCTCCAAATTTCAAGATAGACATCTTGCAGCAATTCCGCTGCCTCCTCGCGATTGCCCAAGATGCGTAAGGCCAGGGTAAAGAGCAGCGTATTGGAATGATCGTAGAGTTGACTAAAAGCCTGTTGATCACCCTTGACAATTCGCGCGAGTAATGCCGGATCGATTATGGACGTGGCGTGACGAGGAGGACTGCTCATAGAGCGAATCTATTGATTGGCAGACAGGGAAGCCTCTTCAGGCACGTCACAACTATATCATCTACGATCTAAACCACAAAAGAGATGTATAAAGTTCGATCAGCGATTTCGCTTGTAAAACAGCCTATTACGATGATCTCCCGCGAGTGAGTCTTCACATTTTTCTTGTTGCGAGGCGATTAGGTGAGCAGGGGAGCAAGCCGACGAGCAGCCTCTCCGGCCCCCGTAGGAATCGGTGGACATTTATCAGGGAGGGGAAGCGTGAGGGCCTGTTCAAGGGCTGGCCACCATGTCCCGTTCTGAAAGTCGTCCAGGGCGAGTTGAAGCCCTCGACCGTAGCGGGTGATGTAATTGACGAGCGGTGATTCGTCCGCGAAGTTGTATCGACGCACGTACACCAGGGGGATTCGACTCGTGACACATTCCACAACGATGCCATAACCGGGTTTAGACATGACGACGTCAACTGAGCCGAGCACTGTATTGAATCGAAACGGCAGATCTTGAAGGGCTACGATCCGTGAGTCGCGAGATTCGACCGGGCCAGCGACGATGAAGCGGAAACTCGACATTGCATTCATCTGTTCCCAGGGTAGGCTGCGGAGGGGAATCCCACCGAATCCGACCAGAACGAGGTGTTCCTGAGACGCGAGCCCGAGCATGGTTCGTAACCTGTCGCGTTGTGACGGAGCGGGAGATGCGATGGGTCCAATATCCAGGATCTGACGAAAGGCAGGCATCGGCAAACCTGGTGCGACCCGCAAAGCAAGGTCAGCCTGCGCGTAGGAGTGCCGTATGTTGGCGAGCAGCTCCTCTTGAAGGGGATCGCCCGGGAAACGATACGGATTCAGGATCTCGTCCCATGTCAGACTCGCCATTGCGACTGTGGTCAAGCCTGCCTTCGCGCCAGCTGCCAGCGCCAAATATGAAATATCGGACAGGACGAGACCTGGCTCCGCTTGCTCCATGGCAGCTATCTCAGCTGCAAGACGTTCGTCCCATGACGCATGAAATTGGTGATGGGCTGCCCATGTTGCCGGCACATCGACGGTCAACGGTCCGTCGTGAACACAGCCCACGTCCTGCTGGATGCTCTGATGTTCCCAACGCCTGGTCAAGTGATCCTGAAAGAAGGTTGTTGGTACGGTGGTTCGGAGAACGATGCGTAAGTCGGGGATGAGGGACTGGAGTGCATTCAGGACCGGCACAACCTGAGCTGCGTGCCCGTAGCCGTGTCCTGAGATGGCACACCAGATAGTTGACAAGGTTGGAGGTTCCGGGGTCAGCTACTGGAGTGGTCGGATTCTAACGGGGCGATGTTGTACTCGAGCTCGAGATCGAATTCCTCGACGAGCTCGTTAAAAGCTTTCGCGCCCATATCAGAACGAACCTCGTTCATGACAAGATCGATGGCCGCTCCCGCATGTGGACCGTATTGAGTCTTTGCCGACTCGATTCGCTGTTTCGCGTCATCAAGATTCATGGCTTGCTCCTCACATCTCCGCCGGCACTAGCACGTTGGTCAACCCAACCTCCCGAGCAATCCTTGCATCTCCGGTACTAGATCGAGGCCCCCGTTGGATCGACCGGAGAGCGCGGCGTCAATCCCGGCTTTCAGGATCGGTTTTGCCTCGTCGGGCTGCCCAAGTCCGATCAGGGCTCGACCCAAGGCCAGATGAGAGGCGACGTGGGTCGGGTCGAGCTTCACGGCCACCTGGAGATGTTCCACTGCTTCGCGGAGATCTCCGCCTTCCTGCAGAATCTTATTACCCAATCCATACCGGCCCAGAAACCCATTCGGATTTTTGGCCACCATTTGTCGGAATGTGTCCAGGTTCATTCCAAGTCCTCAAGAATTATCGGCACAATGATAGCATCGGACGGAACTGGAGGACTAGTCCTACCCGGGTCAATATTCACCCGTATGCGCTAGGTCCTTCTCGTGAAGGATGCGGAGTATGGTGACGTGCGGGTTTGCACCGAACAGGTAATGTAGTGCGCATTGCCTGATGACGATGCTGCAAACTGCTTCATTTGGCCATCCCATCGCACCTCTTCAGTCATCTGGGTCCCGAAGTCACAGTCGAGTGAGTTGACAGGCCCGGGGAGAAAGTTCGAAGCCCCGGTGACGAACCCTAAAAGCCTGCTTCCCTCGAATGGGGTTTGACGTGATTATCCGTCGCGAGTCGATTCGTCACATGGGTCTGATCTGGCGCAGCCGGTCCTGATCCTGACTTAACTCGGCAAAACTGTAATGAGTGTCTAAGGATACAGCTCGCTCAAGACAGCGGATGGCTGATACCGAGTCTTGCACGCGTATATAAATGTCGGAGAGGAGTCGAAGCACAGCGGCTTCGCCTGAGGGATTGCCCAGTTTGATGAAATGCTCAGAGGCGTTGTTGAAACATTTCTCCGCCTTGCGCAAGAGGCCCGCATCCAGAAATGTCTTGCCAAGTTGGCTATAGGTAAGAGCCAAGCCTTCTTCATTGCCGACTACGCGGTGCGAGTCGAGCGCATTTGTGAAGTGTCTTACCGCTTCATCCCAGTGAGATTGACGCGCCTGGTCCATTCCGAGATTGTGGTACAGGATGCCGAGGGCTCGATGATCGTTCAACGGTTTTAGCAGGTCGAGCGCTTCTAGATAGTAGGGGCGGGCCTTTTCCGGTGTGTCGGTTCCGATGTGCAGATTGCCCAGATTGACTAACGTATGGGCGATCGCGTGTTGATTACGTTCCGTGCGCTGGATATTCAGGATTTCCCGGTAGCAGGCCTCAGCCTGGGCCAGATCGCCTGACAATGCGCAGACGTTTCCCAGATTCCCAAGTGAATCCGACAAAGCAGCGTCGTCATTCGCGAGACGATCATCGGCCACCGCCTGTTCACACGCTGCCTTGGCTTGCGCGAGTTGGCCACGGTGGAGAAAGATACGCGCGCGATGTTTGTCCTGATCAGACATGGGCGATCAGCCGTCAGCGTTCAGACTTCGGCATTCCCACCTCAGAACTCAGCACTTCTGTAAACTAGTCTCCTCCCTTGGGTGTATCGCGACGAAATTCCATCTGAATCTCGTCCTCTTGCTGCAGTCCTAGTCCGGCGCGAAACGATTCGTACAATTCCTTGATCTGTTCCATGTCCCGCAAGTCCTTTGCTTCAGGAGATGCAAGATATGCTTCGCAGAGTCTCACGCCGGTCTGGAAATGACTCGCAATCGTTTCTTCGGCCACCTGTTGCCATGTGATGTAGATGCAGAACGCCTGAAAGAAATGAGCCTTGGGATAGCATTTAGCAAGGGCAAGGAGCTCTTCATACGCCTTCCGCGCAGTTGAACCGGCGTTGGTTGAAAAAGTCGATTCCAATCCAACAGCCGTATCCCAGTCGGAGCCGAGCTCAGCTTCTGCTTGTTGAAACGCGGCTTGAGCAGCAAGGGCGGGATCAAAGCGCATCACTTACCCTAACTCGGAGGTGAATTACTACCATTTCTGGATGGCCATCGGAAGTACGAGGGAAGGAAAGGTCAACATTCTGTGTGGGAGAAGTCTACTGTAACGACACGCGCTAATCCAGCTTTTGCAACATGTAGTAGCTTTTCGCACGCGTTTACTTTTCTTCCTGAGGCTCGTTAGACTGTGACTAAACCACGTAATGAGTCAGGAACATCTCGAACAAGCCATTGGCGCGAACACTAATCCGGCTGATCCGGTCGATCAGGTCATTCACTATCACATTCAAACGAAGCATCACTTCCATCGATATGCTCGGTCACTGGGGTATCTCGATTGGGCGAATCAGCCTGATCCGTTTCGGCGTTATGAGGGAGCGCAGCTGATCACCCTTCCATTGCTCAAACCGGATGAACAGCCGGTTTCACCGTCCTATGACTCCATCTATCAACATGGAGCAGTTCCGACTCTGCCTGTGACTGTGCGGAGCCTTTCCCGGTTTTTCGAGTTTGCGCTTGCGTTGTCAGCCTGGAAGAAGGCAGGGGAGTCGGAATGGGCGCTGCGGAGTAACCCCTCGTCCGGCAATCTCCATCCAACAGAGGGCTATGTGCTTTTGCCGCAGATCGAAGGGCTAGATCTCAAGTCTGGGCTCTATCATTACGCGCCGAAAGAACACGGGTTGGAATTGCGCGCAGAGTTTGCCGCTGAGCAACTGACCCGGCTGTTGGCTCCGTTTCCCCCCAGCTCCTTTCTCTTCGGTTTAACTTCGATTCAATGGAGGGAAGCCTGGAAGTATGGCGAAAGGGGGTTCCGTTACTGCAATCACGACGCTGGCCATGCGATCGGCACGGCTCGGATCGCCGCATCGACACTTGGTTGGAACATGGCGCTGCTGGATGGCTCGGCACAAAATACCGTGGCGATGCTTTTAGGCACTCATCGCGCCGACGACTTTCTGGAAGTGGAGCCCGAACATCCGGACAGTCTAGCTGTTGTCTGGCCTTCCAACGATGCGAGAAGCGAGAAGCAAGAAATTCCCCTGTTTCTTGATTCAGCATTGGTGAAAGACCTTGCTGATGGGGTATGGCACGGGAGACCAAATCGATTAAGTCAGGACCACGGGGTGCATTGGGACATTATTGATGAGGCGGCAGAGGCTTCATGGAAGGTACAAAACGAGACGCAAGTCCTACAGCTCCCTAAAGGTTCCGTCTCCCTGTCCGATAGCGTTCACGCTTCTCGCATCACGTTTCACGAAGGCTTATCTGCGGGGCAAATCATTAGGCAACGCCGGAGCGCGGTCGCTTTCGATGGAAAGACCTCGATCTCGTCCGCAACGTTCTTCCGGATGATGCACCTAGTGATGCCGCGGGTCGAACGTCCGCAATTGGAACGACCCATGCCGTGGGATGCCTGGCCCTACGATCCAGCGATTCATCTGATGCTGTTCGTCCATCGTGTGGTTGGTCTCACACCGGGGCTTTATTTTCTGGTCCGTGATCCGAAGAAACTCACCTTCATTCAGGAATCCATGAATCCTGAAATCAATTGGGTGGTTGCCCCAGGAACGCCGGACGATCTGCCGCTCTATTGGTTGCTTGAAGGCGATGCGAGGCGGTTGGCTGGGCAGGTCAGCTGCCATCAGGAGATTGCGGGAGACAGCGCATTTTCGTTTGGCATGTTGGCTGAGTTCGAGGGACGCTTGCGGGATAGGGGAGCGTGGTGGTATCCACGTCTCTTCTGGGAGTCTGGTGTACTCGGGCAGGTGCTCTACCTGGAAGCGGAGGCAGCGGGAGTGCGGGCGACCGGGATTGGGTGTTTCTTCGATGACCCGGTGCATGAGATTGTGGCAATGAAGGGCCTGAGGCTCCAATCGCTCTATCACTTCACCATCGGCGGCCCGGTGGAGGATCGGAGATTGACGACATTGCCTGCCTATCATCATCTCAAGACATAAGTAATCATAGCACCTATATTTCAATAAGTTGTGTCAGTCAAGCTCATGTTTAAAATAAAGAAGAAAATCGAGAAACCGAAAGCTCCAGTCCTCTATAACATCATCGAAGACTATTCCGAGTTCGATGCGCCGGGGAATGTCACGGTCTGCGCCATGACGGAGAAAGAAGATCTGCCCGGCCATGCGAAGGTCCTCGCCGAAAGCTATGATGTGCCTTTGGAGACGATGACCACCCTTCTAACTGGGGGCGGAGTCTATGTCTATCCCCAAGTCGGAGGCCTGCTGACGCGTGGGTTGTTTGCCTGTTCGATCGATTCAACCGGCGGAAGTCCAAAGCAGACCTTTGTGCTTGACTTGATGCAGTTCGCCGAGGCAGAGCAACTTGCGATGGCGCGGTCTCTTCCGTTAATCGAAGCCGCGATTGAGCTCTTTCGACGAACCTTGCCGGAGGAGTTGAAGACAAAACTGCACCAAAAGAATCTGGGCTTGGACTATCGGACGCTGGATCGCGCGGTGGCGAAAGGCGGCGATATCAAGTACATCGATTTCCGCAAGGACTGGTCGCCTCACTTCAAACGTCTCTGTATCATGCCGGATGGCCGGCTCATTGAAACCGGAGGGTTGCACGAGTTTGCCCAGCTACACGGCATTACGACTTTACAGGCCAAGATGCTTGTGGAACAGGGCGGGACACTCGAAATCAACGGCGAGGTGTTGGCCTGTCAGATTGTCAATGGTCAACCGGCGGTGGCGCGGTTCAGCGCGAAAAATTATACGAAGGCAAAGGAGTTGGTGGCGACGAAAGGGCTCCATCTCATGGATGCCTTGAGTGAAGTGGGATATAACGATCCCGTCATGATGCGAGCACTTGCACGTAAAGAGCTGACCGGCGGCCGATAACGGTCAACGGACAGCTACGCCGTCCGTTGTTTGAAAACAGGAGCTCTGCATGAACAGGTCGGGCGCTTTCTTACTTGTGATTGTGGTAGCCGCAGCCTGTTCTCCCAAGCCGATCCTCTATCCGAATGCTCACTATAAGGAAGTTGGAGAAGCTACGGCTGAACAAGATATCGAAGAGTGCAAGGATATGGCAAAAGATGCCGGAGCGAAGCCCAGTCAGGGCAAGACAGGACAGGTGGCAGGCGGTACGGCAGCTGGCGGGGCGGTAGGCTCTGCTGCTGGAGCTGTAGGCGGTGCGGTGGTTGGGAGTCCCGGGCGAGGTGCGATGGTCGGGGCCGCTGGCGGAGCCACGGCCGGACTTCTCCGTAGCCTGTTCCGAAAATCTCCTCCAAGTAATGCCTACAAACAATTTGTCCAGCGCTGTCTGACTGAGCGAGGGTACGAGCCGGTGGGATGGGAGTAATCGGAGATGTCGGCTGTCTTCGGATGGACGGGAACGAGCTAGCGAGCAAGCTCTTCGTTCACGGCTTGTACGATTTTTGCCAGGTCGAACGGTTTTTCGAACACGCGGCGCGCACCGAAAAGCTTCGCGACATCGAGAAAATTCTTATCGCCCTGGGCGCCGGTCATGGCAATGATCTTGGCGTCGAGGTACTCGCGCGTGAGCTGGAGCGTGGCTTCAAGCCCGTCTGTGTCTGGCATTAAGATATCCATTAGTACAAGATCAACTTTGTTCTTTTGGTAAGCCAACAAACCTGCCCGGCCGTCGGCGGCCTGAATGACTTGATGCCCTGCTTTTTCAAGCACATCCTTGAGCAGGGTGCGGATCGAATCTTCGTCGTCGATGACGAGTATCGTAGCCATACGTGGGAACTCGCAGCGTGCAATTTTTCTGAATCTTACCCGCCCTGCTTCTGCCTGTCTAGGGAGAAATGAATTCGGGCGGGGAAGCAATCACGAAGCCGGGACTGCTGGTTCTGGCTCACGGACGTTTGTGGGGCGTGCAGCAGGAATTGGGTGGTCCAAGGGAACATAGAGACTACGGAGGAGGCGCTGGCCTTCGAGGGACTGCGTAAAGTCGAGGAAGGATTCTGTGAGCGGATCGGGCTGAGTACCGGTCAAGAGGAGCACGGGCCGGCGCAGCTGATATCGTCCGTTTTTCACCGTGGGCTCGCCTGGTTCGACCTTGTCAATGCTCAAGATCTGGATCGGAATACCGTCTTCCTGGGCCTTGAGAGCCGAGGCCAACGAGATATAGGTGACGGCGTTGTCTCGGCCGGACACCATGCTCAACGCTTTTTGATCTGAGCGGGCTGGTTGACCTGTCGACTGCAGTTGTCCCTTGAGATCGAGGGAGGATTCGAATCCGGCGGTGATATTGTCGGAAGGGATGCGAGGAATGACCTCAACCTTCCGATCGGCTCCGTCGAGAGCCGACCAGCGGGAGATCTGTCCGGAGAAGAGCGCCTTTACCTGAGGCATCGTCACCTCCCGAACCGGGTTGGCAAAGTTTACGATCACAGCGATGCCGTCCCACGCGATCTGGGTGCCTTGTAGGCCTGCGACCGGTCGATCAGTCACAGCAATCTGTGCTTCTCCCTGTTTGAGCTTTTCTACCGCGCGCAAGGCCTTGTCCCATTCGATGTCGATGGCGGTTCCGGGATGTCCTTTCTCATAGGCACGGGCCAAGTCTTGGATGATCGGCAGTTCGGGGCCATAACCGGCTATGAGAATACGCCCTCCTGGTGCGGCCATCGCGACAGCAGTTACCAGCAACGTCATGATGACGGTCAGCAGACCGACCCACACAAACCAGGGGAAGTGAGTACGAGTAGGTGTATCGTGAGGGCGTCGTGTGGCCATTACGTGCTCCTGTTTCATAATCATCTTACCACCAATGAAGCGAGGACGCGCAAGACCAGTTGAGCTGGTGTTTCGCCATCTTCTGAATGATTCTTCCGAGTCCACTTCAGCAACTGAACGGAATAACCAGTGATTGAAAATCGTCAATGGTTGACGTGTAGGTCGGTTGGAGGAAAAAGGGGTTGACCGCACTTACGCAATTTGCTACAAGCGTTTCTCAATCTAGTCTTCAAACTCTCGTACATCATTCGCGAGTGACTTCATGCAAAGTATAGATCAATGGTTGTGGACACGCCGAACGCTCTTTAGAACGTCCGTAGTTGGCCTGCTCATGCTGAACGGGCGCTTGTTCGGGCCATCAGTCGCGCGCGCCCAGGATCTGCCGGAAGGAACATTAACCATCTACAATGTGCATACCAACGAATGGCTGCGGGTAAAGTACCGGGATGCAGCAGGGAAGTACGACCTTTCAGCGCTCGACGAGTTAAATCACATTCTTCGTTGTCACCACACCGGGGAAGTGGCGGCGATGGATGTGCGTGTCATCGAGCATGTCAATTTAGTTCACAAGGCTCTCGGTGGTGAAGGCGAGATCCATGTCATCTCAGGCTATCGGTCTCCCGCTTACAATGCGCTCTTGGTGAAGAAGAGCCGCCGCGCAGCTCGCCAGAGTTTCCATGTCGAAGGACAGGCGATCGATCTGTTCATTCCAGGCATCCACCCACGGCAGATTCGGCAAGCGGCGCTGCGATTGCAATATGGCGGTGTCGGATATTACCCACGGTCACAGTTCGTCCATCTTGATTGCGGTCCCTTCCGGTTCTGGTAAGCC
>UEXT01000387.1_pt1 | contig 13838 bp, 16 predicted proteins | sample 4301081 | NCBI WGS metagenome assembly UEXT01 (sample SAMEA4773177, study PRJEB27434) | metagenome | biome: 2259; feature: agricultural soil; material: soil | place: USA | collected 2014-09 | depth 0.25 m
GGACTGTGCGAAAGAATGCGAACCAGACTGCCCGAACAGCGGCGCAACAGTATTCAGTCGTAGATGAGTTGCTCGAAGTGATGGTGGGAAGATGACAGGAAAAGAAGCGCCCTTCCTTGACCTTGACCGCTACTTTTCTCTCCCAGTACCAGCACCTGGACCTGAACCACCCGACCCATTCTACTCATCTCGCGTTTCCACAATGTTGCAACATGTGCTTGGCACAATTCTGGGGCGCATGAAACTCGCCGCGCCTTCAGACGCTCCAACGCATGGGATTGGAGCGGCTCCAGGATGGCTGACTGACACCCGCCCGGTCTGGCTCAATAGAGCACAGACCGGGAGCCATTCTCAATATCATCTTATATAGGAAAGTCGGTAAGTCTGCGCGGTGGAGCTTCGCTGGAGCAAGTTGAACGGCCGCTACGAAAGGAGGGATGGATCATGGGGCAGCTTAACGAGGTGTGTGCAGAGGATTTCGATAAGATGTGCCGTTTTCTCGAGCAGGTGTATGGAGGAGCTTTCTGCGCCATTCAGTACGGGGCGACAAGAGAGTCCCTGCTCGATCAAATCGATCAAGCGCTCGAGTGCGTTGAGGAAATGAAAAAGGATGGTTTCTTCGTGGGTCCCGATGCAGCGTCGCAGATCCCACCAAGAGAATAGATGTTAGCGACAGCGCTGGGAGCGGGACGAAGAGTCGAAGGCGCAGGATAGAGGCATACCTCGTATGAGCATCACGTGCCGCATGTCCGAGATGACCGAGAACCCGTTCGGCCTCTGCGCAGCCGGCCACCGGTGCTTTCACTGCGGAGAGTTTGTGCAGGACCCGTCTGTGATGTGGAGCGGCAACAATGGGCAGACGATCTACTTGCACGGACCCTGCGTCGAGGATTGGATGCCGCGGGTTATGCGTGATGCGCTCGAGCTGAAGTACTACGGGAACCCCTGCTGGAACCAATTGGAGCCTAAGCGGCATGACGCTGCAAGACCTGTTTGCTGAGTTACTCAACGTGATTGATGAAACGCCGCCGGATCAGATGGCGGCAGTGATCACGCACCTCGCTGCGGCCCAGAGTGTGGCGGCGGCGAGACTCCTGAATGGCGGTGCAACGGAACGAAGTATGCCGACCGCCGAAGACGGCTCGCTCCTGACCATCGCACAAGTGGCTGACCGGCTCAGCGTCCCCAAGTCCTATGCGTATGAGCTCGTCCGCCAGCAGAAACTCCCGGCAGTCCGACTCGGAAAATATGTGCGGGTGGCTCAAGAAACACTTGCGAAGTACATTGCGATGGCGGCATCCTCAGCGCCGTAGACGAGGCAGACCCATGGCCACCATCTGGAGACGCAAAGATCGGGATGTATGGGTAGTTGATTACCGGGACGCCACCGGCGCCCGAATCCGCTTGTCCGCCGCGACTCGTCAACAAGCCGAAGACCTGCTCGCGGCGAAAATCAAAGAACGGAAACAGGCGCCCACGAATCCAAAGGATCGAGGCCTCACGCTGGCCGAGTACACGACGCGCTGGTTGCAGGCCGCCGCGGGCCAGCTCGCGCCCGTCACGTTCCAGAACTATGAACAGCACCTCCGACTCCATGTCCTGCCGACGCTGGGCTCGCTCCGCGTGGCCGATCTCCGGCGACGGCATGTGAAGGACCTCCTCATATCGTTGCGCAGCACCATGAACGCCCAAGGCCGCCCGTTTTCGAAAAATAGTCTCCGCCTGATTAAGGCTGCCTTGTCCACCGTTCTGACGGATGCCGTGGATGACGAGATCCTGTTTGCCAACCCAGTCATGCAGCTGGGGCGAAGCAAAAAGCGGAGCGTCACCCGGATGACCACCGACGAGATCCTGAGCCGCATCCGCCCCATGACCTGGGCGCAAATGCAGACGTTTGAACAGACACTCAACAATCTTTATCAAGACCACCTGTTGGACAACCGCTACGTCATGCTCTTCTACGTGCTGGCCAAAACGGGGATGCGTCCCGGGGAGGCCTTAGCCTTGCAGCCTGGCGATGTGGATCTGGTCAAAAGCACAATCAGGGTAGAACGGGCTGCAACGATGGGAGGGCAAGTGAAGTCGACCAAGACGAATGAGGTTCGCACCGTGGACCTGAGCGCCAGCCTCGTCACGAAACTTGTGGCGTACCGACACTGGCTGGAACTCGAAACGATGGCAGGTCGCTGGTGTGAGACGCCGTGGCTGTTCCCGAATGATCAAGGGGGCCTCCTCCAGGAACCCCACGTCCGGTGCGTGTTTCAGCGCGTGCTTCGCCGAGCCAATCTGCCGACCTTTCGGCTGTACGACCTGCGCCACACGTTCGCGAGCCTGCTTCTGTCGTCGGCCGTCCCGCTTGTGTACGTCAGTCAGCAGCTCGGTCATGCCAATCCGACCACGACCCTGAAATACTACGCACGCTGGATTCCCACAGGAGACCGGCGCTATGTGGATGTGCTCGACCAGGCGGCGGAACGAGTTGGCACCAAAACCTGGCACCAACCGGGACAGACAGGCAATCTTCCTTCCGAAGTCATTGATCGAGAAGGCATTCCGTCCTCAACCCATCACCGCACTTCCATGATGATGAATCATCAACCATTCATCCCCGATCCGCTCGAACAGATTCGTCGCGAGGACCTTCGCCTGCTGCGGCTCGTCCGCTGATTGTTGGCTGGTGATGTTTTCGATGCAGATGACCCAGGCCATATCGCCTGCTACCTGGACCGTGACCTCGGTGAGCTCGAATTTCATCGAGAAAGTATTGTTGAAGATCAGGACCCAGGAATCGCGTACAGCAGGCCAGTCGGAGCGGAGGGTCCACCCAGGATGAATACAGGTGACGTACTCGAGATGCGCCCAGACCTCATCCATCTTGCCGATGTCCAGGCTTTCGAAGGCTTCGTAAAATCGCTGGTTGGCTTCGGTAACTTCTTCAATTCTTCGCTCGATCATGCGGACTCCAAGAGCAGGAGGTTGAAACAGCCTCCCTTCTCAGCGCGCCGAGACGCGCTCACCACGGGCTTCGTTCTCACCACGCCTCCTCGCGCGCCGTGGCCGCGTCCGGGAAAAGGCGTGCCTGCACGCCTGGGGTCGGGAGGGTGAGAATCAATGATCTTTTTGAACAACCTGTCAACAAAAAGGAGCCGTATCATACTGGAATCCACAGAACAGATCGAGGAGGGAATGGACAGGCTTAGCCTGGCGAGAGCTTCGAGGTTTGCCGGTGCACCACCCAGACTCCGGCCAGAATCAGGATGATGCCGATGACTTCGACCGCACCGACAGATTCGTGCAAGATCAGCGCGGAGAGCCCGACCGCGGCTACGGGGGTCAGATTACCCAAAACCGACGCGCGTGAAGGGCCGACACCTCTGACCCCGAACAACCATGCCTGCTGCGCGACAGCGGTGGCAAAAACGATCAGATAGCCGAGCGCAAACCAATCAGTCGTGGTCACCGACGCCACGCCTGCCTCCTGCATCTTCCGATCGGTCCAGAGCAACGGAACTTGCAAGACCGTCGCAACGAGTAGCGTTGTCCAGTTGACCGTGAGCGCCGAGACACGTTCCATGATCGAGCGACTGCCGATGCTGTAGAGCGCCCAACTCACCACGCCGAGAAACACCAACAGCCCACCTAGAAGAGGTTGATCGCCCGCCGCACTGAATCCCGCCACCGACACCAACCCGACTCCCGCGCAGGACAGAACAGCCCCCACCCACACGGTTCGCAATGGAACGTCCTGAATCAAAATGGCAGACAACAACGACGTTGCCACCGGACTTGATCCGATAATGACACCTGCGACTGCGCCGTTCACATACCGAAGGCCGATCAGAATCAGGAGGTGATTGCCGAGGACACACAGCCCCAGCCAACAGAGAGTCCGCACATCCGCCTTCGTCAGCTTGGCGAACGTGCCGTCCTGCCACCACCACGTAGTCAGGAGGATGACTAAGCCACCGGTATCGCGAAGGACCGAGGCTTCGACAGGCGAAAACGAGCCGAGTGCCATTTTCTGCGCCACGATCGAGCCGCCCCACAAGACAGCGGCAATGACTAGCGCGCCATAAGCTGCCATCTCCGTGGGTTTGCTCATCATGAGGCGTTCGCTTTCGGCCGAACTATCAGCACTCCGTCTCGAATCGTGAGCAAGACGGCGGTGACGCGAGAATCAGCAGCCACGACTCGGTTGAGTTCCTGAATGGCCGCGGTCCTCTCGTCAGGAGGCGGCTGCAGCAATACCTCCCCGTCCCAGAGGACGTTGTCGATTAGGATGACTCCGCTCGGCGAGATGAGTTCGAGCGCCCGTCTGTAGTAGTTGACGTAATTGGTCTTGTCCGCATCGATAAAAACCAGATCGAACGGACCGGTGAGGGCTCGCATGGTGTCCAGGGCAGGTCCCATCCGAATTTCAATCTTCCTACCGTGGGGCGACCGTGCAAAGTAGGTGCGGGCGAGGGCAGCTGACTCATCGTCGATTTCACAGGTGAGGATGGTCCCATCCGCCGGCAACGCTTCAGCGAAGCAGAGCGCGCTATAGCCAGTGAACATGCCGACTTCGAGGACTCGTTTCGCGCCGACGATCTGCGTCATCACCTTCAAGAACGCGCCTTCTAACGGTCCGACGACCATCTGAGGAAACTCCATACGCCTGAACGTTTCTTCGCGCAACGCCTGGCAGAGATCGGACTCAGGCATCGAATGCGCTTGCGCATACGCCTCAATTTCAGCCGACACCAATTCCTTCATCTCGTAAATGCCGTCGCAGGTTTGAAAATCAATAGCGCCCTTGCGTACACTGAAGCGGCGCGATCATACATCATTCGAATGGCTCGTGGCACGAGGTTCTCCGTTCTTGCGCTCTGCTCCCTTACCCCGTGCTCATCGGCATAGTCGTGGAAGGAGACTGTGCGTGAAGACGTTGGCGACATTGGAACCCCTTACGACCAAATTACTTGAGATTCAGCAGATCAACAGCGCCGCTTCGGTCCTGTCGTGGGATCAAGAGACCTATATGCCTGCAGGCGGCGGGAGGGCCCGCGCCGACCAAATTGCAACGCTTCAAGGAGTCGCACACGAGAAGTTTGTGTCTTCCGAGGTCGAGACACTCCTTGCTGGCTGGGTTGATCTGAATACTGGCCAACCGGTCCATCTACCGGGAGACGTATGGGACGAAGCCTCGCGCGCCGTCCTGCGTGAAGTGTGGCGAGACTTCAGCCGGGCCAAGAAGCTGCCCTCGGAGTTCGTCACGAGGCTAAGCCGCGAATGTTCCCTTGCCCAGCAAGTGTGGGCGGAGGCGAAGGAACAGAATTCCTTCACACAGTTTCTTCCCAACCTCCAGCGCGTGCTTGCCCTCAAACGTGAAGAAACCCAGTTTCTGGGTTACAGAGACTCGCCCTATGACGCGTTACTAGACGTGTATGAGCCGGGCTCCACGATCGCGAAGTTGCGTCCGCTGTTCGCCCAGGTGAAGGCCCGTCTCGTGCCCTTGCTGAAGAAAATTACGAACAGTACCGCCTACGTAGACGACAGCATCCTGTTCCATACTTACGATCAGGCGCGGCAGCTCGAATTCGGTCGCCTTGTTTTGACTGCCATGGGCTACGATTTTGAACGAGGCCGCGTTGACCTCTCTGCCCATCCCTTCACGACCTCTTTCCATCCCACGGACGTTCGCGTCACAACGCGAGTGCATGAAAAGGAGTTGCAATCTTGTCTGTTCAGCTGCATCCATGAAGGCGGCCATGGGCTTTATGACCAGGGGCTCGATCCCCGGTACTACGGCACCCCGCTCTGTGACTCGGTCTCGCTCGGGATTCACGAAAGCCAATCCCGCATGTGGGAAAACTGCGTGGGCCGATCCCGTGCATTCTGGCGCTATTTTTATCCGATCCTCCAGCAGGAGTTTCCTCATCAGCTGGGCAGCGTGGACATGGAGGAGTTCTACACTGCGATTAATCGGGTCAAAGCCTCGCTCATCCGCGTGGAGGCGGATGAGCTCACCTACAACCTCCACATCATGCTGCGATTCGAAATCGAGCAAGACTTGATCGAGGGACGTACGCAGGCGGAAGACTTACCCGGCATCTGGAATGCAAAGATGAAGGAGTATCTCAACATCGTTCCGACCGGGGATGCCGATGGGGTTTTGCAGGATGTGCATTGGTCGTTGGGAGCCTTCGGGTACTTCCCCACCTACACCCTCGGCAACCTGTACGCCGCGCAGTTCTATGAGCAGGCGCGGCTGGAAATCCCGCATCTCGAGGATGAGATCGCAAAAGGTCAACTTCTCATCCTCCGCCGGTGGCTTGAGCACAAGATCCATCGATGGGGGCGAACGTTCACCCCGGACCATCTGGTTCAACGTGTGACAGGCAAGAGCCTGAACCCCGATCTCTTTCTGGCTTATGTCGAACGGAAATACGGCGAGCTGTATCGACTTTAAGCAAGGGGGACGAAGCGACTGATGAGGTTCGCGCTCAGTCCTCAAAAGCAACATCTAATAGCCCATAGCTCCATTCAATTTGGCGAGCAGGGGTGGAGAGAGCATGAACTCTGCTTGGACTTCGATGCGGTGCGGAACCAAAAGAGTCGTGTGAAAGACGATATCGCGGATCGGGATCTTGAATTCCGGTTGGGCTGGTGTACTGAGTTCCACCGATTCCACGGACGTCATAATGGCACTACCGTCCTTCGGTCCATAGGTCGCGACCACCGCCTGAAGGATTTCCGCCATTTTTTGATTCGATTCGGCCGCCTCTATCCCCTCGTGGAGGAGAGGAAGCACCTCCTCGCGGGTCCGGTCTGATAATGTGAAGTTTTCCACCCGCTCCTTGCGGCGGAGGGATGTCAGATCGTTATCGAGGTCTTTGCTGAATGCCCCATATGCAAACCGAAAGAATTCGAAGTGGAGGCCCCTGAATCCTTTTCCAAACATCTGGAGTTCGCAGAGAAAGCACAGCTGCTGTAGTTTCACATCACTGAGCAACCCGTGGGGTTCCACCAAATCCAGGACATAGAGCAGGAGCGCGCGATCGACAGTAATCTGATCAGGCCTGCGCATCTGGTAGTTGCCTCCTAGCAGCTGGCTCACCAGAGAGAGGACTATAGACAGCAGCAGAGAAGGCCGTCAAATTGCTCTCCGCCGGTCTCCTCCCCATCTCACCTCTTGACCGACCGGCAAGATTGGGTTTTAATGACGACCCCCGGAGGTTGATCATGGCATCGGGCAAAAATGCGAAAGAGATGGAGGCCTTGAAAAACCATCTGACCAAACATCAGTTGAAGCTCACGCGCCAGCGAGAGCTGATTCTTAGTGCCTTTCTTCGCCAGGAACATATCACGGCGGAAGCGATGTACCACCAGCTGGCGAAGAGCGATCCCCATCTGGGCCTGGCCACGATCTACCGTACCCTCAATCTGTTTTGCGATGCGGGTCTGGCCCAGGCCCGCCACTTCGGGTCCCAGACTCAATATGACAACGTCTCGCACAAGGGGCACCACGACCACCTGATTTGCACCGGATGCGGCAAGATCGTGGAGTTCGAAAACTGCGAGATCGAACGCCTGCAAGAGGAAGTCGCCGCCAAGAACGGCTTCACTATTCAAACTCACCGCCTCGAGCTCTACGGTCTCTGTTCCCGCTGCCGTCATTGACGGAAGCCCCCGTTTCTAGTATGATTTTGAGAGAGCTTATCAATTTCAATTAAGCTGAACTTTCTGCTATGCCTAACCCATCCGCTGCTTCGTTAGCCGGAAGGACTGTCTCGCTATGGCTCTTCGTGCTGACGTTGATCCTACTTGGCGGACCAGGCGTCCCCCCATCGCCGACTTCTGCAGCCGATACGTTGACCATTTACTCAGGCCGGGCGGAGCGGTTGATTAAGCCTGTGCTCGACGCCTTTACGGCGAAGACTGGGATCCAAGTGGAATTGCTCTCGTCCGGAACAACGGAACTGTTGAACCGGTTGAAGGCAGAAGGAAACCGGACACCAGCAGATCTCTTCATTACCAACGATGCTGGCAGTTTGGAACTGGCACGGACGGCCGGCCTTTTCCGCCCGCTCAATATGCGGGAGATCGATCGCGCCATCCCCCAACAGTACCGCGCACCGGACAATAGCTGGGTCGGTCTGTCCGGACGTTTCTGGATCATTGTCTACAACACAACTCAGGTAAAGCCGGATCAGTTACGATCTTTGCTCGACCTTGCCAATCCGAAATGGAAAGACAAGATCGCGATTCCCAATTCTGGCAGCGAGTACTTGCAAGCCGGAGTGTCGGTGATTCGAGCAACCTACGGCGATGAGCGGACCAAACAGTTCCTTGTCGGCCTTCGGGACAACAGCGGGAGTCAAGTCTACCAGAAGAGCTCGCAGATCGTAGAGGCCGTGGCAAAAGGCCAGGTCGCGCTCGGCATCGTGAATCACTACTACGTGTATCGCCACCTGGCAACGCAGCCTGCCGCGCCAATCGCCGTGTTCATGCCGGATCAGCAGGAAGGCGGCATGGGCTCGATCATGAATGTGGCCGGTATCGGCATCATCAAGCAGACGAAACATCTCGAGAGTGCGAAACTGTTGGTGGAATTTCTCGTCGCTCAAGCAGGCCAGAAGTTGTTCGCCGATCTCGACAAGGAATATCCCCTCCACGCTGACGTCAAGGCCGATCCCGCTCTCATTGAGCGAAAAAGTTTCCGCGCGGCGCAGGTCCCGCTCACGCGGCTCGCTGAGTTGCGCGAACCTACACTCACGCTGATCGAACAAGTGGGACTCCGGTAGTCAGAAAGAACCAGCGTGATCACCATTCGCCAGCAATTATCGTCTCCCCTCCAACTCGTGGCGCTCGCGAGTGCTGGGTTGATCCTCCTTCCGCTCGGCTATGTAACGGCACAGGCGCTCTCCGCAGATCCAGCGGTCTGGGGCCGGTTGTGGTCCACACGGATTCCTGAACTTTTATCTAACACCGTCAGCTTAGCCGCGAGCGTGGCAGTCATCACATTAGTTCTCGGCGTGTCAACCGCATGGTTGGTGACGCGAATCGAGTTCTCCGGCCGCCGATTTTGGGAAGGCGCGCTTGTGCTCCCTTTAGCCATGCCCACGTACGTCCTGGCCTATGTCTACTCGTACCTGCTCGGATACGGGGGGCCGCTTGAACATCTTTGGCAATTCGTGGCCGGACCGCAAGCGCGACTGTTCTCACCGCACAGCTATCTTGGTGCCACCATCGTAATGGCGCTGGATACCTTTCCTTTCGTCTATCTCCTGACTCGAAGTGCCCTGCTGAACATGAACGTTTCCTTCGAAGAAGTCTCCAGAGCGAGTGGCGTGTCCCGCCTGTGGACTCTCTGGCGTGTGACATTGCCGCTCATGCGCCCTTCGATTGTGGCCGGGCTTGCCTTGGTCATCCTCTACGTCGTGTCGGATTTCGGTGCGGTCTCTCTGCTGCGCTATCAGACACTCACCTATGCCGTCTTCCAGCAAATGACCGGACGGTCCGATAATAGTGCGGCCAGTATTCTGAGCCTTTTCCTCGTGAGCCTGGCCTTGCTCTTTCTCGTCACCGAGCGCTGGTTTCGGCATCGCAGCCGGTTTTATCAGACAACCGGCCGCTACCGCTCGCCGCAGCGACACCAATGCGGCTGGCTGGGAACAGCCCTCGCCACCGGCTATTTGAGTGTGATCCTTGGTGCGGCATTTGCGGTTCCAGCCTATCTCTTGGTGAATTGGAGTCTCTCCATGGAGGCTCAGGCCACTCTCGACAGCCGATTCATGGGATTCGTCTCGAACAGTGCGCTCCTCGCTGCTTGTGCCGCCACCGGCGGCGTGTTGATCGGACTTCCGCTGGCTTATCTGGCAAGTCGGCGCCCCAGTTGGCTGAATCTTGGATGTTTGCAAGCCGCCTACGCCGGGTATGTGCTCCCTGGTCCCGTTGCGGCATTGGCAGTCTTGGTCTTATTCACCAAACTGGTACCTATCTTGTACGGATCTGCCCTTGTGCTCATTGTGGCCTATGTCATTCATTTTCTCCCAGCCGGTTTGCAATCGCTGGAACCGGCGCTCCAACAAATCACCCCAAATTTGGAAGAGGTGTCACGATCACTCGGCCTCAACGTTCGGGACACCTGGCGACGCGTCACGCTGCCGTTGGTGCGAAATGGGTTTATTGTGGCCTGGGTGTTGATGTTTCTCCAGACCATGAAAGAATTGCCGGCCACACTCTTATTACGGCCGGTGGGGTTTGATACCCTGGCGATTCGAGTCTGGCTGGAAGCTACTGAGGAGTACTACCGACTGGCCGCGCCTGCGGCGTTGTTGATCGTTTTTGTGAGTCTCCCCGCTCTTCTATTGCTGGTGTCGAAAGATTGGCGAGCCGCGTAACGGAAAGGGCAAGCACTAGTGACAATGAACTCTTCGATGACACCCCTTCGGACCGATGACATCAGGACGCAAGGGGATCTCTACAGACCGGCGTCCTCTGTGCTGGAGCTTCGGCATGTGTCCTGTGCGTATGGAACCGATCACCCGGCCGTTCGGGCGGTTTCGTTTGTGGCCCGCGAAGGAGAAATCCTGTGTCTGCTCGGCCCGTCGGGATGCGGCAAAACGACGATCCTCAGGGCTATCGCCGGCTTTGAACCGGTTCAGTCCGGTCAGATCTTTTTATCGGGGGAGTTGGTGTCTTCGCCGGACACCATGGTGGTTACCGAACATCGACACATCGGCATGGTCTTTCAAGAGTATGCACTCTTCCCCCACCTACGGGTCCATGACAATATTGCCTTCGGTCTTCGACACCTGCCGCGCCGCGAACGCAAAGCCCAGGTGCAAGAGATACTTCGCCTGGTCGGTCTCGAAGGCTTCGACCGGCGGTACCCCCACGAATTGTCCGGTGGCCAGCAGCAGCGGGTCGCATTAGCTCGCGCTCTCGTTCAGCATCCCGTGGTCCTCCTCCTGGACGAACCCTTCAGTAATTTGGACCCAGACATGGCCAGCCGTATGCGCCAGGAGCTACATGATCTCTTGAGACGGACCAAGACCACCACAATTCTTGTGACTCACGATCATGATGAGGCATTCGCGATGGCGGACCGGGTAGCCGTCTTAAATCAAGGGACCGTCGAGCAATTTGACACGCCCGAGACGATTTACCACTTGCCGGCGACTCCCTTTGTTGCAGACTTTGTAGGGCAAGCGGACTTTATTCCGGGAAAGGTCTCCAACGGCATGGTCCACACGGAACTCGGTGAATTCCCGAATACGCTCGACTGCGAGGACGGCACGGCCGTCGTCGTCATGATTCGCCCGGATGATATTCACCTCGTCCCGACGAAGGGCGCGTCTTCGCGAGTCCTCTCCCGCCAGTTCCGTGGTTCCGAGAATCTCTACGCCGTCAGCCTCCCTTCCGGGCAGGTCGTTCATAGCAGTCAAGGGTCCACGAGCGTCTACCAGGAAGGTACGCCGGTCGAACTCCGCGTGCTGGCTACACATACGGTGCTCTTCAAGCAACCAAACCATTCACCCTGAGAGCTTCCTCGCGCCGCAGGACAACCATATCTCCTCAAACTGGAGCATTGACAGCCCTTTTCTCATTCTGGCAGCATGAACAATCTCATACGACGGTCCCTCTCCCGCCGGCCCGTCATGCCCCATTACGGAGTACATGGAGTTATTGATGGACGCGTTGAAGAACGCGGTCGATTTCGGAATTATCGGCCTCTTGGTAGCCTTAAGTGTGTGGAGCGTCGCCGTCGCGGTCGAGCGGTGGCTGTTCTATCGCCGCATCGATCTGGCCCAATATCCGAACTCTCAACTATTGGAAATCGCCCTGACACGTCGGCTTGTCGTTATCGGCACTGTCGCCGCCAATGCTCCATATATCGGCCTGCTTGGCACCGTGCTCGGCATCATGCTCACCTTTCACACAATGGGCACGGCCGGCACAATGGCGGTGAATACCATCATGATTGGTTTGAGTCTCGCGCTGAAAGCCACAGCCGTTGGCCTCCTCGTCGCCATTCCCTGCGTGGTAATGAACAACGTGTTGCGTCGAAGGATCGCGGAGCTTCTCACTCAGTACAAGGTGCAGCATGGATCGAGAAGTTAATCAGATCAATGTTATTCCGCTGGTAGACGTGATGTTGGTCCTCCTGGTCATCGTCCTCACGACTGCGACATTTATCAGCACCGGCCAGATACCGGTCAATCTCGCCAAGGCCAAGGAAGTCGGCGATCGCAAAGACGTGCCGATCATCATTACACTCACGTCAGAGGGGAAGCTGTTTCTGAACGATAGCCCGATTGCTGAAGGGGCGCTTCCTACGGCCCTCACCGCGCAGCCACGCGAATCGGCCGTGGTCGTCCGTGCCGATAAGGTGACGCTGCTGGAACGATTTGTTGCGCTGGTGGATGAAGTCCGAAGCCTTGGCTTCAAGCAAGTCAGCCTGGAGGTGATCAGGCTGTGACCATCAGGGAATTGTATCGGGGCGCTGACCATGCAGGCGCCCACGCAGCCGGGTGGGTCATCTCTGTGCTGCTTCACTGTGGCCTCATCGTTGGAGCACTTCTCTTCGTCCAACGGGTCCAGTTGGCACCCCAATCGGAACCATTCAGATGGAACGTGGCGCTGGTGTCGTCCGATTCTCCACCGACACCGTCCGCCGGATCGTCATCTTCAGATCCCATGTCGGCCGTAACTCCGACCACGCCAACCACAGCATCCATCACACCCCGGATGCTCGCGGCGCCTCCGGTTCCGCAGACTATGATCCCGACAGTCCCCGAAACGTTGAAACCCGTGGATCCTGTTCCAACTGCACCAGCCGTGCTTGTTGCGCCTCCGCAGCCTACTGAACCAATCGAGCACACGCCAGCCGCCATTGGATCTATGAGCCCTTCAGATCAGACAGCTTCCAGTGAAACAGTGACGGTCCCACCCCCGAGAGAATCAGACTCCACGATGGCCATAACATCGGCGCATCCCGAGTCATCAACGCTTGCCTCATCGCTTACAAACACATCACTGGAGCCGGCAGCATCCATCACGCCACAGACACTACCACCAGCAGAAACATCTGTTCCGGCCGCCTCATCAGCCCCACCGGTAGCCGCACTTGCGGCCCCAGGGTCGAACAGGTCTGCTCGAATAGATTACGGGTGGTTATCAGAGGTGATCTTACGCCGTGTGGAAGAACTAAAGCGCTATCCGGCTGAGGCACGAGTGGATCGCACGGAAGGAAAGGTCGTGGTCAAGGCGGTGATCAATGAGGACGGGAGCGTGGACGACGTTGAGATTTTCCAGAGCTCAGGCTCCACGACCCTTGATAAGGCCGCCATCGACCTGATGCGGCGTGCAGCCCCCTTTTCCTTACCTCACCTGTTAGGAAAACCACGCGTTACGGTCAAGATTCCGATGAATTATCGACTTGATCGCTAAGTCAAAACGGCTGATATGACGTGGTGGGTTGGCAGCCGTCGTTTTACTGTATGTTGTCCTCCGCTGGCATCGCACAGCTCCTTTTTGGACTCGCACACCTAGGGCAATCGAATCCTGTTCTTCATACCAGACGACACCAACATCCGACCGTCAGCATCGACAATGATCGCTTCAATGTCTGCGAGATGCTCGACGAGTTCCATGCCACGCTCAGGTCCCATCACAAAAATCCCGGTATCGAGTCCATCGGCCCATACGCCTTCGCGAGCAATCACGGTGACGCTTTGACAACCGCGAGCCGGTTGGAGCGTCTGCGGGTCCAGGATATGATGATAGTGCACACCATCCCGCTCAAAATAACGCTCGTAGTCCCCTGCCGTTGAGATCGCTTCGTCCTCTAG
>UEXT01000663.1_pt1 | contig 13701 bp, 13 predicted proteins | sample 4301081 | NCBI WGS metagenome assembly UEXT01 (sample SAMEA4773177, study PRJEB27434) | metagenome | biome: 2259; feature: agricultural soil; material: soil | place: USA | collected 2014-09 | depth 0.25 m
AAACGAACGAAGTGACTTATCTACAACCTCAACCGATCGCTATGGAGGACAACATGACCGAGTTCAAATCAGGATTCTTCACCGGAAGTGAGGCCTGTAATGGCCGGGTTCTCGTCGTTGATGACGAGCCGGACATCCGGAAAGTTGTGAGGATGACATTACAAAAGGCCGGGTATGAGGTGATCGAGGCTGAAAATGGAGAAAAGGCTATCCAAGCGATCAATGAAGGAGAAAACCGCCTCCTGCTCGACGTGGTCATTTGCGACATCCGTATGCCGAAGATCAATGGAGCTGAAGCGATTGCCTATTTCCGCAGTAATTATCCTCGCGTCCCACTAATCGTGCTGACCGGATTCCCTGACACCGACATGGCGACGTCGTTCCTGCGTCAAGGCGTCGTGGACTATCTTGTCAAGCCGGTCGAGGGGGAAAAATTGAAAGAGGCAGTCCGGCGCGCGATGGATGAGCGAGAGTTGGCAAAGCTCTAACGAGTCTTGACGACCAGCGTCTTTGCGACTGAGGAGGAGGAGCTCCCACCACACCATCCCCCTCAGCCGCGTAGCCGTGATTACTACGGGGAAAGGCCATCATCATGGACATAGTTCCGCCCACGAAAGTCGCCATCGTGGGAGCAGGGCGCGGTGGCAGGGCGCTGTTGGACCTGTTCCATCAGATTACCTCAATTGAAATTGTTGGGATCACGGACCGGGACCCTCAGGCTTACGGCCTGCAGCTTGCTCGGGAGTATCGGATTCCCGTGACCACCGATGTCTCCGAGCTGATCCGAAACCCTGCAATCAGCCTGATCTTGGATGTGACGGGCGATCCAAGTATGGAATCATTTCTGCGCACCCAGAAACCGGCAGGGACGGAGCTGCTTAGCGGTTCGGCCTCCCGCCTGCTGTGGCAAATCATCCAGTATGAATCTGCCTTGCAAGCCGAGTTGATGCAGGCGGAAAAGTTGGCCGAGATCGGGTCGTTTGCAACCGGCATCGCACACGACATCAATAATCCTCTCCAGCTCATCATGGGCTTGGCCGAAAACCTGATCGAAGAACGTGACCTGCCGACAATCCGGGAACAGGCCCGAGAGATTGTGGATGCCGTCAAACGCACCTCGGGCATTTGTCAAGATCTAACGCGGTACTCCCGTAAATCCTCTGCATCAGACGGAAGCCTTGTTTCTGTCAATGGTAAACTTGACGAGGCGGTCAAAATAGCCCGTTACGCCGCGCGGCTCCATGATATCGACATCATCAAGCACTATACCCAAGGGGCCGCCGTCCGTGGCAACCCGGACGAACTGTTACATGTGTTCGTCAATCTCATTACGAACGCCGTCCAAGCCATGGAAGATGTCGGCGGAACGTTGACGTTGGAGACCCGGGTGATGGCCGATGTGGTCGAGGTTCGAGTCACCGATACCGGCTGCGGTATCGCGCCGGCGTTGCACAAGAAAATTTTCGAACCGTTCTTCACCACAAAGCCCCCAGGGAAAGGAACTGGACTCGGCTTGTACAATGCCCAGAACATCGTCCATCAAATGCATGGGGACATTGCGGTCGACAGCGAGGTCGACAAAGGCTCGACGTTCACGCTGACTTTTCTCACGCAGGAGACCGTTCCGCAGAGGTAAGTGTCATGGGTTCATTAGATTCATCCCCGACCCGACCACGAAAGGGCTGGGGGCTTCAACCGAAGCTAATCTTTTCTATGTTAATGGTCGGAGTCCTTCCCTTGCTTGTGGGATTGGGGATGGCGTTCTGGCAGGGCTCTCGCGAAATCCAAGAAGTCAACGGTGAGAGTTTCAAGGCGCTGGCCGCGGAGACAGCCCGAAAACTCGATATCCTTATTGCTGAAGAGGTCGCCCGCACGTCGCGCATTGCGCGGGATCCGGCTATCATCATCGAACTGGAACGCCGGCGCGATGCGTACGCCAGTCTCCGGGAGCGGGAGAGTCTGAGGGCCGTTCGCGCAACTATTAATGACGAGGCCGCCGGTTGGGAGGCCAAAGACCCCGCCATCGTCAAGGCCGTGACAGGCAGTCACTTGGCCGACCTCCTCGGCAGCTACTACTCGGGCTCCCAAAGCGAGCAGGAGCAGCTCTTGCCCCAAGTGGTCCGGGGGGCCACGAAACTCCTGTTTGTCACGGACCTCCAAGGTTCACTCGTTGCGGCACTAACCGCTCGTCCCAACTACTCCAACGGCAGTGCAGTTTGGTGGATCGGTGCCTATCACAAAGGCATCGGACAGTTGTATATCGAAGACGTCCACTACGACGAGCAGGCCAGAACCTATGCGTTTACCATCTCTGTTCCCATCATGGACAGTCTTCATTACGAAGTGGTCGGGATCCTCCATCGCGTCATCGATTCCAAGGAGTTTTTCTCTCCTTCCATCCAACCCATTCGCTTCGGGAAGACTGGACACGTGATGCTTATTGACAGCCGAGGGATTGTCATGAGTTGTCCGATTCTTCCCACCGGGGTTAGTTTGTCCGATCCCACATTGATCCCTCTCGTAACTCCCTATCATCCCGGTTGGGTCGCCGCACCCAGCGATGGTCACGGCGGGCGATCGACCTCGATCATCGGCTTCGCTCCACTACCCGAAACCAGCCGGGCTACGGGCGGTTCTCTCGAGATGGGCACTTGGAACACCTTTGTCTGGCAATCCTCCAACGAATTGTTCGCTCCCATCCACCATCTCTTTACCTGGATGACCATCTTTGGTTTGGTCGCCGTGTGCCTGCTCGTAGCCCTCGGGTATCTGGCGGCCAATCGGATCGTACTGCCGATTCGCCAACTCCAAAAGGCTGCGGAGTCCATCGGACGAGGGGAACTCCGACAGTCGATTCAAATTCAGACCGGCGACGAGTTGGAAGCGCTCGCCGATGACTTCAACCGTATGAATAGGCAGCTGGAAGCCGCCTTCGCAGGCCTGACGGATCAAGTCGCATTGAAGACCAAAGAAGTTCAGTCACTGGAGCAATCAACCGACCAGATCCTGAACGCAGTCCCAACCCCCATCCTGATGGTTGATGATCAGTCATGGGTGCAATATGTCAATCGCGCTGCGCAGGAGTCCTTGGGGTTGGCGCAGTCTCTCCCACCATCCACAAGTCTTTTCGACATCCTTCCGCTCGATACGACCGCACAAGAGCAATTACGAAGGGAGTTTCACGAACGAGAAGAGCCGGCACCAGCGGCGGCGGAAAGAGCGATAGGACCGTTGAGAAGCGAACCCCGCGACCCCCTTGTCCCAATGCTCACTGGCTACCGTACGAACGGACGGAAGGAACTACGTCTCGGCCAGCGCGTCTATCACTACGAATGGTTCCGAACGGTTGGACGACCGGGTGAAGGCCCACGAGTCGGTCTCGTGTTGCGCGATACGACGGATGAGAGTCGCATCCAAGACCAACTCATCCAAGCTGAAAAATCAGGAAGCCTCGGCGTCCTCACTGCCGGTATCGGCCATGAATTGAACAACCCTCTGTTCGGTATCCTGGGACTAGGGGAAGCAATTCAAGAGGAGGGCAATCTCGATCATATCAAGGCCCATGCCCGAGACATCGTCCAGCACGGCCGGCGCATGGCGGCGATCATCCGGGACTTTACTGGCATGGCGGCACGTGAGACGGGAACTCCCCCTACTCCCGTGGACGTCCACCTCGAGCTCGACCAGGCGTTGGCGGCGTTGCAAACGACGCACGATCTCAGTCGGCTGGAGATCCACAGGTCCTACACATGTCGTTACCGAGTGTTGGCAAGTCCTGAGCAGCTCCGTCAAGCATTTATCAACGTCTTGACGAACGCGGTCCAGGCGATGCCCGGACGCGGCATACTCCATCTTGCAACCATAGCCGACAACAACATGGTGACTATCACGATTCAAGACACCGGCCACGGCATTCCGTCACAGCACCTCTCGAAAGTGTTCGATCCGTTTTTCACCATGAAAGGACAAGGGGAAGGTTCAGGATTGGGACTGACGGTCGCTCGACGGATCATCCGCAAATTCGGCGGCGACATCCGCATTGAGAATCTGGATCGTGGGGGGGTATGCTGCACGATCAGCTTGCCAGTGATCCAGTCATCCCTGGCGCCGCAGGAGGCCTCATGGACCGCGTCGGGCATTCAATCAGCACCGCATCCATCATCTTCCTCGTCTTAGCATCGTTGACCTCCGCCGCGTCAACTGATGTGAAGCGCGAGGCTCCCACAGTCAGTATTCCCGCCGAGAAGGTGGCGGCCTATGTGTATGCTGTCATTCAGGCAGATCGGACGATCTATACGAGCCAGATCGTCAATCGGATGCAGGAGATGCATATCGTTAGCGCAGTGGAGCATTGGGAACAAGACAATGCCCTTCCCCTTCCGGCGCAGTTTCTCCAACAATCGGGTCGCATTGTCGCTGAGGGAAGAAGCGGTATCCGATTCCGACTCATCGGCCTCTTTCCCATCTATCAGCGAAACGGGCCCGCCACGGAATTCGAGCGGAAGGCCTTGGAGACTCTCTCTCGCCAGGCGGATCGTCCCGTTGCCGGCATCGTCACCAGCGGACAGAAACGCTACTATCAAGCGATCTACCCGGACCGGGCCGTGGCCGTCGCTTGTGTAACCTGCCACAACGCCCACCCGCTCAGTCCAAAAAGGGATTTCAAGCTCAAAGACGTGATGGGCGGAATCGCGATTACGATTCCCCTTGATGAGAAATAGAGAAAGTCGACACCTGTCAGTAGGTCGTGTCAGATCCTGAGGCAGATGAGGGATCGCGGACCTGGGTGCGATGAAGATGTTCTGAAATGGTGGAGAGGAGAGTCCTGTGATTGGCGATCAGGCTCGCGACTCCTGCTCAATCACGACTGCCTGCTTTGACCGTCGTGCCGATAATTGGCGGACCGGCCCAGGTAACTTGGGGAGTTGATCCGGCCAGGCCGCGACTCCCATGTCCGTCACCCCTTGAAGCTTGGCCCCTTCCTCCATCATCAGAATCGGGGTATGCACGTCTCCGATGAGGGTAGCGGTCTTGAGCAGTTGAATTCTCTCAATGGCTTTGACGGTCGCCTTGATTCGGCCGCTGCTAATGATGGTGCCCGCCGTAATCGTGCCTTGCACGAGGCCGTCTTCGCCCACGATCACTTGCCCTTTTGTCTGAATGTCGCCTTCGAGGGATCCGTCGATACGCACTGTCCCTTCGACGCGAATTTCCCCCTTCAGCTCGACGCCCTTCGCTAACAGTGTGATATTGTCGTCGCCTGTGAAGCCAGGTTTTTTCATGCGTGACTCCCTTGTCCGATCAACTTAAGAACAGCTTACACTATCCGAGAAAGAAAGGCCTAGGAGAATCCAAAAGTCTGCCGGAACCGTTCCCAGATCCCACCACCATGGATTTCGCAATAGACGCTAGGTGCGGTCCCTTCAACAAAAACCTCCGGCACCTGTTCCGGACATTGGGACGTGGCGAGCTGGCCGGTTTTAGGATCGATCGTGCGTGTGACAACGCCGGTTGGCATAACGAATGTCTGAGTCTCGGAAGGGATCACCCGCCGCGCGATGTCAATCCAGATCGGCAGAGCCGCTTGCGCACCGGTGAGACCGACCGGACGTTCATCGTCGAATCCCACCCAAACACCGATGACCAAGTCGGAAGAGTATCCAACGAACCACGCGTCTCGATACCCATCGGTCGTCCCGGTTTTCCCTGCCACAGCGCCTTGCAAGCCTATCACTTTTGCCTTGGTAGCCGTTCCCCGTTGAATCACCCCCTCAAGCAAGGACGTCAACACGTAGGCACTCTGAGGGGACACCGCCTGTGAGCGATCCGGTACTCCGCTCCACATCGAATCTCCTTGTCGATCCTTGGTCGTGCGGACCGCCGTCGGACGAACTGCCACCCCCCCATTCGCAATTCCACCGAACGCCGACGTGATTTCCAACAAAGAAACGGAAGAACTGCCCAAGACCATGGACAGATCCTCGGAGATCGGGCTGTTCACTCCGAGTCGGTGCAGCAGCTGAACAATCGGTTTGGTGCCGACGGCATGTGCGACCCGGACAGCTGGTACATTGAGGGACTGCTCCAACGCTTGGCGCAACGTGACATGTCCCCGGAATTGGCGATCATAATTAAGAGGTGCCCACAGCCCCTTCTCCGACTCAAACGTGACCGGCTCGTCCGCCAAGAGACTCGCCGGTGTGAATGCCCCGTCGTTTCCTTCGCGCGCAGTTTCAAGCGCCGCAAGATAGACGAATGGCTTGACCAGCGAGCCAGGTTGGCGATGTGCTTGTACCGCTCGGTTGAATTGACTGCGCCGATAGTCACGCCCACCGACCATGGCGAGAATTGACCCCGTTCTCGGATCCAGGACGACCACAGCCCCTTGCAACGACTCCTGCGTCTGTTTCAGCTGCGGATGCGTCGCCTCCAATCGTGCTAGTCCCTTCCCCAACGCGTCGGTTGCTGCTTGTTGAATCATCGGATCGAGCGTGGTGTCGACCCGAAGCCCTTCAGGTAACGGGGTCCCGAGTGTGTCTTCCACTTGTCGCAAGACCGCATCCACAAAATTTGGCGCGCCGCTGATCACATCTTCCGGCGGCACCACCCGCATTGGCTGGTTGATGGCAAGGGTCCACTCCGCTTCAGTCAGGAGCTCGACCTCTCGCAGTCGCCGCAACACCACGTCTCGACGCTGCCTGGCCAGGGCCGGATGTTTCGTTGGCGCATAGGTGTTCGGACCTTTGATCAAGGCCGCGATCAACGCCATTTCTTCCAGGCGAAGCTCCTCGAGGGACTTCCCAAACAGGCGATGGGCCGCCTCGCTGACGCCGTAAATCGACACGAACCCGGCTTGTCCGAGATAGATTTCATTGAGATAACTCTCCAGGATCTCCGTCTTTTTGTACTTTGCTTCCAGCACAAGTGCCGCCAGAGCCTCCTTGAATTTTCTCACCATCGTGCGATGCGGTGAGTAATAGAGATTCTTGGCCAACTGCTGTGTGATGGTACTGCCTCCCTGCACCACATCGCCCTTCGTGAGATTCCTCCACAGCGCGCGACCGATCGCAATCGGATCGATGCCTCGGTGCGAATAGAAGCGGTGATCTTCGATGGCGACGACTATCTCGACCAGCCGCGATGGAATCTGACTCAAGGGAACCCATTCACGAACTTGGCGCGATTCTCCGCGCAGGCCGCTAATCAGTTCCGGCTCGAGATACACAGGAAAGATCGGCGTGCCCTCTGTCACGGACAGGACCTCGATAATCCGGTCATGATCGAGCGGGAGTCGGATTACCGTCGGCTGGACATGTTCCTCAGGTTGCGCGTGAAGGTAGATGGTGAGCGCCTCGTCCGTGAGCTGATAGTCTCCTGGAGCTTGGACCGGTGTGGGCATCCGTCGATAGCCAAGTCGTTGTAAGCGATCGAGGATGCGAGCCTCGGTCACCGAGAGACTGGCCTGCAAGAGGAATGGAGCACTATACAGACGGAGCGGCGGGTGGTCTTCACTCTTCGGTAGTTCCAGGAATGCGGCGAGATAGGCGCCATACAAAGCGATCGTAAGGCAAAACGTGCCCACGATGCCCGCCAGCACCACGGCACTTCGCATAATCCACTGTGAGGGAATTCTCAGAGCCATGTGGCTCCGTACAGCATAACCGAGGAAACGAACGAAAGCGATGAAAGAACGCGGAAAGCTGAAGCGAGTTCAGCCAGCAGCTGGTGTAACCCCGTGCTAAGGGAAGGGCGAAGGGACTGAGCCGACGAATCTCGCAGCCCATAGTCCACGATCCCGTGGCAGCGGCCGAGTTTAACAAGACAACACTGATCAAGCATGGCATCGAGTTATATTTACCTCCGTTCCGCCTGAGCCTTCTGGCCCGAACCGGAAAGGAAGCAACGGAGAAAAACCTCCGTTTTCCCCACGTCTCTGCCGATTCACCCTTAGTTTTCAATGAAATAGGCCATACTCGGTCCCCCTCTTTCGAATTACTTCCTCTGGGTCTGTTGCTTAGCGGGGACTACGGTATTCTTTTTACTAAAGTGCATGAGTTTTCGGCTGTGTAACCAAGGAGAGTCATCATGAACTGTTCACGCTGCCACGGCCTAATGGTCAAAGACCATTTTATGGACTTCGAAGGCACGACGGGGCACATGTGGATGACAGGCTGGCGCTGCATGAACTGCGGCCATGTCTACGATCCCACGATCGAGCGGAACCGCCAGTTGGCCCAGGTGGAACTGCGGGCACGTGCAGTCAGCGAGCCAGATTACGACGACGAAGAAGTGCACCTTGGAGCTGAATCGTTCACGCGCCACGCGGCCTAGGATTCGACCACGTGCTTCTATAACAGTCTCTGATCGTCGATGACGAAGACCCAGTCCGCGACCTGCTGCGTCGCATCCTGGAAGAGGACGGGCATGAGGTTCGCGAAGCCTCCAACGGGCAGGATGGACTCAATCTCTATCGACAGGCACCGGCCGATCTCGTCATTACCGATATTCTGATGCCGGCCCGAGATGGCATGGACATCACACTGGAACTCACACGCGAATTTCTCGATGCGAAGGTCATCGCCATGACCGGCGCTACCAGGGATCGGAAATTTCTAAGCGTGGCCAAGCTATTTGGAGCCCTGGAGATTCTTCAGAAACCATTTACAGTCGATGAAGTCCGGCGCCTGGTCCGCTACACCCTGAATCACTGACTTCTGGGAGCGGTTCACTTTCTTCGATTACACCCAATCCTTCCCTGAAAATCCCGCCGACGGTCGCGTTCCCCGGCATGATCGACGAAGGCTGTCTGCGCAGGCACGACGTCTACCTCGGTCGTCGAGTCGACGTGGAATTGCATAGGATGCTCAAACTAGGGTGAGAAGATGCGGAGTTGCAACACCTGTTGCGCTTACTTGTGACGAGGAATATTTGTCAACGGCATGGCTGATGAACTGACGTGGGGAGCTGGGTCTACGATCGGTCGCAGTAACGGGGAGCCGCCGACCGGAGACAGCAAGGACCCGATAACCATGCCCGCAATGGCCATGAGAAAGCCAACCAATTGCGGAGGCCACACGGAGTCTGACGGGCCATAGAATTCATACCCGATCCATGCCGTCAGGCCTGCTACAATCGCGCAGAGTGCCCCTTGAGTCGTCGCTCTCGACCAATAGAGGCCGGCACACAAGGGGACGAAGGCGGCCACCAACGTCACCTTGTAGGTGTTCACAACAAGCACATAGATCGTCGAATTGGAACCGAGTGCGATTGTTAACACCACACACGCAAATCCGACCAACACAAAACGCATCATCCGTAAGAACTGCCAGTCCGCCATCCGAGGCAGCGCGTGTCTGATGACGTTTTCACTCAGCGCAACCGATGGGGCCAGCAAGGTCGCACTCGAACAACTCATCACCGCCGACAGCACCGCACCGAAGAAGAGGATTTGAGCAACAATCGGAGTGTGTTGAAGGATCAATGTCGGCAGGACCAGCTGCGAATCTTGAGCGAGCAATGTCCCGAACTTAACAGGATCGACGAGAGTCGCCGCGTAGGCCAAAAACATGGGCACGAAGCAGAACCCGAAGTAGAGGATACCCCCGAGCACAGACCCTCGCGTAGCCGTGCGTTCATCCTTGGCCGACGTTATGCGCTGAAAGACGTCCTGCTGTGGAATTGACCCGAACATCATGGTGATCCAGGCACCGATAAAAGGAATCCACGCAGCGGGACTCGCAGGTGGGAAGAATTCCAGCTTGCCGGCTTGTGCCGCGTGGGTGATGACGGCTCCAACGCCGCCGGTCAGATTACTGACCACAGATGCGATGTAGAGGAGGCCCCCCATAATCACAGAGATTTGGACAAAATCGAGGATAGCAACCGAAAACATCCCGCCGAATGTCGTATAGGTCAGGACGATCACTGCCCCCACGACCATCCCGAGTTGCTGACTGATTCCGCCGCCGGTGACCACGTTCAAGACCAGTCCGAGAACTTTGAATTGCGCCGCTACCCATCCGAGATAGGATCCCACTATGCAGAGGGTACAGAGCACTTCGACCGAGGGGTGAAAGCGCTCACGATAGAAGTCGCCGACGGTCAACAAATTCAATCGATAGAAACGCGGCGCAAAAAATAATCCGGCGAGGATCAAACAGAGGCTCGAACCGAACGGGTCCGCGACGACCCCTCGCAACCCTTCTTTCACAAAGGTGGCGGATATTCCCAGGACTGCCTCCGCACCGAACCAGGTCGCGAACACGGTGGCTGTGACAATCGGCAGGGGCAACGAGCGACCGGCCACCGCAAAATCCTTTGCACTATGGACGCGCGTGGCCGCATAGAGGCCGATCCCCACGGAAATGAGGAGATAGAGGATAACGAATCCCAGGATCATGCAGACGGGCTCAGCGCCCGTAGAAGCCCATGAAGGATGCCTTGGCGATCATATTCTGTTTGAGATAAAAACCCACCATCGCTCCGGATGCATCACTCTTCAGGGGTAACTGGTCGACCTTCAGGGCATAGAGTGTGAAGATATACCGGTGGGGCTTGTCCCCTGCCGGCGGACAAGGACCGCCATACCCTGGTTGACCGAAGTCCGTGATGCTCTGAATGCTGCCTGCCGGCGCAGCCCCACCAATGGGCTTTCCTGCGTTGGCCGGCAACGAGTTCAATGTGGGTGACAGATTAAAGATGATCCAGTGCCACCAGCCGCTCCCAGTCGGCGCATCCGGGTCATAGACAGTCAACGCAAAACTCTTGGTGCCTGCCGGCGCACCTTGCCACTGCAAAGGAGGTGACACGTTTCCCCCGGCACAGCCGAATCCCGCGTACACGTGCTCGTTACCGATCTTGCTTTGGTCCTTGATGGTGGGACTGCTCAACTGAAACTCAGCCGCCCATCCCTGCGTCGACAGCAATACGAGGATTAACAGCCACCAGGAATAAACCATGATCTCCCCCTTCCAACAAAAAGAAAACTGCGGACGCGTGATTCAGAGAGCCTATCTAGGTATGGAAGGATTGTAACGAGCGAAGTAGGAACACGCAACGTGACAGACAGAGCTGATGAGAGCGCGGCAATCAATGTGCGGCCAACTAGAGGGAAGGCCGGCCTTCTTGACCGGCCTCCTAAGACGTATCAGTCGAGGCGGGTCTTCCTAGCTTCATCGCACGACTGGGAAATCCATTTTGTATGACTAATTCTTGCCTCCCTCCTTGTCTTGCTGCTCACGATCATCGTCTTTGTCCTCACCACGCTCATGCTTTCGCGCTTTCCTTTCTGCCTTCCGCTTTTCCTTCTCAGCCTTGTGTTCGGCCTTTCGGCGCTCTTTTTCGCCCTCCCGCTCGGCTTTGTCGCGATGCCGGTCCCCTCTCATCTCCTTTTCCCCTTCACCCTTCATTTCACCGGTTGAAGGAGCAGGCGTCGGAGCCGGCGCAGCTGGCGGTGCGGCCGGTGGCGCTGGAGTTGGGGGAGCAGGAGCTGGTCCTTGCGCAAACGTCGTCACGCCAAAAACGAGCGCGACGACCATGATCGAAAGCTGCGTCATCACACGATTCATATTTGAGACCTCCTCAGATAAATGAGTGGGAATAGCACTTGTTGATGTTGCCCTATCCTCTACGAATCTCTCGAGAGAGACAAGGGTCTTGTCGGCGGTGAGCAAAGTCATTCCCTGTCTGAAACCTCTCCATTCCCGAATTTTTTCGATGTGGGACCGAAGAGGTGCATGGATTCTCCTACAGTCAATTTTCCGTCAGCTGCTGGTCCGGATCGTTTGTAGAACCTGCAACCAGGCCCCTGTCATCTTAGTTTTTCTCGTGGTAAGTTGTAGCTAAGAGCCCCAAGAAGGAGGGAAGCCCATGACACAGAATACAATCCTTCGGCTTAACCCCTTGTCAGATACCTCGATGCCTGGTCGGCAGTTGATCGTTGGAGCCATCGGGCTGGGGATCCTCTTAGTTGCTATGCCAGCATATGCAGTCGATTCGCAGGGACCGTGGGAATGTTCCGGCTATTCAGGCGAAGCCCACACCCGCTGCTTGGCGTCATTCGTGGAAGCGCAGCGCGAGCAAATCGCATCGCTTCAAGGGAAAGTGCAAGCCCAGCAGGACACGGTCAATCAATTGAAAGCCCAGATGGATCGTCGGGCGTCGGCCAATGCTGCGATTCAACCCCAATATGCGCAGCCTCCCACCATCGTTCAAACCGTGCCTCCGCTCTATGGGTATCCCCCGGTATACGGGTATGGGTATCCCCCGTTTGGCATAGGGGTATACATCGGCCGTCCGTGGTTCTATGGACCGTCGTATTTCTATCGCCCCTATTTCTACGGCCCACGCTATTTCGGTTATCGCCACTGGGGCCATCGCTGATTGGAGCGTCAAGACGATTCTGGTGCTAGCCTGTCACCATCCCAACGCATTATTGTCTTGAGGACGACGGCCATATCCCGTACCCTACGAATCTTCCAATCTGATGACGATTAACGTCATCCATTCACACTTATTAGAAAGGACTATGTCATGTATGTCGTAATTTGTGCTGTGATCCTCTGGTTCTGTCTTGGACTCTCTTCCGCCTCCGCTGCTCCGGAACCGACCAGCGATGACCAGAAAACACTCTACGCGCTCGGATTGGCGATCAGCCAGTCACTCGGCAGTTTCACGCTGAGCGAGGCCGAACTGGATCTCGTCAAATCAGGTCTCACCGACGGGGTCCTCAAGCGGCAGCCCAAGGTGGACCTTCAGGCTTTCGGGCCGAAAATTCAACAGCTCCAACAATCCCGCAGCGCAGCCGCGTCGGAAGTCGAGAAGAAAGCAGGCGCCGCGTTTCTCACAAAGGTCGCCGCGGAACCCGGTGCGAAGAAAACGGAATCCGGGGCCATTCTCATCACGATCAAGGAAGGAAACGGGGCGAACCCGAAATCAACGGACACGGTGAAAGTGCACTATCACGGCACCCTCATCGATGGCACCGTGTTCGACAGTTCCGTCAAGCGGGGCGAGCCTGCCACGTTCGGATTGAATCAAGTCATCAAGTGCTGGACCGAGGGGGTGCAGCAGATCAAGGTGGGCGGAAAGAGCAAGCTCGTTTGCCCGTCGAATCTAGCCTACGGCGATAAGGGCGCTCCGCCTGCGATCAAACCAGGCGCGACCCTCGTATTCGAAGTCGAGCTCCTCGAAATTGTCAAACAGTAGCTTCTTTGCAAGATGCAGCGATCGATCCTCTCCTCCATGACTCTCATCACCGTCCTGTCCGGGGCGGTCGGCTGTGAGACGACGGATCGTATGCTCACTGGAGCTGAACGTGCGGTCACGAGCAAGACCGGCCATGATGTCATCGACTTGGCTCTAGGGAAAAATCCTTCGCAGATCGCCCAGAAGCGGCTCGGTCAGTACGCACGCGACCCTGAAGCCCTGCTGAAAGACATCCGCATGGCGCAAAAGGACTTGGAGACACTTCTGGACGCGCTGGGGGTAAAAGTCGGCGAGAAATGGGGAAAGAAAGAAGTCAAATTGCCCGAGCAGAAGAAATATGTAAAGTACACGCAGAACTACCGGAGTCGAGCGATCGTAAATTTTGATACCGGTGAGATCCTGGTTGAAACCCTCGATGACCAAACTCCGCAGAACAGCCTCAAGAACGCCATTGTGACCACGCTCCTCACCCCGGATGATCCTCGCGGCGTCGAC
>UEXT01000291.1_pt1 | contig 13650 bp, 13 predicted proteins | sample 4301081 | NCBI WGS metagenome assembly UEXT01 (sample SAMEA4773177, study PRJEB27434) | metagenome | biome: 2259; feature: agricultural soil; material: soil | place: USA | collected 2014-09 | depth 0.25 m
GTGCCGATATGGCAACGTTGAACCAGATAGCGAGGCAGACACGTGTATGCGTCATTGAAGACGTCTGCCAGGCTATCGGGGCCAATCAGCAAGGGAAGCGGGCCGGTATCCTGGGGGACACGGGCTGTTTCAGTTTTTTCCCTACCAAGAACCTCGGTGGGTTTGGTGACGGAGGGATGATCACCACGAACGATGGCCGGCTTGCGGAGTCGGTGGCGATGCTTCGGGTCCATGGCAGTCGGGTGCGTTATCTGCATGAGGCAGTGGGAATCAACAGCCGCCTTGATGCACTGCAGGCAGCTGTCCTCCACGTGAAGCTGAGGTACCTCGATCAATGGACTGAAGGCCGACGTCGAAACGCTGACCGATACCAGCAGCTCTTCGCCGACGCGAAACTTCTGGAGCGAGTGATTCTGCCACCGACGGCGCCGGGGAATTTCCACGTCTACAACCAATACACGGTCAGGGTACAGAAACGGGATGAGTTGCGAACGTTCCTAAGAGAAAAGGGAGTCGGAACCGAGGTGTATTATCCACTCCCAATGCATCTGCAGAATTGCTATCGTGATCTGGGTCATCACAAGGGGGCGTTTCCGGTTTCGGAACGAGCGGCTGAAGAGGTCCTATCCCTCCCGATTTACGCTGAATTGACAGGCGAGCAGCAGGGATATGTCGTTGACAAGATCGCCGAATTCTTTCGTCGTCAATAGGCGCGGGATCCAAATCCTCTCCCGACTTCCGGGAAGCCTAGTCTGTCAACGCCGGTTCTGCCCAGACGTTTTATGATCTGTCGTATAATAAGACTGTCCGTCGCACGAGCTCGAAAGGGTGCCAATCTGTGCCATCCCGAAGGAGGCTAAGATGAGGTTCATAATCTGGGAAACCCTGTTGGTCCTGTCTATCCTGGGAAATACCGTGGTTGCCTCGGGAGCGACCGGTGCCGACACCAGGAGAGAACTCTCGCCACGTGAGATCTATGAGCAGACTGCTCCGGCTGTGGTGATGGTGATGGGGCATTCTGATGGCGGGAGAAGCGGGAGTGGGGGAACCGGGTCGATTATTCAGGCTGACGGAACGATCCTCACGAATGCCCACGTCGTCATCGAGGAACGAACGGGAAAGCCCTATCCGCGCCTGTCGGTATTTTTGAAGCCGGCGCGAGTGACGGGTGACTCCAAGATGGATCTGGCGCGTATATTTCGGGCGAGGGTTGTGGCATTTTCCCAACCATTGGATTTGGCGTTGCTCAAGCTCGAGGGTGTCACGGAGCCACTGCCGATAGTGAACGTGTCTGAGTCGGACCGGAGCAGGATTGGGGATCATGTAGTGGCCATCGGGCATCCCGAACAAGGGGGACTCTGGACCCTGACCACCGGCGTGATCAGTGCAGAGGTCGACAACTTCAACGGGGTGAAAGGCAAGAATGTATTCCAGACGGAGACGGGGTTGAATCGCGGCAACTCTGGCGGCCCGCTGCTGGATGGAGAAGGACATATGATTGGGATCAATACAGCGATTGCCAGGGTAGCCCCTGACGGACTTCCGATCACAAGTATTAGCTTCTCGTTGAAATCCAGTGTGGCGACCCAGTGGTTGCGAGATCAACATGTAGCTGTCCTACAGGCGAATGGAACGCCAACTGGGATGGGGCAAACCAAAGTGGCAACAGACGGGCCGACTGCACCACCGGTTCAATCTCCCCCACAGGCTAGACCAATTCCTACACCAAGAGCAGATGTGTTGAATAAACCTCCAGTCAAACCCGACATCGTCGATCCGAATCCTGCTCGACCTTATGATCTCGATAAGTTGATCAGTGATCGGAGCAGGGCCGAAGCAGATCTCGACAACATGATTTCTGAAATGCGTGGAAGGATCAAAGGGCGTTGACCGAAGCATTCGCTTCTTCCTCCGGGCGTCTTCTGATTCAGTCGACGACGTGCATATTTGGACATCTCTCAAAGCAGCCGCTCCCTGAAAACCCAACACCAGCTCACGTTTTGCCGGCCAATTGAGCACCGTCCCCCGTTCAAGCTTGAACAGCTCTGTAGCCATATGCATCAGGGCTAAACCCTACAACTTTATCCGCAGCAGAACACCTTGGTCCGGCACAATGCACGTGTGTTCATCTTTGTCGCGGCGTCTGGTGGAATACCACCAGTGATGAGGCGAAGGCCCTAGCGGTTGAGCCCATGTGGGCTCATCAGGAATGGCAACGATGGAGTTGAACGGCTGATTTTGTGCAAGAATGGACTGCCCAGCCCCAGCATCTTGGATTAATATTCGATTAGAGGGAACGGCATGAGCATTGCTGAGAAATATCTAGGTAGAGAAACTCCATGGATGTCCCATGACGCTTTTGCAAGCCCATTATCCGGTGCTCGCTGCGATCCTGACCTTGATCGGGGGGATTTTTGCCATCGACTGGTGGCTCCCACAGAGCCTCGCGATCACTGTGCTGTACGTGGTGCCCGTCCTATTGGCCTCTCGGCTTCACTTATCCTGGCTCAGTCCGGGCGTGGCAATCCTCACCTCCGTCCTAACCCTAGGGGAGATGGTTCGTACGCCATTATTGAACCTCACATGGCTGGCAGTCTGCAATCGATCGATCACCCTCTTCGTCATCTGGGTCACGGCAGTACTCTGTCTCCACCGCCAGCGTGACGAAGCGCGGCTTCGCAAGGTCTATCAGGCCATCGAACAGCAGGTGGGAGAGCGAACGGCGGATCTCGCACGTGCGAATAAGCTTCTGGACGCATTGCACGCGGAGGCCGTCTCGCAGCTCGCGGCGATTGTGAAGTCCTCCGACGATGCCATCATCGGCATGACCCTGAATGGCATCATCAGGAGTTGGAATGCCGGAGCGGAACAGGTCTATGGCTACCCGGCCGATGAAATGGTCGGACGGTCGATCTCTCTCTTGTGTCCGCCAGATCGACTCGATGAAGTGCCGGTGATGCTGGGCCGAATCGCACGCAGCGAGCATGTCCGCCACGTCGAAACCGTCCAGCGACGGAAACGAGGAACGCCAATCGATGTGTCGTTGACCGTTTCTCCTGTAAAAGACGTGGACGGTGTCGTCATCGGCGCTTCGTCGATCGCCCGGGATATAACGGCGCGGAAGCGCACAGAAGCTGCCCTGCGCGAAAGCGAAGCTCGGTTCCACATGATGGCGGATACAGCCCCGGTGATGGTCTGGATGGCTGGTCCGGATGGTCGCTGCACCTTCGTAAACAAACGGTGGCTGGAGTTTACCGGACGCTCGCTCCGCGATGAGATCGGAGATGACTGGGTAAGCGGACTCCATCCAACTGATGCCGAGCGGTGCCAGAAGACCTACTCTGGTTCATTCAAGACGGAACAACCGTTTTCGATGGAATATCGGATGCAGCGGAATGATGGGAAGTATCGATGGGTATTGGATACCGGAGTACCGTTTTTCGAACCCGGGGGCCGATTTGGAGGCTACATCGGGACCTGCGTGGATATGACCGAACGCAAGGACATGGAAGATCGGTTGCGCAAGGCCCTCAAGGACAAAGAGAGTCTGCTCCGCGAGGTCCATCATCGGGTAAAAAATAATTTGCAAATCATTTCGAGCCTGCTGAACCTCCAGATCAGCTCAATCAAAGACCCACAGATTGCTCAACTGTTCCGCGAATGTCAGGTGCGCATCACGTCGATCGCCTTGCTCCATGACACGCTGCATCGGTCCGACAACCTGTCATGGATCGGGATGGCCGAATATATGCGGACTTTGATCGGCCACCTCTTCCGATCCTACGGAGTGGACAGCACTCGAATTCAAGTCAATCTTCAGCTGGATGAGGTCGAGTTCGACATCGATACAGGGCTGACGTGCGGCCTGATTCTTGACGAACTCGTGTCCAACTGTCTCAAACATGCATTCAATGGCAACAGGCGCGGATGCATTACCATCTCGCTGCAGACGCATGCGGACGACACGTACTCACTCCGGGTCAGCGATGACGGTGTTGGTCTGCCCAAGGATGGTGTTTTGAGGAATCCGGATTCTCTGGGTTTGGAACTAGTGGGGCTCATGGCCGAAAAGCTGGACGGAGCCGTCACGGTCCAAAGCGGGCAAGGAACCGAATGGCAGGTGCGATTCCGTCCGCTGCAGTATCAAGAAAGGATGTGAACCATGGAACAGGCTACCATTCTCGTTGTAGAAGATGAAACCATTGTGGCGAAGGATATCCAGTGCAGCCTCCAACGGCTGGGGTACCACGTGCCTAGCACGGCCACGTCTGGCGAGGAGGCGATCCGTAAGGCGGGCGAACTCAAGCCGGATCTGGTTCTCATGGATATCGTGCTCAAAGGACGCATGGACGGGGTCGAGACCGCACAGCATTTGCAGCATCAGTTCGATGTTCCCGTCGTGTATCTCACCGCCTACGCAGATCATCAGACGCTGGATCGGGTCAAGACGACGACACCGGCGGGATACATGCTCAAACCGTTCCAGCCCAACGAGCTGCGTACCACGATTGAATTGGCTCTGCACCGGTCGCGATCCAATCGACACGTGAAGGAGAGTTTGCGTTGGTTGATGACGACAGTGCGCTGCATTCACGAGGCCGTCGTCACCACCAGCCGAGGCGGCCAGGTGACCTATTTGAGTCCGGCTGCGGAAACGCTGACCGGCTGGACGCTACAAGAACTGGCGGAGCTCGATTTCGGAGTCTTGTTGCAGGCTGGCAAAGACATGCCGTGCGTGACGGTGGACAATCCGGCACGGCGGGCGATCGTCGAACGGCAAGTCGTGCGATTGGACGGCCTGTATCTCAAGAAGAAGGACGGGGCGATCGACGAAATCATTGGACGCGCTGCGCCCGTGTTCGATGACGCCGGGTCGATTCTCGGTGCCGTGGTCGTCTTTCACGAGCTGAAAAGGACTGAACTGATGCGGGGAGAGTTGGGAGGGTTGGACCACCGCTATGCAAGCCCGGCCGGGGTCATTAACCTCTGTGCCTGGTGTAAACGGGTGCCGGATGAGTCAGGGCACTGGTATGATCTCCAGACCTTCATCAGCGAACATTCCTCGCTTCAATTCAACGGGGGACTCTGTCCCGAGTGCATGGCCAAGTGTTTCCCGCGTGAGCTTGAGGGTCAGGCCAAGCTATGTGATCTCGAGCCTTGACGTGGTGAAAAAGGGGTATCTCACCGCCTGCAGGCAGTGTATGATGACCCCTTGGCATGCCGGCGAAGAGTTTCCTCGATCGGTGTCATCCTGTCGCGAGTGTCGCTTTCTCTGTTTTGTTTATCTGGCCGGCGCATGTCATCGCAAAGAGTGATGTGGATCGATTCGAGTTACTCGGGCCCGTGAAGACGGTTGTCACAAAGTATCCCCAGCTACGGACCACTCACCAATTCGATCGAAACGGCCTCCTGATGAGTCTGGAGCTCTTCCAAGTCGATGGAAGAGACTCAGCCCGTTACGTGTTTGTCCATGATCCGACTGGGCGCGTCATCGAAGAACAGACGTTTGATCCTGATGGCACGGTTGCCTACAAGAAGCTCTTTCGATATAGCATCGACGGGCAAGGCCGGCAAACCGCGCTCGTGGCTGCCACCGATACGGGAGCCTTCACCCATGCGGAGTTCGCGATCTATGACGGCCGTGGATTCTTGACCGAAGAGCTCTACGTGTCAGGTCAAGGGGTGATCGAAAAAACTCTCCTCGATGTTCGGGGCAATCCCGTCTATCAGGCTCGTTACTATCAAGGAAAATTGGTGGAAGAGGCGACGCATCACTATTCCCCGCTCGGTCGTCTAAGGGAAAGCCGGTATTACGGGTTCGATGGGGACTTGATGCGGAAGGACTTCTACCGATACAACGGGACGGGTCAACGCATCGAACAGGAGAGCGAGGTCTTTCATCAGTCTCACTTAAGAAAGACGGTCGTGACCTTCGAATTCGACCAGGCCGGCAATTGGACCAAAGAGACGGTTCAGCAGTGGACAGACAGAAGTGGGAGTCTAGCCTTGGCCGACACTGTCGTCAGCCGTCAGCGCATTTTGACCTACTACGGACCCGAATAAAGCGACGTTCATACGCGTGTGTGGGATCCCTCCGCGTGTATTCTGAAATAAAAGCCCGAGCCAGTGATCCGATAGCGAAGGAGCCTGGCCGCTGAAGTTCATTCCAATAGAAATCCTTCACAATCTCCTCATGGGCCTCCGGCCTGTGTCGAAACTTGCCCAAAGATATCATTCCACGGGAATCAACGCTGACCCTGAGATGGTCAGTCGCGTGTTTGGTCTGTACTCACGATTTGTGGCCGTACAGGGAAAAGACATTCTCGAAATTGGCCCTGGTCAGACGCTTCAAGTATTAAAGCGGGCGAGAGGAGAGGGGGCGCGGAGTTGTGTGGCAATCGACGTAGTGGATTACCGATCGCCTGAGCGGGCAAAGGAGCAATCCATTACATGCGTAATATACGGGGGCAGAGAAGTGCCATTTGAATCCGACCGCTTTGATGTGATCTGGTCCTATACGGCCTTCGAACATTTTCGTTACCCCGTAGTTACGATCAAGGAGTGTTTCCGGATCCTCCGGCCCGGAGGGCGCCTCGTCGCTCTCATCGATCTGGGAGACCACTCATTTTATGGAGCTGGAACGGCTAGCCCCAGTAGGTTATTCGACTGTCTTCGTTATCCGGAATGGTTGTGGAATCTCATGAGATGGAATCGGAGCACGTATGTCAATCGATTGAGGCAATCGGACTGGCTCAGGCTATTTGCTCAGGTGGGGTTTGTGTTGCGGGCACAAGAAGCCGTGGTCAGCCAAGACATCGTCCGGTTGCTTCCACAGCTGAAGTATCTTCAGAAGTATAGTTACGACGATGCCGTCACAAGTGTCTTGACGGTCTGTGCAGAAAAGCCGATGAGAGCTCCGGCGATCAACCAAGCTAGCTAGTAATGGCCCCTTCCGATGCCGAGGAGACGTGCCGTGCATACTTGGCCATCACCCCTGAGGTATAACGGGGAACCGGTCGCTTCACTTTTTTCAGTCGGGCAGTAATTTCTTTTTGAGTGAGTTCGACGTCCAGCCGCCGCTTGGCAATGTCAAATCGGATCATGTCGCCGTTCTTCACAGCCGCAATCGGGCCACCTTTGACGGCCTCCGGCGCGACATGACCAGCCATTAGTCCATGGGTGGCGCCGGAAAAGCGGCCGTCGGTGAGGAGTGCGACCGAGTCGCCTAGTCCTGCGCCAACAATTGACGCTGTCACTCCCAACATTTCGCGCATGCCAGGTCCGCCTGAGGGGCCTTCATAACGGATTACTACGACATCTCCGGCTTTGATCTGCCGGGCTTGAACGGCGACAAAGGCATCTTCCTCGCGGTCAAAGACCTTGGCGGGACCGCGGAAGGTCATGATCGAGTGACCGGCCACTTTGACCACGCAACCTTCCGGAGCCAAGTTGCCTTTGAGGATAACTAATCCGCCAGTCGGCTTGATGGGATTCGACAGCGGTCTAAGGACTTGCTGGCCTGCCGTTTCCTTGGCCTCGTTGGCTTCTTCGCCGATCGTCCGACCGGTTACCGTGGCTTGGTTGGCGTGAAGAATTCCTGCCTCGAGCAGCCGCTTGGCTACCAGCGTGGTTCCTCCGGCAGCGTAGAGATCCGCCGCTGCAAACCGACCTCCCGGTTTGAGGTCGGCGAGCAGAGGCACTTTGCGATTGATCTGGTCGAAATCGTCGATCGTGAGCTTCACGCCCATTTCTCGAGCCACGGCAAGCAGGTGCAGCACGGCGTTGGTCGAGCCGCCGGTCGTGGCGACGGCTGCAATCGCGTTCTCCAGCGACTTGCGAGTCATGATCTGGCGAGGACGGAGGTCGTGTTTCAGAAGCTCCATCACCATCTTGCCGCATTCGAACGCGACATCGTCCTTTTTCTGATCCATCGCAGGCACGCCGTTGCGCCCCATCGGGGAAATCCCAAGAAATTCAAACGCGATCGCCATCGTATTGGCCGTAAACTGGCCGCCACAGGCGCCAGGGCCAGGGCAGGCATGGTCTTCAAGGTCTTTCAGCTCAGCATTCGTCATCTTGCCCGACGCATGTTTGCCGACGGCCTCAAAGACATCTTGAATCGTCACGTCGTGTCCTTGAAAGCGGCCCGGCATGATCGATCCGCCGTAGAGCATCAGTGATGGCAGATTCAGGCGGGCCAGGGCCATCACCGTTCCGGGGATCGTCTTGTCGCAGCCTGACAGCGCCACGACGCCGTCGAAGAGATGGCCGCGGGCCACAAGTTCGATCGAGTCAGCAATCACTTCTCGGCTGATTAGCGAAGCCTTCATCCCCTCGGTCCCCATCGAGATGCCGTCGGAAATGGCGATGGTATTGTACTCGATGGGAGTCCCCCCTCCCGCTCGAATGCCGGCCTTCACCCGCTCGGACAAGCGGCGCAAGTGAAAGTTGCACGGCATGACTTCGATCCAGGTGTTGGCCACGCCGATGAGCGGACGTGACAAGTCCTCATCGGTGAATCCAACAGCTTTCAACATCGCCCGGGCTGGCGCACGACCTGGACCAACCAAAAGATCGTGACTGTTGAGTTTCAACTCCTTCGCCATGTCATCCTCTTACAGGCTCCTGAAAATGCCCTCCAGCTGCGTTCTCAGTCGCTCGAACCCCTCAACGTACCCTGCCCGCGTACGCCTCGGGGTCCTCTCTCCTTGCGGCCTTGCTGGACGGCATTTTGATCAGCCTAGGAGCGTCGACTTTCATAGGATGTGAAACACCAATACGCTACTTTCCTTTCTTCCCTTCCTTCTTGCCTTCGTGCTTCTCTTCTTTCTTCGCTTCTGTGTCGATTACGGCACCAGTGGCGGCATCGATGTGGACTTCCGTGACGTTGCCGTTTGCGCCGAGCACTTCCACTTCCCAGACGGTCTTGCCATGTTTCTTTTCGAGTTCCGCCTCGACGACCGTGCCGGGCACTTTTTCCGATGCGGTTTTGATCGCCTGGTCGATCGTCGTCTTGGATTCCTTAGCGAGATCTGCCACCGTTCCTTCCTTCTCGTCGGCCCAGGCGGTGGCGCCGAGTACGACAAATGATCCGATGATTCCTGCCCCGATGATGTTGAGCATTCTCAAAGTGCACCTCCTTGCTGAAGAAGAGTTACTCTGCCTTCATACCTCCAGGAGCAGCAGACGGCATCATGTCGCCGCCTTTGGGCGGATTGCCGGACAAAGGTCCGCCATGAGGGTTGGCCATACTTCCCCCATGCGGGTTCGTTTGACCGCTTCCCCCGCTTTTATGCTCCTGCATCATCTTTTCGTGCTCGGCCTTCTCCTTCGCGCGTTGTTCCGGAGTGAGGAGGGCGAGCACTTCGCGTCGGGCCTTGATGGAGGTCATGCGGAGACCAGTCTGCAGGGATTCGCTCTGTTTCAGCTTCGCTTCAATCGCGCCGAGGTCGGATTTCTCGTCATCCGTGAGAGCCTTCAGCTCGCGTTCAGCGATTTGAATGTCGGCTTCCACCTTTATCCGGGTCTTGTCCAGAGTCAGATGCATCTCTTTCAGCTTGGTGACCTGGTCTGGCGTCAACCCGATGTCTTTCTCATGTTTCAAGAGGTGGCGGATCAGGTGGGCGGTGCTTGTATGCATCATGCCCATGCCGTGGCCGCCCATCATTCCATGGCCACGGCCCCCTCGTCCTTCTTTCCCATAACCGTCTTTCTCGTAGCCTGGCTCATCGGCCCAGACGGTAGGCATACCAAGCGCCAGCGCGAACACAACAGCTGTGCTCGCAGTGAATATATAAGAAGAATTCCACTTCATTCCGTCCTCCTTTGTTCGAATCAGATTCGCGAGGAATGAGTTACCGACCGAGTAAGCCACCATCTCCTTTGAGACCGTTGAACAAGAATTGTACGGCAAGTGCCGCCAATAACAGTCCCATCAGCCGGGTGATGATTCTGTCAGCGATGGGACTCAGCCACTTTGCGCCAGTCGCGCCAAGAGCAAAGATGATATAGCTTGCCAGACCAACCAGTACAAGACAAGCTAACAACATCCCTCGATGGGCCCAAGTCGCGGCCTGAGCCTCGAGCAGAATCACCGTAGAAATGGCGGCTGGTCCGGCCAGCATCGGCACAGCGAGCGGAGTGATCGCTATATCCTCCTTACTGCTTCCCGCCGCGGTTTCTTCCGCGGTTTCCTGGACGGCAGACCGTTGCGCACGCAACATATCCAGCGCAACTAAGAGCAAGACAAGCGCTCCGGCTACTTGGATGGCGGGCAATGTGATGCCCAAGAGATTGAACAACGTCTGACCCACTAGCGCAAAGCCTGTGAGGAGTCCCACCATCACCAGGCAAGCTACTCGGGCCATCCGCAGTCGTTGTGCGACAGTGTCGCGCGATGTCATCGCCACAAAGGCTGGAACGGCGGCGACTGGATCCACGATCACGAAGAGGGAGCTGAAGGCAAACAACGCGTATTCGGTCAACGTCATCTCAGATCCGTTGCGCAGCGGCCAGCAGCTCGGTGCGGGGGTCCGGATGCTTCACGCGACTGAGTTGGTCATACAGCTTGCGATCCTCTTCCGCGATGGAGGACGGCATCACGATCTGCAGAATGAGAAACAAATCGCCATGTCCACCAGAAGCCGACGGCAACCCTTTCCCTTTCAAACGAAGCTTGCCTTCGGCACGGCTCCCGGGCGGTACCTTCACGCGCACCGGCTCACTCAGCGTCGGAGCCATCACGTCGGCTCCCAGGGCCGCCTCCCAAGGCCATACCGGAAGGGTCACATGAAGGTCACTGCCCTGCCGGTGGAAAATCCTGTCCGGTTTGATCAGGACTTGGAGATAGAGATCTCCTCGTTTACCGCCGTTGTGACCGGCCTGTCCCTTCCCCGCCACCCGAACCCTCGTTCCCTCTTGGACGCCCGCCGGAATCTTGACCTCGATTGTTTTGGTCTCCAGGCGAACTCCGCGGCCCAAACAGGTGGGACAGGGACGCCCTCGCAACCGGCCGGTCCCTTGACAGGTTGAGCAGGGTACCGGTTCCTGCAAACTGACCCGCTTCGTTACGCCGGTCAACACTTCGCGCAAGGTGAGTTCAACCTCCGTTTCGAGGTCTTCACCCGGCATCGCAAAGCCTTGCCCAGCAGCACCCCGTCCGCGACCGCCGAACAGATTTTCGAAGATGTCGGAAAATCCCTCACCCTCGAATGCAAATTCCGGCCCGCGCTGTCCACGAGCGCTGGCCTGTTGCCGAGCCCGTTCGAAGGCTTCGGCCTGCTCCCATTGCGCGCCGTACTGATCGTACTTCTTACGTTTGTCGGGATCGGAGAGCACTTCGTGGGCTTCGTTGACTTCCTTGAACTTCTTTTCCATCTCACTCTTCTTGGCGCCGCTATGGAGATCGGGGTGGTACTGCCGGGCTAGACGTCGGTACGCCTTTTTGATTTCATCGTTGGAAGCGCCCCGGCTGAGTCCGAGAATCTGATAGTAGTCGCGTTCAGTGGTGGCCATGCTGATAAAGCGGCTGAATTGCCTCGATAGCGATTACGAACTTGCAGCTTACGGGGTCAATGGAAGCTTTGCAAGGGTTGGATGACAAGGCCGGTCGTGCCTGTTGCGGCTGAAGCGAAAGCCAGAGTTAGAAGAGTGCATACGAGAATCCGATGAACGGCAGGCCGAAGTTCAATCCGGAATTCGGGCTGCGGGTTCCGGCATTGGAAATGTGCATGAACCGGAAACCCGCGTTCACCGACCATTGGGACGTGACCGAGTATGAACATCCGGCTCCACCCCAGACCAAGAAATTGAACTGCCCCGGCTCCTCCGGCACACGTCCCCCGAGATTGGTCCAGAGGGGGCCGCCACCACCTTCCACATAGGGGCGCACTCGCCCGAAGGTGATGACCGTATACACCAATTTGGGAGCTATGCCGACGCCGTACGCCGTCACCGGTTCGTCCGTTCGGAAAGTCGGCAGCTCTGCGCCTAGGGCCAGTTGACCTTGGTACCAACCCGATCCGAGCGGTTCGGTGAGGGTCATGCTCCAGGACGGGATCACAACTTCACCGAAGAGTTTAGAGGACTGCGTGGTAAGGAGGCGAATCGGAATCATCGGTCCTACGGTCATCCCCACCATTTGCGTGCCGACTGTGGCGTAGGGTGGGGGTTCATCAGCTTCGACGCATTGAGAGATGAGGACGAGACATGCGGCGAGCGCTCTGCAACCGAAGAGTCGAAGGCAAAGGAATCGGGCGGTCATCAGAGGCCCGTGCGATGGTTCGAGGAGTTCACGAAACGGAATGGGCCTTGGCCCGCGACATCATTTTGCAGTACGAACAGACTTCGGCGATGGTGGGCTGGCCGCAGCTAGTGCAAGGATGGAGGGTGGACTGGTCTTTTTCCGTCATGGTTGTTGGGGCGGACTTCTCTTTACTCTGCTTGTCGAGAAAACCCCAATAGAAGGTCTGCTTCGTGCCAGGCGATTCGGTTTCCAGCCGATTGAGGACTTCCTTGTAGACGAGCGTCCTTGCCCCTTTCGCCATGGGGCATTCTTCGACGATGTAGTCGATTCGGTTCAAGACCGCATAGGCGGCGAGCTCGCGTTCCGACAGGCGATAGAGCGGTTTCACCTTCTTGGCGAACCCTTCGACAGAGGCTGGCAGCGACGGCGCTTGTTTGTCGAGATACTCGTCTTGCCAATGCAGCACGTTGCCGAGCAGGCGGGCGGCTTCGTCGTCCAGATTGTGGCCGGTAGCCATGACGTCGTAGTCATGCTCCACCGCGGCCCGATTGAATTGATAACGCTTGATCGTGCCGCAGGTTGAACAGGTCGGGCGATGGATGAGTTGCGCCAGTTCCTTGATACCGGCCCCTTCATCCTCTTCGACGGTATGGGTCAGCAGTTTGGCCCCATGCGAGGCCGCCACCGCATCCGCGAATTTTGTGACCTTGCGAAACGATTCCTCCGAATAGGTTCCGATGCCGAGGTTCACATAGAGTGCATCGGCATGGTAGCCGAGCTTCAACAGAACGTCCCAGAGGGCCAAACTATCCTTCCCGCCAGAGACCGCCACGAGAATACGATCGGCTTTTCTGAACATCTTCTGCGACTTGATTGCTCTGGTGACTTGGTCGTGGACGTAGCCATTGAAGCAGTTTCTGCAGAAGGCGGCATTGTGGCGCGGCAGGTCGATAACCGCTTTGGTTTTACACTTGGTGCAGTTCATGGGTTAATCAATATGCGTTCAGCTCTCGGCTTTGAAGATTTCCACAACTGAGTGCTGAAAGTTGATTCTCGAAGGCTATGTGCCGCCTGAAATCACCGGCCGGATTTCGATCTGGTCCTTGTCGGAGAGCATTTCGTCTTCCGTCACCAATTCGTCGCCCCGAATCACGAGGTGCGCCTCGACGACGAGGTTGAGATCCCGCAAGACGTCCTTCGCCCGCTTCGGGCCTTTGAGTTCAACGGTTCTGGCCGGGTGACTGAGTTGGACCTTCATCGCGCATGATGATACGGGCGGATGACGGGCGATTGCAAATGGGGAGACCTGACCTTGGAACCTGTGAGAAGGTTGAACTCTCTTCGCTTACATTCCGACTATCCGCTGCTCAAGGGAGGGTTGAAATTCGGATGGTACCTGCCTCAGC
>UEXT01000312.1_pt1 | contig 13595 bp, 17 predicted proteins | sample 4301081 | NCBI WGS metagenome assembly UEXT01 (sample SAMEA4773177, study PRJEB27434) | metagenome | biome: 2259; feature: agricultural soil; material: soil | place: USA | collected 2014-09 | depth 0.25 m
CTTCGCCTTCATGGCATCCTGCTCAGCCTTCACGTCAGCCTTCATCGCTTCCTTCTCGCCCTTGATGTCGGCCTTCATCCTGTCCAGCTCGGTCTTCATGGCATCATCGGCCAGAGTGAGCGAACCAGCTCCTACTAGGCAAAGCATGGTGAATGCGACGATCATCATTCTCTGCATGCGACACCTCCTATCATAGACCTAGACTAAATAATGGGACCGGGTCATCTTGGCAAGCTTCTGGTCACCCTCGCATGACCTTAAAAGGTCTGTCAAGCACCGGCCGATCGTATCTGGCAAGACCGACAGGATCATCGTATCGAGACCAGATACCGGCGCAAGATCGCTTGCTCGATTCGCGAGCGGCCCCGATCCGGCGCCGGAAATCGCAGCACGAGATGGATGAGACCCGGTTCAGGGAGCTGGAGGGTAATCCGAGGTTCGGGCGATGGGGCTTCGAGCAAATTTGTTTGTTCTAATTGCTTCAACTCGCGGACGACATCGGCCATGTACGGCGCGCACTCGGCCTTGGCCGCCTCCAGGAGTCGCTGTTCCGCTTGCTGCCAGTTTTCTCCGGCTTTCACGGGAATCACAATTGTATAGAGTCCGTAAGTTTGACTCGGGTTTTCTTTGACCAACGGATTCGACAACAGCAGACTATTCGGGAAAACCGTGATACGGCCAGTATACAGATGCGCGCACTGACCCGGTCCAATCTCAAACAACTTCGTAGCAAACACGTCATGATCCAGAACCACGCCGCGATGGCCAGCGATCTGTATCCGGTCACCCACCGAATAGATTTTTCCTCCAACCCGCAAGGCGGCCCCGCTCCAGCAGAGGATCAGTTCCTTCGTGGCCAAGACGAGCGCGGCCGCCAGCGCCACGAGGGAGACGGCGAAGGCTTCCAGTTCGTGCGCCCATATGACGAATAACCCGACCAAAAAGACAAACACCATGGAATTCCGCACGGTGACGACCCACCGCCGCTTGGCTTCCATCGAAAGGGCAGCATTTTTCAGGATCCATCGAACGAGCAGCGCGCGAGCGATCAGAAGAGAGACCAGCCAGAGGAAGGACTTGAGTCCATCAAGCACGACCGAGCTGTCGATGTGCGGAAACCAAGATGGCATGGATCACTCGTATGAACGCGCTACTGGGAGTTGAGTGTTTCGCGTGTTCCCGGCACACATTCCTCCCGTTTCCATTCTTTTAGGATTTTTTCCTCATTGAATGTCAGCGTGTACCGGTAGCAATAGAGCCTTGGCTTTGGCCCTTCGCTTTGCTTCCCGATCAACGCGGCCGCGTCTCGAGTGGCTTCGGCGAGCCCTGAAAAATTGAGAGGGTCCAATTCTTTATCGCTGACCGGCACGCGATAGGTCCAGATTGTGTTCCCTCCGAGGGCCGGTGTTTTGGCAGTGTGCGGGGGACCAAGTCGTTCCGCCACTTGATCCTGCGTGAGTCGGTTGAGGCCTTTCTTGAAATACGTGTCTCGCCAAGGCCCTCCGCACGCGAGGATTGCCCCTGTCAGGAGAGACACCAGGCTACCAGTCACAACCCGGAACGTTCGCCCATCGGATCTCATGATTTCGGTGGGTTTTGCAATTCCTGCATGCGCCTTATCGAGCAATAAAGCGCATAACCCTGCGCCAAGATACCGGTCACGAGTAGCCCCAACGCCGTTTGTAACCAGTGGGTCGTTGGCTGATCAAAGCTGTAGATTCCGATAATGAAACCGAGGGCAATCGCGACGACTCCAACGAATCGGGCGATCATCGCATTCGTGCGCCAATTGATCGGTGATGGTTCATGACCTGAAGACACCTCGATACGCTACACCGGCAGGCAGGCTTGGTTCAACTCCGCTGCGCACGGACGGCACGAGCTCGAGCCTCCAACAAGGTCGCCTCGTCTGGCCGGTTCAATCTCCTCAGCACGTTTGCAAGATCGTCGAGCGTTTTCCCGACCTCGGGATGAGAAGCGCCAAGGGACTTCTCGCGAATCGCGAGCGCGCGGCGAAAGAGCGGCTCAGCCTTATCCGGCTGACCTTGCGCGACTCGGAGCTGGGCCAGATTGCTTAGGCTCAGCGCCACCTCGGGATGATCTGGGCCCAACAGCTTCTCCTTGATGGCGAGGGAGCGCAAAAGCAGCGGCTCCGCTTGTGCATACTGGCCGTACATGCGATGGAGCACGCCGAGATTGTTGAGCGTAGCGGCCACATCGGCATGAGTCTCTCCATGCACGGCTTCATAAATCTTCAGAGCTTGGAGATACACCGGTTCTGCTTCGACATATTTACCTTGCCCTGCGTAGACCTGGGCCAGCTGCGAGAGGCTGATCGCGACACGACGGTCTTGGGTACCGAATTCCTCTGCCTTGTGGACGGCTGCGAGATAGATCCGTTCTGCATCGGTATAGTTTCCCTCTCGGACGGCCTGCTGTCCTGCAGCCATGGCCGATTCCCATGTCTGTTGCTGACAGGTTGGCAGCAACAAGAGAAAAAGACCGAGGGTGAGAACGCGAAGGCGTTTCATGAGATCCTCAAATGCTCGATGCGGAGGATTCGCAATCTACTTGCTCTTCTAACCTTCCGTCATGTTAACCAGGTCCAGTGCAAGAAGCTCGCGGCTTGACCGACCCACTGCCCGTGATGATCCACGACATTCCAGATCAACGCGTCTTCGACGAGAAACCGCCGACCCGTGGCTGAAATTCGAACGCCGCGATAGGTGTCCATGTAGCCACGCGTCCGGGCTTGTTCCAACATCCATTCCCGTTCGGCCCGATTCACCGGTTCCGCAGTGAGTCTCGAGGGGGTCTGCACAAGTTGGTCCCACGTCATCTCCCACAGATCCAACGCCATCTGGTTCCCATAGTTCAACATTGGGTCGTCCTCTCTCCCGTGCGACACCACGACAAACGGCACCTGAAAGAGGGCCTGTGCCTGGAAATCAGCCTCACCCACTCGCTCGAGCAATTCTCGACCGGTCCAGTGGTGGTAGCTGTTCAGGAGCCATTGTGTCCATTCAATGACAACAGGATGAGTCCACGTAGAGCCTGTCACGAACATCCCCTCTCCACAATTGAGTGCGCCAATGTCTCGAATTCGCCTGCTGCTGGGTACCACGCCGGCAGGGGCAATGCAAGGTCGAGTATCCTGGCCGACACCCTTGTGCATCCCCTACCAGACATAGGTATAATGTTTCCTCTTTTCGCTCGCATTCCGTGTTGTGAGACGGTCAGACCGCGAGGAGTCTGCATGGCTGGCAAGACGTTGTTTAACAAGATTTGGGAATCCCATGTGGTCCGTGAGGAACCGGATGGAACCACCCTGCTATATATCGATCGCCAACTCGTTCACGAGGTCACGTCGCCCCAGGCCTTCGAAGGACTCAAGCTCGCAGGGCGTCGGCCCCGCCGACCAGGTGCAACCTTGGCCGTGCCGGATCACAACGTACCGACAACCGACAGGAAATTCGGTATCGCTGATCCAATCAGTGCGAAGCAGATCCAAACACTTGAAGAGAATTGTCGGGACTTCGGGATCATGCTGTTCGGCATGAATGATCTCCGCCAGGGCATCGTCCATGTGATCGGCCCAGAGCAAGGTTTCACCTTACCAGGCACGACGATCGTCTGTGGGGACTCGCATACCTCGACCCACGGCGCCTTCGGCGCGTTGGCGTTCGGCATCGGCACCAGTGAAGTGGAGCACGTGCTCGCGACGCAGTGTTTGATCCAGAAGCGACCGAAAACAATGGAGATCCGGGTCGACGGAGTGCTGTCGCCTCACTGTTCTGCCAAGGACGTCATTCTTGCCATCATTGGCAAAATCGGCACAGCGGGGGGGACCGGCTATGTCATCGAGTATACCGGCTCGGCCATCCGTGCGCTCAGCATGGAAGGTCGCATGACGCTCTGCAACATGTCCATCGAGGCCGGCGCGCGCGCCGGCCTCGTCGCCCCGGACGAGAAGACGATCGCTCACATCGAGGGCCGGCCGTTGGCTCCAACAGGCGCGCTATTCGATCAAGCCGTTCAGGCCTGGCAGCAGCTCAAGACCGATGCGAATGCGGTCTACGACGCGACGGTAATGGTGAGGGCCGAGGAGATTGCACCGCAAGTGAGTTGGGGAACGAGTCCCGGAATGGTGACCGGCGTGGACCAACAGGTCCCAGATCCCCGTGCGATGTCGGATGATAAAACCAAGCAGGCCGCGGAACGGGCATTGGAATACATGGGCCTTACGCCAAACATGCGCATCACCGATATTCGAATTGACAAAGTATTCATCGGTTCCTGTACAAATTCGCGCATCGAAGACCTCCGATTAGCAGCGAGTCTAGCGAAAGGCAAGCACGTCGCTAAGACCGTCCATGCGATGGTTGTCCCTGGATCTGGCCTGGTGAAACAGCAAGCGGAACTAGAGGGGCTCGACCGCGTATTCAAAGAAGCTGGCTTCGAATGGCGGGAAGCCGGCTGCAGTATGTGCCTTGCCATGAATGCTGATGTGCTTCAGCCTGGGGAACGTTGTGCTTCCACTAGCAACCGGAACTTTGAAGGACGGCAGGGGGCCGGTGGGCGAACGCATCTCGTGTCACCTGCCATGGCCGTGGCCGCCGCGGTCGAGGGCCATTTCGTCGACATCCGGAAGTGGAGCTAGAGGACCGATGCAAGCTTTTACCACACTGACCGGTCTGGTTGCGGCGTTAGACCGCGTCAACGTCGATACGGATCAGATCATTCCGAAACAGTTCTTGAAGACGATCAAGCGGACGGGGTTGCGGGAAGGGCTGTTCTTTGACTGGCGGAAGAAGAAGGACGGGTCGCCTGATCCGGAATTCTTTCTGAACCAACCGCGGTATCAGGGGGCGACGATTCTCCTGACTCGCGATAACTTCGGCTGCGGCTCGTCGCGCGAACATGCCCCCTGGGCGTTGCTCGACCAGGGTTTCCGCTGCGTGATCGCGCCGACCTTCGCGGACATCTTCTACAACAACTGTTTTCAGAACGGCATCTTGCCTGTGGTCTTGAAAGCCGACGAGGTACAGGCGCTGATCAAAGCCGTCCTCGAGACTCCTGAATACCAGTTGACGGTGGATCTCGGAAATCAAACGGTGGAGACTCCCTCTGGTACCAGTTATCGTTTCGACATCGATCCGTTCAGAAAACACTGCTTGTATCACGGCCTCGATTCGATCGGGCTGACGTTGCAGCACGAGGCAGCCATCACTGCCTATGAATCGCGGCGCAAGGTCGAGGCCCCATGGTTGTTCACCGATCGAGGTTCCTGAGTTGAGGAGATTCCATGAACTGGTCGGCCATCCTGTTTCCCGTTATGTGGCTCTGGCGTCCGAAACTGGTTCTGACGCTTGCCTTCTTCATCGGCGCCGCCTATCTGCTCATCGCATTTAACTATAACTATTCCGACGGCAACCGAGCTGGCTATATCCAGAAATTTTCCAGTAAAGGCTGGATCTGTAAGACGCACGAGGGAGAACTGGCAATGACCACGGTACCGGGAGTCGCGCCGGTGCTTTGGGATTTTACCGTGTGGGATGAGAAGGTTGCGTCACAATTGTCTCGCGCGATGGGCAAGCGGTTGGTCCTGCACTACAAAGAATATCGTTACCTGCCCACCACCTGCTTTGGAGAAACTGCGTATTTCGTCGACCGCTACGAAGTGCAGGAGTAGCGGGCTTCTCGGTCTTTGTTCTCACAACCAATGTTTCTTTCGAAAGACGAATAACATCCCCACGCCAACCGCCACCATAATCGCCAACACGATCGGATAGCCCCACTCCGACTTCAACTCCGGCATGTGCTCGAAATTCATACCGTAGATGCTTGCAATAAAACTGAGTGGCATGAAGATCGTGGTGATGACCGTTAACACACGCATGACCGCGTTCAGGCGATAGCTCACACTCGACAGATAGATGTCGAGACTCGCCGACACCATTTCGCGCAAGGTCTCGATGGTGTCGACGATCTGCACGACGTGGTCGTAGACGTCCCGGAAGAAGACCTTCGTGGCCTGTTGTAAGAAGGGGCATTCCGACCGGGACAGATTGTTCATGACGTCACGGAGCGGCCAGACGGCCCGACGGAGAAACAGCAGCTGGCGCTTGAGCGCGTGGATCTCCTTGAGCGTCTCTGGCCTGGGATCGGCCACCACGGTCTGTTGCAAGGCTTCGATTTTTTCCCCGAGAACTTCCAACACGGCGAAGTATTGATCGACGATTGCATCAACCAGCGCATAGAGGAGATAGTCGGCGCCGGATTGGCGCATCCGGCCCTTCCCTCCGCGCAACCGCTCTCGCACTGGCTGGAAGACATCAGTTCCATTCTCTTGGAACGAGAGGACAAAGTTCCGTCCGAGCACGAGGCTCACCTGTTCGACCAGCACGTCCTGCCGGTTCGTGAGCGAGAGCATCTTCATGACGAGGAAAAAATAGGTCTCGTAGTCATCCAGTTTCGGGCGCTGATCGGTATTCGCTACGTCCTCGAGAAGCAATGGGTGAAGCGAGAATTGTTTGCCGAAGGCTTCCAGTACGTCCATCTTATGGACGCCGCTGACATTCACCCAGGTTACGGACTCATCGGTGGGAGGAGCAAGGTCGTCTGGTTTGGTCACTTGTTGTTCATCACACCGGCTACTCGAGTAGCTGAACGTGGTGATCGTGACCTGCTCTGCCTTCTTCTCGCCGATATGGACGAGCGTGCCGGGAGGAAGACCGGTTTTTCGTGATCGTTTCTGAACCAACTTCATAGACACCTCTCTTACAGTTCCCTGCTTTTACGCAGGTTCACCGAGGCCGTCAAGGGAGAGTGGCACAGAAACCAGCGGACCTGGTACTCTCTGCTCCCCCATCCAAGGGAGAGGGTTTACAGTGGAATCAGAATTGGCTCTCCTCGTCGACGCCATTCAGAAGGCCGGAGCTCGTGCACAGCAATTAGCTCGTGACGGATTTGCGGTCCACACGAAGCCTGATCGGTCGCCGGTCACGACGGCAGACTTGGAAGTCAACCGCATCCTCCAAGAGCAGCTTTCAGCTCACTTTCCCGACGACGGGTGGCTGTCCGAAGAATCCCCCGACGATCCCGCTCGCCTCACCAAGACACGTGTCTGGATCGTAGACCCCATCGACGGAACCAAGGCCTATATCAATCGCCGACCGGAATATTGCATCTCCGCGGCTCTCGTCGAACAGGGGAAACCCGTGGTCGCCGCGATATTCAACCCTTCGACGAACGAGATGTTTTCTGCCAGACGCGGTGCTGGGTTACACTTCAATGGCACGCCAGTGCAGGTGCCAGAACCACCGGCCTCTTTCCCCATCGTCATGGTTACTCCCTGGGAACTACGCCAGGGTCGCTGGGCTGCCCTCTCGGAAACAGTCCGTTGCCGCCCGATGTACTCAATCGCTCACGCGCTCGCGCTCGTGGCCGTGGGTCGCGTTCAGGCCACCATCACGCTCGAGCCGGAAAACGAATGGGATCTCGCCGCCAGTCTGTTATTGATCGAAGAGAGCGGCGGTAGTATGACCGATAGAGCAGGCCATCCGTTCCGTTTCAACCAACCGACACCAAGATTCCATGGCGTGATTGCCCTCGCACGGTCAGCAGGTCAGGGGTTGCGATCGTTGTTGCGGTCACAGACGGTGGGCAGTGGCATGCCACCCCAAGAGAGGTGAATTGTGATGACTGTCGCGTTGCTAGGAACAGGGTTATTGGGCCGAGCGATTGCGGAACGACTCCAGGCCACCCACCATCCTGTAATCGCCTACAACCGGACCGCCGCCCGGGCGCTCCCGCTCCAAGCTTCCGGCGCGACCGTCGTCACACTGCCTGAACAAGCGGTCGTGCAAGCAGACGTGGTGCTTCTGGTCCTAGCGGATGCCGCGGCCATACGAGCGATCTTGCTCACACCCGCGGTCGAGAAGCACTTGCGAGGTAAGAACATCGTTCAAATGGGCACCATCGCTCCGGACGAGAGCATAACGATTCAGCGTGAAGTCGACCGAATCGGCGGCACGTACTGTGAAGCTCCGGTCCTAGGCAGCCTCGTCGAAGCGAAGGCTGGCACGCTTCAGATCATGTTTGGCGGTACGGAGGAACAGTTCGCTCGGTGGACTCCGTTGTTCCGGTCTCTCAGTCACGAGCCCCGTCTCATCGGTCCAGTCGGAACGGCCGCCGCGCTCAAGCTGGCCTTGAATCAACTGATCGCGGCGGAGATATCGGCCTTCGCCTTGAGCCTTGCCTTGGCCCAACGATCTCGGGTCCCCATAGACACCTTCATGACGATCCTGCGTGAAAGCGCTCTATTTGCCCCCTCCTTCGGGAAGAAATTGCCCCGGCTCCTCAAGCGGGATTATCACAACCCCAATTTTTCGACCCGCAATCTTCTTAAAGACGTCGAACTGTTTTGGGCCGAGGCGACCAAGCAGCAGCTCGTCGTCGACAGTCTCGAGGGGATCGTGTCGCTCCTACGAAAAACGATCCAGCAGGGACTGGGCGAGGTCGATTATTCAGCGGTCTCCGACATCATCAATCCGCTTCGATAGCCCTCGGTTCTTTCACCGGCCCATTTCTGGCTCCCAACCGCTGACAAGCGGTGAAGAATTGTACCTCGTTTTTGAAATTCGTTGTGCGCGACGGGAAAATCTCTATACTCATTTCATGAGCGGCCTGCCAACCCCTTAACTGGCATATTCCATAGAGAACTCGCGGGAAACTACCAATGCTGAACACGGCTCAGATGACGATCGACCCCCGTGCCTTCGATCTCCTGATCGACGAAGGGTTCATTCGTCAGGCTGATCTCGTCAAGGCGATTCAGGATTCCCTGCACGGACGCACAGACCTTGAAGGCGTGTTGATCGAGAAATACCGTGTCCCCAAAGCGGCGCTCGGCAAGACGTTGAGTAGGTTTTTCGACTGTCCTTATATTCCATATGACGAACGCACCATCGCTGATCCGAAACTCGTGAAAGATCTCAGTCACGATTATCTATGGAAGCACCGCTGGCTGCCCCTCAAATGCGATGGTGAGGTTTTGGATGTCCTGATCGACAACCCCCATGATCTCGAGAGGGGGCACGATATCCGGCGCGCCTTTCCCGGCCTGACGATACGGTATGCCGTGAGCCTGCGGCGTGATATCGAGCGGTTTCTGCAGTCGATCATTGGAGAAGCGGACACCGGGTCTATTGCCGACACCCTCGGTGAGCTGGTTCAAGAAGCCAAAGCCGAACAGTCTGCCGATCGCGTCTCCGACGGCATTGATGAGAACGATTCGGCGATCGTCCGACTCGCCAATCAGATCATTGCCGAAGCCTACCGCCACGACGCGTCCGATATCCACATCGAACCCTATACGGATCGCAAAGAGACCGCCATCCGTTTCCGCGTGGACGGAACCTGCTCGACGTATATGCGAATTCCTGCGGCGTATCGCCGAGCGCTGGTTTCCCGCATCAAGATCATGTCCAATTTGGATATTGCTGAACGCCGGAAACCCCAAGACGGGAAGATCCGATTCAGGCTGCACCGCGACAAGGAGATTGAACTGCGTGTCGCAACGTTACCCACCGCCGGCAACAATGAAGACGTCGTCCTGCGGCTGCTCTCGGCAAAGGAGCCCATCCCTCTCGAGGCCATGGAGATTTCTGCTGACATGCTCAGCACGCTGCAGGAGATTGTGGAGAAGCCGCACGGGATCATCTTGTGCGTTGGCCCCACGGGATCCGGCAAAACCACGACTCTGCATGCCCTGCTTCGCTATCTGAACACCGACGAGCGAAAAATCTGGACGGCGGAAGATCCCGTTGAAATCACGCAGGAAGGTCTCCGACAGGTGCAAGTCAATCCGAAAATCGGATTTACCTTCGCCGCCGCTATGCGGTCATTCTTGCGAGCCGACCCGGACGTCATCATGATCGGGGAGATCCGGGACAAAGAAACCGCCGATGTGTCCATCGAGGCCTCGTTGACCGGCCACCTGGTCTTGAGCACCTTACACACCAATAGTGCAGTCGAGACGGTCATCCGACTTCTCGATATGGGATGCGATCCCTTTAATTTTGCGGATGCCCTACAAGGCGTGATCGCCAAACGTTTGTGTAAGCGGATCTGCTCCAATTGTAAACAGGCCTACCATCCATCGGTCCAAGAGTACGACAAACTCGCCCGGGCGTATGGCACAAACTCGTGGGAAGCGCTGAGAGTCACCTATCAGGAAGAATTTCAGCTCTATCGTGGACAAGGGTGCGAGACCTGCAATCAAACAGGTTTCAAAGGGCGGGTCGCGCTGCACGAACTGTTGTGCGGATCGGATGAACTCAGAAACCTGATTCAGAACCGCGCGAAGACGGCCGAAATGCTCAGTCTCGCCATTAACGAAGGTATGAAAACGCTCGTACAGGATGGGATTGCGAAAGTAATCGCCGGTTTGACCACGTTCGACCAGGTCAGAGCCGTCGCCATGAAATAACCGCTCTCCTCTCACAACGGCTGTCTGCGCTCAGACACTTGCTTCTAACGCCTTGACAAATTTTCTCAGCCGCTCTCCCTCTTCAGGGCGAACCTTGATAAACTCGACGCCAAACCTCGCTGTAGTAGACCACCGGACCGCCGCCAGATCGACACAGATCGGCTCCTCTCGCTCCCGGAGTTGCATCGTTAACTGAAGGTAGGCCGCTGCGTCGGCAACGGTAGCGGAGGTGATGGCGCAGCCTTCGGCAGACAAATTCAGGATCGTCCCTTCTCCCTCTCTGGCTAGCCGGTCTCCACTGAACGACACGGGAAGTTGGACTGCATACCTAGTGTGTTTACGGGTTTTCACGAATCTCCCTGGCGATTATTGGTTATTGCATGACAAGCCACTCCTCACGGAGCCGGCGGTGTCTCACTCACTTCCGCCGACGGAGATTTTCTGATGACATGAAACATACCGCCTTTTTGAGCCGGAGAGTGATCGGAGCCGATGCGGGTGTACCACCATGTGCCGTTTCCCTCTGAAAAATCAGGCAAGAACTCGACTATGAAGCCGCCTTCACGGTCGTTCTCCTTTTGGAACCACACCCCTTGCCATCTCAGTCCATTGAGCGACTGCGTTTCGATACGTCCATCTTGCCAAGCGTAGGCTCCCTTTCCTTGTTCGTCGAGTGTCAGCACGACTACCCCCCCCTCTTCATATTCCCATTCGCCAGCCAGAATGCCTCGATCACCTGGCTGGGCTCTATCCAGCGAAGGAACCTGCTCGGTTGAAATCGATCGCTGAATCGACGGATGAGAACAGGCGCTGACAGATAACGCCCCAAACGAGAGCGCAAAGAGACCGATTCGTCGTGCCAACAGGGATTTCTGTGAACTAGTCATAGTTGTTTTACTTATCACGAGGGATGCTGATGCACAAGCAGATGAATCGAACTGACCGCACAGAGGTGCGCGGATGGCTTTGAACTCCGATTTGGAAATCTCCTATCCAATTCGTGCCAGTCGCCTGCAGGCTTCTTCAAGGTCGGAGTCCGTTTTGGCGAAACTGAAACGGATGAAGTGATGACCCTCGGCCCCCGAGAAGAATGCTTCTCCTGGCACCCCCGCAATGCCGGTCTTGTTCAATAGATACATCGCTCGTTCTTTGCCGGTTTTCCCAGGTAGATGCGAGATTTCGGCCAACACGTAGTAGGCCCCTTGTGGGATCGACGGTGTGAGGCCGGCCTTCTCCAGCGCATGGCAGAAGCGATCCCGCTTTTTCTGAAAATCCCGTGCAAGGCCTCGATAAAACGAGTCTGGGAGTTGCTCGATGCCCGATGCCACGCCGGACTGCAGAGGGGCTGGGGCACAGACATATAGCAAATCGTTCATCGCGCCGATCAAGTAAGCCCATCTTTTCTGCGCGACGCTATACCCAATCCGCCATCCAGTGATGCTGAAAGTTTTAGAATAACCGCCGATCGTAATTGTTCGATCGCCCATGCCGGATAGTGTTGCGAGACTGATATGTTGGCAACCGTCGTAGAGGAAGTACTCATAAATCTCGTCGGTGATCGCAAAGAGATCGTGGCGTATCGTGACATTGGCGATGTTCTCGAGCTCAGTGCGCGCAAACACTTTCCCGGATGGGTTGCCCGGGGAGTTCACGATGATGGCTTTCGTCCGAGGAGAAATTGCGCGTTCAAGTTCGTCGGTCGAGAAGGTCCAATGAGGTGCTGTCATCTTCACAATTACCGGCACCGCTTCAACGGCCAACAGTGCACTAATGTGATATTGATAATACGGCTCGAACAGGATCACTTCGTCACCGGGGCTCAGGAGGGCGAGGCAGGCACAGTGAAATGAACCCGTTGCTCCTGCACTAACCGTGATCTCGGTTTCCGGATCGGCCTTGATGCCGTTGTAGCGAGCCAGCTTGGCCGCGAGTGCTTGCCGGAGTTCAGGCAAACCATCGAACCGCGTATAAACATTCTTTCCGCTTTCCATAGCCTTTTCGGCGCCTTCCAGCACCACCACTGGCACTGGAGTGTCGCACACGCCTTGGGCCATATTGATTCCGTCGACTTCGGCACAAGCCTGAGTCATCGCCCTGATTTCCGAGTGGGCGAGTGTGGACATCCGCTGGTTGACCTGCCGTTCCATATAGATAGTCTTGACCCTCTTTCGCCTCAATCTCCCTCTTGTCGCAGAGAGATTCTAAAAAGGTCAAGCCTTCTATTTTGGCTTGAGGGAGTGAGTCGATACTAATGTCCCGCGGGATTACGTGGTTGCATTTACATATATTTGTGGCATAGGTATACTGCGGTTGGGGAGCCATTACGCATTCCCTACTTCAGGAGTAGTCTGTTTAGGGAACGCGGAGGGGCAAGGCTACGTGTAGTGTTGTTTCAAGAGTGGAATATTTGGGTGGACACTCTGGTTATTACGCAGAAAGGACACGGTTTGTGAAGGCGAATGACCCGAAATCATACCGAGATTCGTGGTCTGATGAAGGCGGGAAACAGCCGGAACGGCGAGGCCGTCGCTTGCCCGTCGATTGTCGGCTCTTTTTCTTCGGAGAGGACGAATTTGAGGGCGAGGCGAAAGTCCTCGATATTTCTACCTATGGGTGTCAGGCCGATTCCCAGGTTGCTGTCGAAGTTGGGATGCAGCTTCGGCTTTCTATTTTTCTCGGGGATCAGAAATGGCCGTTGCGCATTGAGCAGGCCATTGTACGGTGGGTACGCGGCCAAACTTTCGGGTTGGAATTCATCGGGATCCGGTTAGCCCAGCGAGAACGGTTACGGGCCCTGATCATGGCAAAGCGTTACTGAGACGGGCCTCATATTCCTACCCTGCCAAGAGCCTTCCTTAAATACAGATTACGAAGAACACACCGAGTTCCGTCACAGCCGTCGCTAATCCTGCCCATTTGCTCGATCATGAATTCCAGCACGGTGCACCGCTAGAAATGAGGTCGATTCGAGCGCGGATGGCGTGCCGATGCCTTGAATGCATGATAGTACTGGAGCACTTTTCGGACATACCGACGCGTTTCGCCAATGCGCGGGACTTTGTGCTCCTTCACTCGCTGGATGCCAGCATTATAGGCCGCTAGA
>UEXT01000247.1_pt1 | contig 13390 bp, 10 predicted proteins | sample 4301081 | NCBI WGS metagenome assembly UEXT01 (sample SAMEA4773177, study PRJEB27434) | metagenome | biome: 2259; feature: agricultural soil; material: soil | place: USA | collected 2014-09 | depth 0.25 m
CGACGGCCTGACCGGGCCTGCCAAGTAAGACCGGCCCGACTAGTGCGTAATCTCATATATTAATGTGACAGTCGCCTCGACTTTCATCTCCCCGGAGGAGATGGGAACTTCGACGCCCGCCCCTTCCATGGCAGCCATGGCGCGGCCAACACGGGGCATGGGGGCGACGACGCGACTGCCTTCCGTCACGTTCATGAGCCGGCCGAGTTTCACATTCACCGCCTGGCTCAACGCCGTCGCCTTCTCGCGCGCCTCGCCCGCCGCGATCTTTAGCGCATTGAGCCGCGCCTGCTGCTCATCCCGCAAGGCCCATCGCAACCCGTGAAAGTGGTTGGCTCCGGCTGCCAAAACCTCCTCGATCACGGTCCCCACCTTTTCTACATCGCGAACTTCATTCGTGATGGTGTTACTAATGGAATAGCCGACGATCTCCGGCGGTGCCGGCGGGGCCTCGGACGGACGCTTGGGTGGGGGCTTGTATTGTGGTGACACCGTAAATGCGGCGGTCTGGATTCGCTCCTTGTCAATCTTCAATTCTCTGAGACGCTCCATGACCTTCTGAATGGCGGCGGAGTTCTGGCGCTGGGCCTCCGTCAACGACTTGCCCGCCGTATCCATGCCCAAGGTCACGAACGCTGTATCAGGTGGAGCTGTCACGCTTCCGGTCGCGACCACGGTCAGCGTCGGAATCTCTGGCTTGGCGCTGTCATCGCCCCGCGCGACAATGGGCGCCGCAACAAGAGCGATCATGAAAGCGAGCAATGGCACAAGCGACATCATCGTCTGCTCCTTTGTTGAAAAGCTCTCACTTAACCGAGACGCTGCAGGGTGCTACCGAAAGCTAAGCGGTATGGGTAGAGGTGTCAAGAAGCGGGTGTGCGGCCTGGTTGGTCTCCTGTGCTCACGGAACCCCCACGATGAAACGGTGGTCGTTCGACGTGCGCAGTAGGAGACCAAACCAGGCCACACTTAAAATGGAGAGATGGCGAGCTTGGGAGGATTATTGTGATGCCGTTCGACGCGCGCATTCGAGGATCGACCAGTCCGTCCTGCTCGGAGGGATTATACGACTGGCACAATGATGAACCCTTCTGTGGCATCACCGTAGGTCCTGAAGGCCCCGCGCAAGAGATGATGGGCGGTCAAGGCGCAGAGGGCGGCATCCACCTGGTCGATCGTGGTAAGCGAGCCCAAAGAGACCCCGGCTTGGCGAAGCAGCCGACGACGGTTTGTGCGTTTGTGCCTGGCAGAGAGAATCCTTCCTGCGAGCGTACAGGCCACGGCTTGAGGAAAGGTCTCGAAACACACTGGGAGAGAAACCGATGGTTGCCCATTAAAGAGGTGATAGTACGGCGTGAGGTGACGGAACAACTCGGCTCCGTTGACCATCCAGCTATAAAATGGATTGCGCACTCCGACAGCAAAGCTCGGTGTTGCAAACGCTCTGATGCCGGAGGCAGCAAGCTCCCACTCACAAGGTCTGGCTCGTCCAGTGAGGCTCCAGGCGCAGGGTGCATCGATACCGACCGCTGACGCATGAAGAGATCGGCTCCATTGCACGACTGCCCCTGGGTCGAGCAAGGCCATCTGTTCGAAGAACTGTCCGTCTTTGAGGGCGACGGCGTGAAAGCCTTTCTCCGGTCCACCGACGTCCACACCGACAACGACAGGATCACGAGGAATGCGGCTCATGACGGGTCCATTCTGAAGTAAGGAGAGCCTTTCCGAAAGTGTTGATGATCGCGATGCCAGCACCACGCCTTCATTTCTTTCCTCTTCTTATTGCTGCCAAGAGGTGAGACTTTACGAGGCGAGCCAAACCGGATAGGTTATGCCCGTCTGCTCACATTCATAACACAAGAAACCCATGCCTGATTCGCCCACCTCGGCAGCAAAGACCTTCCGGCTCCTGCCCCTCGGGGATGCGGCGGTCACGGTTGAGTTCGGAAATGAAATCGATCCGGCGTTGAACGAATGGGTCATCGCGTTTGCCGACAGGGTGCGCGCACAGAACTGGGAGGGTATACGAGACGTCGTCCCCACCTATCGCTCGGTGACAATCCATGTGGATCCGCGTTACTTAGACGTCAATAGCTTGATGGACCGACTGCACCGTCTCTCCTACCCCCTATCACACTCCATCACGTCGAATGGGACACAGCATACGATCCCTGTCTTGTACGGAGGCGAGTGGGGACCGGACCTGGAAGACGTCGCCGCCTTTGCCAGGATGTCCGTCGCTGATGCCATCCGATTGCACGCGTCGGTCGACTATAGGGTCTACATGCTGGGCTTTAGTCCTGGATTTCCCTATTTAGGATCGGTCCCGCAGCCATTAGCCATGCCTCGACTGGCCACACCGCGGACCACGGTGCCGGCAGGCTCCATCGGAATTGCCGGCAATCAAACTGGCATCTATCCGATCTCGACACCTGGAGGCTGGCGCCTGATTGGACGCACACCGTCTGCCCTCTATCGTCCGAGCTCCTCCAAGCCGTTCCTCCTCAAGCCTGGCGACACGGTTCGTTTCGAGCCGATAGGCCTGGATGAATTCGATCGGCTCCGACATGACCAGCATGATGACGCGCATTGATCTGAACAGTGACATGGGGGAGTGGGATACCCCGGAAGGGCTCGCGCTCGACGCCCAGATGATGTCGCTCATCACGTCGGTGAACATTGCCTGTGGAGGTCACGCCGGAACACCGGACCTCATGCGCCGGACGGCGCGACGCGCGGCCCAGTGCGGGGTCGCGATCGGGGCGCATCCGGGACTGCGTGACCAGAAACACTTTGGTCGAAGGGAGCGAAGCCTGTCTCCCCAGGAGGTTGAATCTCTGGTGGTCGATCAGGTTCACACGCTGGCTGGCGTGTTGGCCCCGGACCGCCTCACGCTCACTCATGTCAAACCACACGGTGCCTTATACAACATGGCAGCCAAACATCTCGAAATTGCTCAGGCCATCGTGAAAGCCGTCCAAGCAGTCGACCCCAAACTCTCACTATATGCCCTGGCAGGCTCGGCACTCATCAAAGCGGCTCGCGCGGCTGGCCTCTCGGTCGTCAACGAAGCCTTTGCCGATCGAGCATACCGAGCAGATGGCAGTCTGATCTCCCGTTCCGAGAAGGGGGCTGTGCTGGAGAACGAAGAAGACGTACGACGGCAGCTCCGTCAGCTGATGAAGGGCTATGTCATCATCAACGAGGGAACATCAGTGCGGCTTCAAGCGGATAGCATCTGCATTCATACCGATACGCCTCAAGCCTTCGCGCTGGCGCAGATGATTCGCCAAGAGCTCGAATCAGCAGGCATTCGAATCGCGGCTGTGCGAAATGAACCTGTGTAACCCGGCCCATATCAGAGTGGTCAAGCCGGGTTGGCTCACCACGGTCCAGGACTTAGGACGATACGGGTACCAGCAATACGGCGTACCAGTCAGCGGCGCGTTGGACCGGTATTCGTATATCGCAGGGAATCGGCTCGTTGGCAATCGGGATCACGACGCCGCGCTCGAAATCACCCTCAAAGGTCCGGAACTCTTCTTTGAAGATGAATCGGTCATTGCGATTACCGGAGCCGATCTCACTCCCTGTGTGAACGAAACTGTCATGCCGCTCTGGACCAACTGGGTGGTGAAGGCGGGCAGCACTCTGTCATTCGGGGCACGGCGCGCGGCGGCTCGCTCCTATCTCACCATCGCCGGCGGGATCGATGTCCCGCTGGTGTTGGGAAGCCGGTCGACCCATATCTCCAGTCAGACAGGTGGAATGAAGGGTCGCGCACTGGCTCAAGGCGACATTCTCGTGGGGGGAGTTCCATTCTCCCACACACGCGCAACGATCGGGCGCAGCCTGCCTGAGCGGCTCCGTCCCATCTATTCGAATGCCGCCACCCTTCGCATCTTGCCGGGCCCGCAACGCGACTTATTCTCCAAACAAGCGTTCGAGGTGCTCACCACCAGTCCCTACGAACTCTCCAGCCAATCGGATCGCATGGGGTACCGCTTGATCGGACCAAAGCTGGCACAGACGGGAGAGGGGCATCACATCTCTGATGGAACGGCGATGGGCGCCTTGCAGGTCACGCAGGATGCGCAGCCGATTCTCCTCATGGCCGATCGGCAAACGACAGGCGGGTATCCAAAAATTGCGGTCGTGATTTCGGCGGATCTTCACCTGGCAGGACAATTGATACCAGGCGACACCGTGAGATTCAGCGTCACCACCCTCTCCGAGGCCCAGGCGGTCATGAAGGGGCATTGGAAAGAATTAGACCAGGCCCTCCCGCCATACGATCGAGGCGCTTCGGAGAATTGCTGAGGCCACACCGACTCACAGCTCTTCCTGTTCGACGAGATCGAGTGGATTGCTTGAGCGCCCGCGAGGGGGCGTCCATTCTCTCCAGGGATAGATCACTGCCTCTTTTTCAGCAGGCCGCAGGTTCTACCACTGCACAGCACTTTTGGGATTCAGAACGTCCGTGAATGCTTCTCAACGCTCAGCGTTGTGGTGCTTGAAAAACAAGGCCGACAGCGGTGGTAACGTCAACGTGACGGAATGAGTCCGGCCGTGGAGAGGGATAGGAACAGCCTCCACGCCACCGAAGTTGCCCCATCCGCTCCCGCTATACTGCACGGCGTCGCTGTTCAAGAGCTCCTTCCAGAAACCACCGCGGGGAGCCCCAAGACGATAGTTCTGGTGGGGAACGGGAGTGAAATTGCAGACGACGAGTATGACGTCTTCCGAGGAGTGTCCTTTCCGAATGAAACTAATGACACCGGATTCGCTGTCATTACAATCGATCCATTCGAACCCAGACGGATTCAGATCTTGCTCGTACAACGCGGGTTCACTCCGATAGAGCCGATTCAGTTCCGCGACCCAGCGCTGGAGGCTGTTATGCCGGTCGTTTTCGGTTAAATCCCAGTCCAGACTGCCATCATGCGCCCATTCACGCCATTGACCGAATTCCCCGCCCATGAACAGCAGCTTCTTCGCTGGTTGGGCAAACATGTATCCGAAGAGGAGGCGCAGGTTGGCGAATTTTTGCCAATCATCTCCCGGCATCTTGCCCAGAAGAGACCCTTTACCATAGACCACTTCGTCGTGTGACAGCGGCAAGATAAAGTTCTCGTAGAAGGCATAGAGCATACGAAAAGTGAGTTTGTTGTGATGGTATTTTCTGAAATAAGGGTCTTGTCCGAAATATTCTAGCGTGTCATGCATCCAACCCATGTCCCATTTCAATCCAAACCCGAGACCTCCGATATAGGTCGGCCGAGAGACAATCGGCCATGCCGTCGATTCTTCAGCGACCGTTTGGACATCGGGATGGTTCCGATAGACCTCTTCGTTGAACCGACGCAAAAATGAAATGGCCTCCAAATTCTCTCTGCCCCCATACTGATTGGGAATCCATTCGCCTGGTTTACGTGAGTAATCCAGGTAGAGCATCGATGCAACCGCATCGACCCGCAGTCCATCTACATGATACTTGGACAGCCAGAACAGGGCGCTGCTAATGAGAAAACTCCGCACTTCGCTGCGGCCATAATTGAAAATGTAGGTGTTCCAGTCTGGATGGATGCCTTGACGGGGGTCCGCATGCTCAAAGAGATGCGTGCCATCGAAAAAGCTGAGGCCAGGGCCGTCCGTCGGAAAATGAGACGGCACCCAATCCAGTATGACCCCAATCCCATGCAGGTGCAGTTCATCGATCAGATACATGAAGTCTTGCGGTGTTCCATAATTGCCCGTCGGAGCAAAGTATCCGGTGGTTTGGTACCCCCACGAGCCGAAAAACGGATGGTCCATGACCGGGAGGAATTCCACATGGGTGAACCCCATTTGCTCGAGGTATGCCGGCAATGTGGCAGCGAGTTCCCGGTAGCTCAGCGAACGGTATTTCTCTTCAGGAACTCGTTTCCACGATCCGACGTGCATTTCATAGACTGAGATCGGAGCGTTCAGGCCATTCTGCTTGCTCCTGGTTTTCATCCACTGTGTATCCCGCCATGCATAATCCAAATCCCATACAATCGAAGCGGTCTTGGGAGGAATTTCATTAAAAACCGCAAATGGGTCGGTTTTTTCGACTTCGTAGTTGCCAGTTCGAGAACGAATATGAAATTTGTAGAGCGCACCCTTTCCGACACCTGGGAAGAATCCTTCCCACACACCGGATTCCCTCACGGGAGAGAGCGCATGCTTTCCCTTTTTCCAATTATTGAAGTTCCCAACGACTGAGACCTGTTCCGCATTGGGTGCCCACACAGCAAAGTAGGTACCGGTTGTCCCTTCGTACTCTATGGGATGTGCCCCGAACTTGTCGTAGAGATGAAAGTGAGTCCCTTCGTTGAAGAGGTACAAATCGTCTTTGCTCAGCAACGTCATGTCTGTTTCAGACTTTTTTGGCGAAAACTGGATTTTGGTCATAGGGGTACTCCATACATACTTACAGGACAGTCGTCTAGTCGAACTTGCTAAACAGTCTGATCTTGAATGTCTTCACGACTTGTTCTTTCCCATCGTTTGCAAGATCTCTACGAGCCCATGAAGTGGAATTTCCACCCAATCGGGTCGGTTGTTTAGTTCATATTGCAATTCATACATGGCTTTCTCGACGAGATAGACGTCCAACAATAAGCGAACCTCCTCGGGGTTTTGAGGCCAGAATCGAGCGCCAGTCGCGGTGCGAAGATAGCCTTTCAAAAATGCGGCGCTGGCCCAGTCAGACCAAAACGTAGCCCAGAGGTAGCTCTCTTGAGGTGTTTCCGGTGATTCGGCGCCGATCGAAGTACCTTTCCCTTTAAGAAATGCGAATGGAGCATAGTGAAACGACCGCACCATTCCAGCGATATCGACCAAAACCGGATGTTTCCTCCGGCGCTCGGCCAGTGAACGAGCCGGCTCCCCTTCAAAATCAATAATCATAAAATCGGCTCCGGTGCATAACACTTGCCCGAGGTGATAATCGCCGTGACAACGAATGCGAAGAACCGGTGTCTCGATCTCTCTGAACGCGTCGAAAATCCGTTTGAGTCCTGGTTCCAGTGCGAACAGAACGCGGGCGTTTGCTTGTCCTCTCGTCGAGAGCAACTCCACGCGCTCCTTGAGGAGCGCCAAGGCGCCCGCCATGCCCCGCACCATAGACTCGTACTGAATCTGCCGGTATTCCGATGTAAGCGCTTCCGGAGCAAAGGCGGGATCGTCGATCACCTGGCTGAGTGCCAAATGGAGCTGGGCTGTCCGTTGCCCCAACTGCTCAGCTGACTCCAGATATGGACCAATCAGGTGCCGAGCCAGAGGGGAATACTCCTCTCGTGCCAAGTCGAAAAGCCGAGAGGCGTTGTGGGGAGGTCGTTCGTCTAGTAGATGTTCTCGGACGATACGATCCACGAATTGCTCGACGGCTTTTAGGCTGGACCGCCATGCATCGCCGTCGTTAACCACGAATTTCTGCAACACTCCGAGCGTAACCAGGTTGCCAGAATTGTCCCGATATTCGAGCGCCCCCGCGATCAATGGAACATAGGGGAACCGCATACGGGTCAACACACGACCGATCTCAAGATCCGGATTCATCCCCTGTCCCATGCGCCGGTAGAGTTTCAGTATGACCCGCCCGTCATAGGCGACCGAGGTATTGCTTTGCTCTGCCTTCATCACGACCGGTTCCAGCCGGCTCCCGGCAGGGACAAGATCGGAGAAGGCGTTCGTGGATGAGGCCATGATGGATCCAGCCATCCCAATAAAGCAGGACCCCTGGCCGATCGCGTGCAGAAGCGCGAGAGCGAGGTCACGATTCCATAGAGCATCGTACAAGAGTCCGCTCTGCTCACTTCCGTTTGTCTGAACCGCAAGCGGGGCGACGACGGCTTGCGGGAATTCCCGCCGGAGACGCTCGCTTGCCTCCCCGAATGCCGCTGTCACAGGCAGCGTATAAATCTCCATACCGCCATCCCCGTATTCCACACGGATCAACAGGAGCACGGTCGTCGAATCGCATGGGATGGGGATGGAATCAAGGATGCGGACGGCCTCGATTCGACGGGCTTTCCCCCCGAACCAACGCCTGGTCCGAAGGATATCCGGCAGAGTTCTCATCACGTCCCCTGCGGTCTCTCCCTCGAAGAGATGTACCCAATCATGCGTGGCGGTCAGCATGTTTCCGCACTCCTTCGCATCCCGTCACTTCACTAAAGGTAATAGTCGAAATCCTGTTCCGTGTGAATCCGGCGGCGGACGCGGAAAATATGCGCCGGAACCGAATGCGGATCGAGCTCGATATAGTTCCGCGGTCCCTGCCACATGTAATGGGCGTTCGTCAGCAGATCATGCACTTGAAACGGATGCTCCGTATCGAGACCTAAACTCTGAAGATCCAGTTCCACCCAGCCCGAATGCACGTGGTGTGGGCTTAGGTTCACCATGAGCAGGATGATATTGGACCAGTCGGAGGTGCGCTTGCTGTAACAGAGCAACTGGTCGTTCGCGATCTCATGAAAACGCAAACTCCAGTCACTCTGTAGGGCAGGATTCTCGCGCCGGATGCGATTGACGGAGCCGATCAATTGTCGGAGGCTGTCCGGGTGGTCGAGATTCCATTGTCTGATCTCATATTTTTCAGAATTCAGATATTCCTCGCTTCCGGTTTGATAGGGAACGTCCTCCCCGAGTTCGAACGCCGGACCGTAGATCCCGTAACTGGCCCCAAGCGTCGCCGCCAACACAAAACGAGACGCGAACGCTGGTCGGCCTCCATGCTGCAGTTGCTCCGTCAGAATGTCCGGGGTATTGGGCCAGAGGTTCGGTCGAAGAAATTCGCGCACCTCCGTCTGCGTCAGTTCCGTGAAGTACTGCGTGAGTTCTGATTTGGTATTCCGCCATGGAAAGTAATTGTACGACTGAGTGAAGCCCAGCTTCGCCAAGCGCGACATCACCTTGGGCCTTGTGAACGCCTCAGAAAGAAAAATGACATCCGGGTGTGTCTGTTTCACCTCTCCGATGACCCATTCCCAAAAGGCGAAGGGCTTCGTATGCGGATTATCTACTCGGAATATGAGTACGCCCTGCTCGATCCAGTACACAATGACGCGCTTCAATTCATTCCACAGTTCCCACCATTGGTCTGTCTCAAAGTCGAGAGGAACGATGTCCTGATATTTTTTCGGTGGGTTCTCCGCATACTGCACCGTGCCGTCCGGCCTGATCCGGAACCACTCACGATGTTCCTTCTCGTAGGGATGATCGGGCGAGCATTGAAACGCGATATCAATGGCGAGCTCGATGCCATGCGTGCGTGCCTGCTTTATCAATTTCCGAAAGTCCTGCAGGGTTCCCAACTCAGGGTGAATCGACGTATGTCCTCCCTCCAGAGCGCCGATAGCCCAAGGACTGCCCGGATCCCCTGGATCCGCGGTCGGCGCATTATTTTTCCCCTTCCGATGAGTCAGTCCAATGGGATGAATCGGAGGGAGGTACAGGACGTCGAATCCCATTGACGCGATGTAGGGTAGGCGCGATTCGCAGTCTTTGAACGTGCCGTGCTGGCCGGGCTTGGGGCTGCATGAGCGCGGAAACATCTCATACCAGGTGCTGAAGCGTGCCTTCTCTCGATCCACGACAACGCTCAGTTCTCGGCCATACGTCGATACGAATCGCCGATCCGGATACTTCGCCATCAAGGTCTCAACCTCAGCACTCAAGGCTATGCGAAGGCGCTCCGAGTCCGGCGTCTCCTGCGACCGGAGCTCTCTGCTCCGCATTGCAAGAGCTCGACCCTCCTGCGCCGTTGCCCGCCCACTTGCCTCATCAATGAGCTTGGCGCCGATAAGGAGGTCGACCTGTACATCCTGCTGAGCCTCGATTTTTTTGAGGAGGTCTCGTCTCCACGTGACGAAGCGATCGACCCAGCCGGTTACGGTGTATCGATACCGCCCGACCATGGTCACTGGAAACGAGGCGCGCCAGCGGTCGTTTCCGAGGAACTCCATCGGGATGTCCGTCCACTGCTGGACCGCCTCCGGGCGATACCGCAGCAGGACCGTGAGGGCATCGTGTCCGTCGGCGAAGGCATCGACTTCAACGACGACTTCTTCGCCGACAGTCCGCTTAATCGGGAAGCTTCCGCAATCGATTTCCGGTCGGACTCCTTCAAGGACCAACCGTTGTCTGCCCTGATCATTTTTCATGAAATCCATCACCCCTTTCACCCGGCGCATACGCCGACTTAGACGTGCGTGAACTGGTCGTCTGGACTTTCCCGACGCAGCCGGCGCTCCAGCGCCTCTTTGGCGAGCGTGCACCCTCCCAAACCCAACGCGATGGCCATCGCCAACACGAGCCCACCAAATATAATGGAGAACGCCGCAACCACGATCTCCTTGGCGATTCCCAACTGCGTCAAGACCATCGCCCCAGTAAAGATCACCACGCTCCACCGAACCATATTGGCAACCAGCCAGGCTCCCTGAATCTGGGCATTGACCGCGGCAATCAACACCGCTTCACTGCTGAAGTTGGCCAGCAGAATCCCGACGAGTGCCACGAGGATGGCGGCGACCAGATGGGGGAAGAATCCCAATATTGCACTCATGAGGTTGGCGGTGGCCGGAAGGTCCACCGCATCGACGCCCATAAACGCAAAAAACAGGAACACGATCCAAAACGAGACTCGTCCGATCAAATGTGAGACCGACTGTTTCATGCCGGCTTTCCCTAAGACGGGAGTCAACCCCAGTCGCTCACACAAGGCGTCGAACCGGACTGCCTTCAGAATGCGCAACAACAAAAGCTTCATGAGCCATCCCACAGCCAGACCCAGCACCAGAAATGTCAGCAGAGCCATGAACTTCGGCATGAAGAGCACGACGCGCCTCATCATCTCTCGAAAGGCGTCAACCATTGCTCTCTCCCACATTTCACTCATAGGAACCTCCATCGCTCGACCAAATAGGGCTTCATGAGCTCAAAGGTCCGACTACCCTGTTCGATCGTGCGTTCCACCGCGTCGGGGCCGCCGTCTTTCGTCTCAAGAACCAGCGAAGCGGTGCGCCCGAGATACAGCGGCGTCAATGACTTGAGCAGGTGCTCCCGATGGATGACCTTCTCGTGATACGCTAACGCAAAGTCATAGACAGTCTGAACCCAAAGTGAGAGAGGAAAGCGGAAGTCATCCTCATCCCCCAATCCCAGCGTGAGGACACCGGCTAATGTCTCTGGATGGAGAATGATCTCCCAGATCGGGAGCAAATCCCTCAACCCCTGCCGAAACCCCTTCACCATCCGCTCGAAATTGACTGCGCCTGATTCGACCCCAGCTTCGATCGGCTGACCGACCTCTGGAACCGGACTCGACCCCGTGTGCTTTTCCCACACGTCTTGATAGCGCTCCATACAATAGTATGAGGCTCCTACCACTTGCGCCAGCACCGTTGAGACATCGACGCCGGTCGGCTTCGTATCCTGAACCTTGGCTCCGAGCAACGCCTGCCACACCTCATAACCCTCGCCGACGGCCACGGTGGTCAGCCAACTGTCAATTCCAAAACGGGCGGCATCACCTTCCCACAACCCCTTTTGCAAATAGAGGCTGGCCAGTCTTCCGGAAAATCCATATCCCCCGCCGGTCTGACAGGCCACGCGCTTCCCGTAGAGCGCCCGGGTCAAGGGCGCAATGAGATTATTGGTCAGGCTGCCCTCATATCGCTGGCGTCGGAAAACCGGCGCGACATAATCTGTACCCTTCTCCAGCACGGGCTGGGCGAGCAAATTCATCCACTCTGGGATGACGGATCGAACACCGGCGTCGATCACGACACAGGCCCTTGCCTGCAAACGTTCGGCGATCGTAAAGAAGGACCGAAACGCCTCCTCGCGTGCAGGCATGCCGGAGTATGACAATCGATGCAGCGCAAAAGGGCTCACTGACATTCCCTCTGTGAAAGGCTGGACCAATGCGATGGGGAGAACGCTTCCGACGGTTCTCTTCACGATCTCCGGCGTTCCATCCTTCGATCCGACGTCGGCATTGATCAGCAGGATCGACGCATGTGCAAAGGAAGCCCTCAGTCCCGCGAGAATCGTGTTCATGACCGACTCGACTGTTGAAGCCTGATTGAACGTCGGAAGGCCGACCAGGAGATCGACCTTGTGCACGTCGGGGCATTGCTTCTGAACCTGCTCCCATACCTCTACCTTCATCACGGATTTCCTTGTCGCATCCCACAGATTGCAGATTACGGTGTGCGCTGAACGTTATGTGTCCTCTGTCAACGGTTTGCGAACAGTGTCGCGAGCGTCAGATGATCGCTCAAGTGGCGCGTAACGAGATAGTTCCTCCGAACATGCTCCCGACCCGCACCGCCCATGCGTTGCATGAGGCCGGGATTATTTAGGAGATGCCTGGCCCTGAACGCCATCCCCTCGACAGAATGCACGGTGTACCCGGTCACCCCGTCGACGATCTGGGCCGCAATCCCGCCGGCTCTGCTTCCAATCACGGGCTTGCCTTTCCACATGGCCTCAGCCACGGCGACGTTGAATCCTTCCTTGATCGATTTCTGAAAGACGATCGTGGCCGCCCGCTGGAGCGCGTTGATTTCAAGGTCTGCCTCAGGAGGCAGTTGCAGCACGTGGATATCTGGATCACTTCCGACAGCCTCCTGGACCTCCGCCAAGACCGCTTCGCCTTCGGGATCATGCGTCACTCCGGATCCTGCCACGATCAGGCGGCAATTGTGGTGTTTCTTCACCAATCGATAGGCATTGATCGCGCCAATCGGATCCTTAAACCACTCGAAGCGCGCCAACTGCAGCAAAATGGGTTTATCTCTCGGGATGCCAAGACGGAGGAGGACCTGGTTGATTTCCTGGCGTGTCAACTCCCGGTTTTTCTGACTTAACGGATCGATCGACGGAGAAATCTGGAACTGGGGGATTGGAAGCCGTTGCGCGAAGCCGGGAAGTGAAAAGATGGCCGCATCGTACCCGACGACAAAGCGACGGAGAAAGCTCCAGCTATGCCGCCGCGGCTTAGCCAGGTCGAGGTAACAGCGCCAGAACCAGATCCCGCCCTTTCGGTGCTCGATCAACGCCGCCGGTGGCGGGTCATGGATCATCACGAGGTCCGCATCCAGATTCAGACACTGCGCATTGCGCAGGTTAATTTTGAGGTAGACCTCTTGCATCTGTTCCGTCAGGTGGTCATCCTGGCCCTGGAGGGCATTGGCCAATCGCCTGGTGATCTGAAAGAATTCTTGATCACCTGCCAAGACTTCCCAGCGAGTGTCAACGCCCAGTCCGTTCATCATGGGCACTAGCCGGCGGAGGATCTCGGCCGTGCCCCCACCGTACCGACCCGCGCTGACGTGCAGAAAACTCCGCCCCG
>UEXT01000009.1_pt1 | contig 13224 bp, 16 predicted proteins | sample 4301081 | NCBI WGS metagenome assembly UEXT01 (sample SAMEA4773177, study PRJEB27434) | metagenome | biome: 2259; feature: agricultural soil; material: soil | place: USA | collected 2014-09 | depth 0.25 m
GGGAATCTGCTTCAAGTCATTGCAGGCCAAAATCGCTGAAAGGAATCCCAAACCCCAATCACTCTTGGTTCTTTGTGCGTTCCTTCGCTTTCCTTTCCTCAGAGCAAATTGCTTCGTAAAGCTCCTTCGCTGTCTGCGCCGCTAACTTGGCAAATTTTAATGCTTGTTTTGACACCTTTTCTGATTCGCTCTCGCTTAGTACTCTGTCTGGCTCTACAATCAGCTCTACATAACCAAGTATAGCCAGTACGTAACACCCTAAGTCATAGCACAGGAGTTGTTGCCGCGACCAGCCATGCCCGAATGGCTCTATCTTGCGTTTTCTAGTCATGATTTCGACTCCGGCCGGCCAGCAACACACGCGGCTATCGATTCGACTTCTTCGATCTGGGCTGAGAGCTCTTCGACGGTCATGCCAAAGGGCCCAAGCTTTTTCTCAACGGCTCAGACTTAGCTCCCAAGGGCCGTGCCGCCTCTTTCTTGCCGTCTCGTACGTTCTTCGTATTTTCGCTGCCTCCTCTTCGAGACTTTGTAGATCATCGATTAGCTCCCAAGGGCCGCCCTCAAGCGTGCCGGGGATGCCATTCCATTCCATGTTGCCCTTGTAAATGTCACGGCTGTCGCACGCCTTGCCATTGGCGTCGAATCGGATCAACTCGGGGCCTTCTGGTCGGACAGGGCCTTCAAAACGAGCAAGTTGCACGATCACTTCCAATGGTGTGACCTTTACCACCTTGCCCGCCTTTGGCCCGTAGACTCCGCTGACCAAGTAAACCCACTGCCCAACTACCAGTTTTCTTGTGTCCATTTTTTTTGGTCTTTGGCCAAAGGCATCACTTCTTTCGAGCCTTCTCCTTTGCTCTGCATTCAAGAAAGGTCGCCAATTCCTCGGGGTGGGTGTCGTCCAGTTCCCAAGGGCCGCCCTCAAACGTGGCCCATGAAGAGAAAGCGTCCCATTCATGGTACGCCTTGCCCTCACTGTCGCACGCCTTGCCCTCGTTGTTGAATCGCAACAGGTTTACGCCAACTTGCACTTCCACGACTGACGGCGTAACCTTGACCACCTTGCCAGCGTTCTCGTACCATCCGCTGACCATGTAAACGTCCTGACCGACCACTAGCGTCTTCGTGTCCATGCTTCCTCGCTTTGTGGATCCGACTTCTTCGATCTGGGCTGAGAGCTCTTCGACGGTCATGCGTTCTCTATCACCGCTTCTTCTGTGGCTTTGCGGAAGCGTTCGTCGCGCTCGGCGAGTTCGGCCTGCATCTGCTCCTCCGACAGTTCATTAATGACGAGTTTCACGCGCCTCGCGAGAACTTAGCCAGCTCCTTCTGATATTTCAGAGATCGTTCAGCTTCCGTCAGGTTCGTCCCGATCCCGAAGCAGAAGTCCGCGCCTTTGATGGTCGTGATCCGGTCGTGGACGGAAGGCACAACAAATGGTTGCTCTCTAAGAATGCGCTGCGCCCGCGCGAGCTTCTTGTTAAGCTCCCGAAACGACTTGCTCTTGCAGAGAAACTCGTCGCCTTTGTCGTGGTAAACGTCTAGGCCAACACTGAGCAGGACTTCAGCAAAGCGATGAATCAGGATGTCACCGGCAGCATAGCCATATTCATCATTCAAAGCTTTTAGCCCATTGACATCGCTCATTGCCACGTACGGGCTTGCTTCGCCTTCTTCAAACGCACGACGATTGGGCAGACCAGTCTTTTCGGAGACGAGGAGCGCATGTCGCATCTCCTCTGAAGACATTTCTGAGACGCGTTTGCGAGTGAGATGGTCGGTTCTACGCTCGGTCATGGTGACTTTTACGATCCTTATGCACGACCTTGTGTTTGTCTCTGGGAAGAAGGAACATTATTTAGCCGTTTCATCTTCAAGGGCGCGCCGCGCCCGTCCCCGCAGGTTTTCGAGCCACATCGGCACTTGCTTGGCGTGCATCCTTTCCAGTTCACTTATTTCCCAGTTCTCTATCAAGGTCAGAACTAAATCAATCAGGTCGATCAGTAGGACAAGCGCCACGGGCGATTTATCGTTCCGACGTGGCAGTCCGACGGGCTTGAAGTCATGGCTGACATCTGGTGGGGCGGACTGTTGAGCCAGCCCGCATTGGTCTAGGGATCGGTCGACGAATTCGACCAGGCTTTCTCCTTTGTGCCAATGCAGCCGGACGTCCTTTGGCGTTGTGGCAGCGGACGGCAAAGCAGGTTCGGTACTCCGACGCAATGCCGCCCATTCGGCGGACCGAAACCGCACGACTTTAGTCCCTTCACTTGCGTACGCCATCGCCTGCTCGTAGGTGGCATAAACTTGCCACGTCGTCCAGGTCCAAACATCTCCTACCGAGACGCGCATCATCACTGCGTAGCGAGAATCGGCGCTCGTTTCTTCGTCTTGTCCAACTTGTTTTGCCTCGGCCAACCACCGGTCGTTGCGATACGAGATGGCACGTTGAAATTCCGCTTCCTCGACTGGCATCAGGGATCGCATCACGCCGTTCTCAGTTGCAACGACATAGCCTCCGGCGCAGCTGATACATCCCACGGCTTCCTCGACCGTCACGTGCTCGTGAAGGCAACCGAGGAGACAGCCGGAATCTGTCCAGCATGCCGAGTAACAAGTGCTCATTCGTCTTGCCTACTTTCTCTGCGGCTCACGGTTTCTCGGTAATGTCTCAACTTGAGACCAAGCTCACCCGTGAGACGATCGCTGGAGACAACTTTGAACCGAATCGGTACTGAATTCATTCGAATTAGCTTGACGCACGATAACCAAGGTAACTTAGGAATCTCGATTTGAGACGACCTGGTCGGCTAAAGAACTGACAGTGGACAAGCGGAGTTCTCGGATTCCCTTTCGTTTTGTCTGCTTCCCGCGCGACAGTGTCGGCGTTTGAAGACGTTTTAGACGTCTTCCGGTTCGGCGGTGGGCGTGTGCAAGGCTACGAAAAACGCTCCAGAAGGATTCGTTGTTCCGTTCCTGGCGCAGGTCTACTCGTACGAGGCGAACATCCCTGGCGCGGGGAAGTTATGTTCACGATTATTTTCGGCTAGGGGGTCTTCCGTCCCCTCCCCCCACCTTGGCCTAGTCTGGCTGGCCTAGGATGAATGTCTAGCTCGAGCGCACACAGTCCGGCGCATGGCTGCATCGTTGGTTGCTTCCCCACCTCGCCTGCCCGGGCTGGACCAGACACTATCCATCGACTGCACGGCAGTGCTCGCGCCCGGCTAAGCACTCTCCTTCTTCTCGGCCTCCGCGGAACGTCTATTCCTTCTTTGCGCACGCGCTTTCACTTTTTGTTTTTGGCACCGGTTTTATTTCTCAAAGTTTCTTCTAAGTTATTGACACACCTTCGATGAAACTTGTACTGGTGTCCACGGCCAGAACATCTAATCGACTGAAGTGCCACTAGTCTATGTCCGCATCCACAACCTTTAGCCCGGCCCCAACCCAACCCTGCGAAGTCATCGACTCGCGTGAGCTCGCCCGTAGATGGAATCTGCCTGAAAGCTGGATCAGGGATCAGGTTCGGAGACGGAGCCAGGATCGCATTCCGCATGTACGCTTCGGAAAGTACGTTCGGTTTGAATGGGATTGTCCCGACTTGAACGACTGGTTCAAACGTCGCCGCGGATAAAGAGGCCCAAGCCAAGCTCGCCGGTGTTCGCTCTGCCAGGTAACCCATTCGCGCGTTACGTTCGAATCTCTCGAATATTACGTTCGAGCCATTCTCTCTTCGCTGATCCTCGCCTAATCTATGCATGGTTCAGCTGGTGCAGCAGCCGAATCAACGACTTCCCTGCCCTACTGCACGGTTACTGCAGATTAAGCGAAAGGAGAGGACGCATGAAGAGACATCGAGAGCAGAAAGGCTACCTCTACAAAGCCTCGGGCGTCTGGTACATCCGACACTACGACGACCGGATAGAAAACAGCCAGCTAGTTCGGAAGCAAGTCTCGACCAGGGTTGGTCAGGTGAGGGACTTCCCTGCTAAGGAACTGGCTCGCAAAGAAGCCGAGCGCATTCTTAAACCCATCAACGATAGTGCTCACAAACCCGAAGCTGTGCAGACGCTCTGCGCGTTCGCGGAAGACCAGTTCTTCCCCGACCACGAGAAGCAGATCAAACCGAGCACGTACGCCGGGTATCAGGCGCGCTGGCGCCAGGTCAAACCCTGGTGTTCAGGCCTTCGGCTGCGCGACACAACGACGACTGACATTCAGCACATCTTGGATGCAATCCACAGGAAGGGGCATCTGAACCACGACAGCATCCGCGCGCTGCGGTCGCTGCTCAAGCTCATCTTCGACCACGCCATCAGAATAGGCGTGCTGAACAACGTCGTGAACCCGGTAGACAAGTCCCGCGTACCGAAACGCCGCGACGACGAGCTCGGCGAAGAGACCTATGCGTACAGCCTGGAGGAAGTGCAGCAAATGCTCGGCGTGCTTTCGGAGCCCGCACGTACCGCTGTCGCAACGTGTGCCTTCACGGGCATTCGACGCGGTGAACTGGCTGGGCTGGCATGGGAGAACTTCGACGCAAACAAAGGTTCGATGCGGATCACTCAAAGCGTTTGGGAAGGACACGTGACCCGACCGAAGACTAAGAAGTCGAAGGCGCCCGTGCCCGTCATTCGGCCGCTGGTTCGCTTGCTTGAAGCCCACCGGATCGGAGTAGCGCAAGCGGCAGCGACACGATCAGCCAAGCTTGCTGCTAAGGCCGAACGCGCGTACGAAGAGGCAGCCGCGCCAGAAACTCGCGAAGAACTGAAACGCAAGATCGCTGAGTTGCGAACGATGGCGAAGAATCCCCTGCTTCCCACATCCGGTCCGATCTTCGCATCGCAAAACGGTACTCCGCTGAACATGAACAACCTGCTGAACCGCCAGATCCTGCCGGCGCTCAATCGTTGCCAGAGCTGTCACAAGGCGGAACACGATCACGCGAAGGCAGATCACAGATACAAGCGCGACGAGTCGTTCCCTGCCTGGCACGGATGGCACGCATTCAGGCGCGGGCTAGGGACGAATCTGAAGCGGCTAGGCGTCGACCTGAAGACTATTCAGGAGATTCTCCGTCATGCACACATCGCAACGACGGCTGACATCTACGTTAAGGAAATCAGCGAACAGGCAGTCGAGGCGATGCAGAGATTGGAAAATCACCTGGATTTCGAACTGGAGAAGGACAGCGGAAAAACCGAGCAGAATCGGCTTAATCTGCAGTAAGCTTGCAGTAGCTGATCGACCTGAAACTGTGGAATTCCAAACCAACCTCAGCAATATCAAAGGGTTAACTTGGTGAGCGCGGCAGGATTCGAACCTGCGACCCATGCCTTAAAAGGGCATTGCTCTACCAACTGAGCTACGCGCCCAACTCTTCTGCTGTCAAAGACCTACTGTGATTCAACCACTTTATCGGTTGCACAGCCGTTGCACAACTTTCGAACTACGCTTCGACGTTGGCTGCAATCAGCTTCACGTCCACAAGCGATTCTAGCTGACGCATGGCCGCAATGCTCTGCGACTCCAGCGTGTTGATGTAGCTGTTCTGCGTGACTGCTACGTTCGCGTGCCTCAAGATTGCCTGGATTGTTTTGTCCGGCACTCCCAAGTCATGCAGGTTCGTTGCAAGCCCACGCCGAAAAGCGTGCCGGCCGTGCCACTCTGGACGCCCCGCAACACGCTTGTACTCGTGCTTCTCTTTTCCGTGCTCGTTTGGCAACTTGCCGCAGTCAGCACAAGCGTTGAGCACAGGAAGAATCTGCCGGTTCAAGACGATGTTGAGGCTTAGAGCAGTTCCCTTCATAGTAGCAAAGATCGGCCCGCTTGAGTGGTTGGGCGCTCCCAGCCTGAACTGATCCAACAGCTTTTGCACGGGCAGGTTGACCGGCACTGGAGCTTTGCTCTTGCGTGTCTTAGGTTCGTTCGTAAAGCCTTCCCAGCGCGACCGCATAACGCGGATTTCGCTGCCTGAATAGTCTAGCCAGTCCAGCCCTCGAATCTCGCTTCGGCGCAATCCCAAAAAAGCAGCGACGGCAACGGCAGTTCGAGCCGGTTCGGGCAAAATCTTAAGCATCTTGAGAACTTCGACGAGCGAGTAAGCATACGTTTCGTCGCCCTCGGGAGCACTTTGGATCGTCGTTTCACGGATCGGGTTTGCTCCAGTCAGGTAGCCTTGCTGTATCGCGTGGCAGAAAATCGCCGACAGCAACGACCGAAGATGATGCAGGGTGCTCCGTCTGAATTCAGGGTTCGCCCGTCCGATGTCAGCAAGGATTTTGTGAGCTTGAGGAGTCCCGAACTCTCGCAACCGGAAGTGGCCGCAACGCGCCTTTAGCTGAGTATTCCACCGGGCCTTGTACCCTTTCAGCGTTGCGCGGCAAGCATGGTTTTCAGGCTCACGACCAGGAATTTCACTCCGCTCCCGCTGGCTCTTTCGCTAGAAGCTCTTTTGCGGTAGTGACTTCCGGCCTCCACCTCCTATGCTGTCCGAAATGCCTTCCGAATGAGTGTGTAAAGTGCAGCTCCCACTATTCCAGAATCGTCATTCAGCACGATCTTGACTGGCATGTCCTTAAGCAGCGGTTCCATGCGCCCCTTGTCAAGAAATGATCGCAGAAAGGTCGGATCCTTCATCTTGGGCAAGATTTTCACAGCGATGCTACCGCCGATGAAAATTCCGCCCGTAGACATATAGTTCAAGGCACAGTCACCAGTCTGAGATCCGTAGACAGCGACAAAGATCGCGAGAGTCTGCTCGCAGATTGCCGCTTTGTTTTCCAATGCAACCTGCGAAATGAGAGCAGGAGCATCCTGTGCGTGGTTGAGTTGCTCACCCAGCCAACTGGGTTCCTCTGATTTCCTGGTGTCGCGAAGAAAGTCGTAGACGTTCCTTATCCCTGGACCCGAGAGGACCCGCTCACAGCTCACCCGACCGTACTTCTTCTGAAGGTACTGCAACAATTCGATTTCCAGATCGTTACTGGGCGCAAAGCTGCTATGCCCGCCTTCGCAAGCGAATGGGTGGTGCCGGTGACCATCCCAGAAGAGTCCTGCTACCCCCAGGCCAGTTCGCGCCGAGATTACCGCTCGATTCCCTTCCGCATCTTCCGACCCCGCGCTTAGCGTAACGAAATCCCTTGATTCCAGCGCATCGATGCCATACGCAAAGGCTTCCAGATCATTAATCAGACCAACCGATTTGAGTTTGAGCAGAGTGGCTAGCTCCCGCGAATCGATGACCCAGGAGAGATTGGAAATCTTGCTCCGCCCGTCCCGTACCGGACCGGCAACCCCAAAACACGCGTCGTGCACCGGGATTCCTTCCGTGCTCACAAATTGCACGATGATCTTGGGCAAGCTGCTTTCTTCCTGGCTCATATAGATTTTCTCGACCACCTTTTGTAGCCTGTTCCCCTCCGTCTCAAAGGCAGCCAGTCGTGTCCGAGTCGCACCGATCTCCCCTGCGAGGATCATGCTGGTATCACCCTCCATTGACGTTCGTCACGTGCCATCAATTCATCGGCTTCTTTCGGCCCCCAGCTACCGGCCGAATAGTTGGGAAATCTGCGCGGGGGTAATACTTTCCAGACGTCCAAAATCGGATCGACCACTTCCCAACCTGCTTCAACCATGTCCGCGCGCTGGAACAGGGTCGCATCACCAATCATGCAGTCGTAGAGCAGCACCTCGTAGCCGGTGTGCGCATCGGCACCGAAATACTTGGAGTATTCAAAACTCATGTCTACCGATCCCACCCGGAGAATCGGACCAGGAATTTTGGCGCCAAAGCTTAGCGATATCGCTTCCGCAGGCTGAATCTGTATGACAAGTTGATTGGTGTGCAGTTTGCGAACGGGAGAGTGCTGGAAGATTGCGAAGGGCGTGTGCTTGAAATAAATTGCGATTTCCGTGTGACGCTTCGCGAGCCGCTTTCCCGTTCGCAGGTAAAATGGCACGCCCGCCCATCTCCAGTTGTCGATGTTCAGCTTCAAGGCAGCGAATGTTTCCGTCCTTGACTCGGGGGAAACACCTGGCTCTGCGCGATACGAGGTCACTCGTTGGTCGGCGATGACACCCTCGCCGTATTGACCGCGCACACTGCAATGCAGCACATCTTCAGAATCCAAGGGCTGAATGGCATGCAGGACCTTTGCCTGCTCATTGCGAACCGCATCGGCCTGAAAGGACACGGGAGATTCCATGGCGGTAAGGCTGAGGAGCTGCATCACGTGGTTGGGAACCATGTCACGGAGCGTGCCCGCACTATCGAAATATCCGCCACGTCGTTCCACTCCAACGGTCTCTGCATTCGTGATCTGGACATGGTCAATGTAACGGCGGTTCCAGATGGGCTCAAAAATTGCGTTGTCGAAGCGAAAAACCAAAATGTTTTGCACTGTCTCTTTGCCCAAATAGTGATCAATTCGGTAAATCTGCTTTTCGGCCAACACTTCTTTAATTTGGCGGTTCAAGGCCGTGGCAGACTCCAGATCGTTGCCAAAAGGTTTTTCGATCACGACACGGCGCCAGCGCCCCTGATCCTCCTTCGATAGGCTAGATCTCCCCAACTGCTGAACAATCTGTGCGAAAGACTTTGGGGCGGTGGCGAGATAAAAGAGGTAGTTCCCGTCGGTCTTGTATTCCCGATCCAAATCGCTGAGTCGGTCCGCGAGCACGGAATATGTGGTCGGCTCGGCAAAGTCCCCGCGTTGGTACTGAAGCCGCCGCGTGAACTCTTCGCAGGCCTTAGTCCCTCGATCTTCAGCCCGCAAGAACTGAGTAACTTGCGCCCGAAATTGTTCAAGGCTCAACTCATCGTATGCGACACCTATGACCGCGAAGTTTCCAGGAAGCAGATTCAGTTTTACAAGGTTGTACAGTGCGGGAACCAGTTTACGCATGGTCAGGTCTCCGGCCCCGCCGAAGAGCACCATCGCGCACGGCCCCGCAGCCTTTCCAAGCTGTTCGAATTGATTTTCCCGATTCGCTTGTGCCCGTGTTGACATCACGTGCTCGCCCCTACCAAAGTCTCGAATTGCTCCCAATCCCTGGGCAAGCATTCTAGGCGCCGGAGAATCGAATTTACAGCCTCGGCTCTGCTACGCTTCTTGCGGGCCGTTTAGTGAAAGACTCGAAGAGGTTTTCTCTCCGGCCTCCGACTCCTTCAGTACAGCGATGATCTTGTTCTTCGCTGAATCGACTCTTGCGCACGACTGCTCCTGACCCTTGGGCGGGCCATCCTAAATGACGCATCTCAACAATTATTGTCTTGCGCGTCACTCTAGTCATCACGTCTCAGTAATGGTTCCGTTTCAGGAACTGCGCTCTTGACCAGATCAGTCTTCACTTCGACCTTCTGCTTGGGCAACGGATTGATGTCTGTCTGGAAGGTCGTATAACCAGGAAGTGCGATCCGGATTCGGTGTGTCCCCGGAACCACCTGCAGGGCCTTTCCAATGCCACCCAGTTCTCCCGCATGGCCCACGAACCGGCCATCCAGAAATACTGCGGCCCTGGAAGGACTTACGTTGAGTTTGATTGTAGCGAGTTCGGCATCACGGGGCATCGCGCCAGTGGCGGCCTTCTCCATACTTACGCGAACGATCTGTGTTTCACCGGGCTGGACAGTTACCTTTTGATTGAAATCTTGGTAGCTGTTCTGGCGCACCGAGATCGTGTGCTCACCCGGCAGAAGCAAGATCTTTTTCGATCCCTTGAGTTCTTTCAGATAACCGACGTACTGCCCGTCAACCCAAACGCCGGAAGTCTTCTCGACATTCGTCTTCCCTTCCAACTGAACCTCCCCGAGCACGTCACTTTTTTGGGCGCTGACACTGCCGGTCAGGGACGTACCAACCGCCAAAACAAGAACCCACGCCCAGTATGGTTTCCACTCTAACCGCTTCATGACCAACCTTCTCTCTGAGAGCCTAGAAAGTAGCGAAGTGCTACTCCTGAGCAACTCGCGTTATAAGGCTGCTAGTGAGGGCAGCGTTTTCTCTTTCGCGCGAGCTCCACAATCGGTTCTGGCCGTTCGAGTCCGTTGTCGGAACTAGGAATGTTTCATGACAACACTCCGTCCTTTAGGAGTTCTGTTACCCTTGACCAGCCAGGCGTCAGGTCCCCGACGGTCCGCTCTCGCCGGAGACGTGGTTCTTGACCCGACCGCCGACCCCTCGAACCTTGCCACCGAGAGCGCTTCGGCTGTCCTCTCCGCGGGCCGGAGCTGTAAGCATCCCTACTCCCAGGCCGACACCGACACCCGCAGCAAAGGTCAAGACGTAACGCAGAGTATGATCCTGTCCCCGAAACTTTTCAGCGACTTCGTCGATCTCCTCCTTGGCGCGTTCGCGCACGGCTTCTGTAGCCCGACCCGGCCGTTCCAGAAAATACAAACCCGCTTGGAGTAGCGATTTTAGAAGCTGGTTCATAACGTCCCCTTTACCACTGTATTTTTCGACTGGGCCAGTTGTCACTCCAGGAGATTCAGTACGGCGCTGGGCCCGGCACGTTCGGATCGAAGCCGCTGGATCGCGCACCGCAAGAAGGCTGAGTCGTGCTTGATGCCCAATCGTTGTCGGGTGCGCACCTTCAGGCTTTATTCAAAACTGTACAATATGGTCAGACACAAAAAGCTCCGACATCGTAACTTGTATGCATTAACGAGACGGGAATCGAGCGCGACTCGGGTCGCCTCAGCCTCTTCCATGTGGCACATCCTGGGCGAGCAAGTTTCTAAACTTGCAGCCCCAATACCGCCTCTGCGCCGCATTAACGGACACTTCCGAGGCAATTCTGCACACACTGAAAGGTGCGACTTGTGCCGGGCGTTCTTCTGCCTGTCCTGCCTCTCATTTCACACTGCGGAGCACTCGAAGCCAGTCATCGCGGGTTTCGGTTATCCGCCCACCCCCTGCTAGGGACCCGCTTTCGCCTCGCTGGTCACAAGAGAGGGCCGAGCGCCTCCAGTCGAGAATGACAATCCCTTTTCAATCCCAGATCTAGGTGCGGGCGAAACGCGCAAGGAGAGGCGACTGTTACGTTCGACGGCAACACCGCGCAAGGTTCAGTTCCTCTACCGTTCCGTGCGTATCGCAGCTAGTTTACCGGCTGCAAAGCCGTCTATCATCCGCGGACTTATTTCACGGTTAACTGGCCACCTTTGCCTCATCCTGGAAAGCAAAGGCGTAGTCGCGCGCAAACTGATCAAAACTTTTCGGTTTGCGTCCGGTCAGCCGCTCGACGTCATCAGTCAAGAGACTCGCTTTCCCCTCGCGATAGAGGCGTTGCAGGTCGACAAGAGCATCGACGGACCATTCCTGCGTGCCACTTGAAAGGAGCGCCTTCTTGAATTCGACTGGCGGCAGGTCCTTATAGGTGACCTCGCGGCCTGCAACCTGAGAGATCTTCTCCGCAACCTGCTCGTTTGTAAGAGCTTCACCGCCGGTTAACGAGTAAGACTTGCCCTCGTGTCCGGTTGCAGTGAGAACGATCACTGCGACCGCAGCAATATCTCGGATATCAACTAAGCTGACAGCACCCTTCCCCTGGCATCCGTAGAATGCGTTGTGAGATCTGATCGTGCCCGCGTTGTAGTTGACCAGATTTTGCATAAAGCCGTTGGGGCGAAGAAACGTGTAGGGCAGTCCCGAGGCCTCAATATTCATTTCCGAGTCGCGATGCCCACTCGGGAACATGGAGTCCCGTCCGCCTAGAGCCGAAAGCTTGACAATGTGCTGCCCCCCAACCGTGCGAGCCTCTTTGATTAGGTTTGCTTCCAACGCTGGCAGGTCCCGAACGGGCGGTCCAACGAGAAAAATCTTCTCCACCCCACGCAATGCTGTACGAATTGTCTCCGGTTTGTTGTAATCCATGATCACGCCTTCCAATCCCGCAGGGGCTTTGGAGGCTACGGCAGACGATTGAAACGTTGCGCGGATATTCAGACCCAAGGCCAGCGCTTGCTTTAACACTTCATGACCGACGTTGCCACTTGCTCCAGTGATCAGAATCATCGTAGCCTCCACTCAGGAACCCAGATGTACCGTACGTTGACCTGATGCCGCAGTTCGGCGCCATGTTGTACGATGCGATGTCACGAAGGATCCGAAATTGTGCACGCTTTTATCATTGGCGAAACCGACTTTCGTATGTTCTCTGGATAGATTGTCGGAGCCTGCTGACTGGAACCGCAGCATAGGATCCCTCCCCCGCCCAGGATTCTCGTGGCTCGAAATCTCACGCAGCCAGATCGAGTTTTGTAATTGCGTCCGGCTGATGCTTCTCTAGTAGTTTTCCTTCTTCACTAACCTTCGCCAGTTCTTCATTCAGTTCCGCTCCCACCAGGATGGCAAAGCCCGTCCAATACAGCCAGACCATCAAAGCAATCGCCGCTCCCAGTGTTCCGTAGGTTTTATTGAAGTTTCCGAAGTGGCGAAAGTAGAGTCCCAGCAAATACGACAAGCCGATCCAGCAGCCCACGGCGACCACTGCGCCAGGAAGTGTGGCCCGGAAGCGCTGTTTAACGTTGGGTGCGAGAAAATAAAGCGCTTCGATTGCAAGGATTGTGAACCCGATGGCGATAGTCCAGTGAATGTAGGGCCAGAGCAGCACGAAGATCCCGGAGAGCCGAATTTTGCCAGCAAGCCATTCTCCAAATCTCGGGCCCACAACCATTACCGATAACGCGATAAGCATTAACGTTCCCGCTAGGAAAGCGAGGCCAACCGCCAAAGGCCGCGTCTTCCAAAAGGGACGGTCATCTCTAACAGCGTAAGCGATGTCCAGTGCTTCGATCATGGCGGCAAAACCACCGGATGCCGCCCAAACCGTGCCAAGGATGCCGAGGGACAAGAACGTCCCTTTGTTTGGGGAGATTACGTCACCCACAACTCTCCGGACTAGTCCCATGGCGTCCGCTGGCAAAAAGTGTGCCATTAACGCCAGAGCTTGGTTAAACAGGTCGGGCACGGGCAAATAGGCGACGACTGCAGATAAGAAAATGAGAGACGGAAACAGCGACAGGACAAAATAATAGGCCAAGGCCGCAGCCATTTGCAGAGTATGGTCACGGAGCACGTCACCGTACGTACCTACCAGCGCGTGTCTTAGGCCTGCCAGTGTCACGAAGCTTAGATGCGAGCAAGTGACCGAGCGGCCACAATTCGGCGCTCCAGTTCCGAACTGGATCACGAATTTGTGAAAATCCGAATCAGT
>UEXT01000345.1_pt1 | contig 13144 bp, 20 predicted proteins | sample 4301081 | NCBI WGS metagenome assembly UEXT01 (sample SAMEA4773177, study PRJEB27434) | metagenome | biome: 2259; feature: agricultural soil; material: soil | place: USA | collected 2014-09 | depth 0.25 m
GTCGGTTTACACCATCGCTTTCGGCATTAATGACCACCGCAAGATCGTCGGCACGTACTATGACGCTGACGGTCTAGGCCACGGATTCTTACGGAACGAAACCGAGCGCTTCGTCACCATCGACCATCCCCAAGCACAGACGGTCAATGGCTTTGGCACGGAAGCTCGCGGGATCAATTCAGCCGGCCTGATCGTCGGCGATTACTGTGCCGCTCCCCCTTGCGATGGCATAAGTGTCATAAAGGGGTACTTGCTGACCGGAGGTGGAGACGACAAGGACGAATTCGACAACGATGATTTTAAGACGCTAGAAACCCCAGGCCATGTCAACTCATACCTCCAGCACATCAATGCAGAAGGCGACATCGTTGGCTGCGAGCACGATACGGACACCATGGGAACCATGCACGGGATTGTCTGGACGACGGCAAGGTCACTAGGTTCCCTGTGCCCTTCTCCATGAATAATGGGATCAACAAGCGGGAAGAAATTGTCGGTTTCTATGTAGACCCCTCGACAGGCCGCAGGCATGGCTATCTGCTAACAAAGGGCGTCGATAAACTGATTGACTTTCCCGGCGCCACTGCCACCATTGCCTGGGACATCAACAACCGAGGCGACGTCGTGGGCGTGTATCACAAGGAGGATTTCGTGATCCACGGATTTCTGTGGCACAAAGGGAAGTTCACTTCGGTAGATATTCCTGGTGCTACTTTAACCGTCGTATTTGGAATTAACTCGGTCGGCGACATTGTCGGACTGTACGAGGATGTGACGACCGGGCATGGCTTTCTAATACGGACCGAGGACAGGCAGAGTGATGGTGGCGACAAATGAGTGCCAAAACTGGGGGCGGGAAGGCAATCTTCACATGCACTCCGAACTCTTCTTAGAGAAGTCTCCGCCAAAACCCTCTGGGAAGGAGGCGCGCTTCTGTTTTTGACAAATTCTTTGGGAAGGGCAATCAGCTACTGAAGTGGAAACCTTGTTCACCGGGTAGGTGCCCGTCAATACGCATGACCATAATTCCGGTGTGGACACTGGCCGCATCGACAAACGAATCCCGACCCGAATCGAGGAAACAAAATCAAGAGCACTCCCGATCGATGGTAAGGCGGCAGGTTCCGATGTCACTTCGCCGCGAAAGAAACGCAAGGGCTAGAGAACCTGACTGTAGACTCGGCACAATTCGAACGCACGGGCAGCGGCAAGCGGCGACCTGGATCTTGTCCACGCGACTCAGAATGGAGATATTGGCACCTTGGAGCAACTCCAGGCAGTGGGGTGCCGCCAGGGAAAAAACCGATTCCGCGGCAACACTATCCAGAAATCCGTGTGTCACTGCACAATGATCTGGCCTGTCATCTTCGGATGGACCGAGCAGTAGTAGGGATATTTTCCGGCCTTGGTAAACGTGTAGGAGAACTTTTCGTCCGTATCCCGCACCTTGGACTTGAACACGCCATCCGTGCTGACAACCGTATGGGGAGTGTCATCACGGTTGGTCCACGTAACTGTCCCGCCGACGGGTACCGTGACCGTCTGCGGCCCAAAACTGAAATTGTCGATTTTTACCTCCGCTTTTGCCGTGGAGGGCTGGTCGTTCGCGGTGGCAGTCGGTGATCCAGCTAACAGCAGTGCAATCGCAATAATTACCACCGCCGCGAAACTTGCTCCCCACACATGTTTACCCGTCATTGTTGTATTCCTTTCCAAGGTTGATCTGCTTGTTTAGACCGGATCCATGGTGGTTGCCCCAAGGGTCAAGTCAACTACCAGGCCTGCAATCGTCCATTCACCACTCGGGCCCTCGGGCTGTCCGGCTTCCAGGAACGCGGGTGGCAGCATGTTTCGCGTGCCTCGCCAAGAGCGCTGTCTTGAGATCGAAAGGACTTGCCATCACCCCCACCCCTTCTGAGATTGGCGCGGAGGTAGCGATAGGGACCATGACGCCTCTCAGATTAGGGGGTCTTGCCGTCCGAGCAATCCTCACTCTCCGCTATTCGAGGACTCTGTTTGTTCCGGCTGGCGATCCGCTGGCTTCGAAACCACCCATAGTCCGTCGCCGTTCAAGACATAAATGAAGTTCCGCTCGTCCTGAAGCCACTTAACCACTCCCGAGAACTTTTGCACTACTCGAGGAGCGGCTGGATTCGACAAATCCCAAAGCACAAGGTCGTCGTTGGAGGTGCTGCCGCGCATCGGGAGGGCTCCGGTTTCAGCAATGATCGCAAAATCACCCGTCACGTTCATCCTGCTCGACACAGCTGGATCCGGCCACGGAATTACTCCAACGGTCTTCGGTTGAGCAGGCTTGCTGATATCGATAATCGAAATGCCTTGATCTTTTGAGTGCTGCACGTAGATGTAGTACTTGTCATTCACTTTCCTCTGCATTGCCATGTCGACAGCCGATAGTCCAGGGAACGAAATGTGTGCGACCACATCGGCCTGGTTGCCGAACGTTTTGACTTTGTGATTCTTGGCCGATGCTCCAACGGACACAAGCAACACGGCGGTAAGAACTGCCGAGGCCGCCGAGTTGAAGTTAACGAATCTGCTTCTTACTTTCCTCACAAGCCGCCTCCTGCAAAATGAGTCTCACCATGGATAACGGACTTTCTGATCCCTTATTCCACTTCGATCACACAAATCGTGGACAATTGTGGTATTTCCACTCGCTCAGCCTGCGTTTGGTTTCCCGAAACAAATTGTCTTTGTGAAGGGAATAAATCAACGACTCTGAATGTTTTACGAGGTGCCCGTGTCAGGAACGGGCCCTTCAACTCGACTCGTTTGAGGTTTTCAGCGAGATTGCACACTTGCACGTCAGGATGTGGCCAGTTCATCACCGGTGGATGTCATCTCCACCGATCGATCCGATCTCCAAATCCGAGAATTTACGGGCAAGCACCTTGTTTTTCTCTGCAACAAAGCCCGGATCGACCGCACTCGTGCAATCCCCGAGGTCGCTACACGCAGCGCGTCTTCGAGGCGCTCAGCGTCAAATGGCTTTACGAGAAAGTCGAGGGCAGTAGAAGCAAACGCCGACACACCGAGGGATCGTAGGCCATGACGATGGTTACAGGCGCAGGTTTGATTCCCACAGCCTCCCAGTTTGGGGCTCGCCTAATCGCTGGTGTATGGACGTCCACTATTACGAGGTCTGGAGCGCTCTCCCGCACTGAGGAAACCAACTTGGAGTCGTCGACGCAAGTCACCGTGATTCCTGACTCGCTCTTGAGGAGTGAGCAAATGAGCCTGCGACTTACAGCGTCGGGTTCTGACACCAAAACTCGAACGGGTCCGCCGTGCGTGGGGACGGATGCTGGTGCCTCCACTCCAAGGATCTCGGTAATAGATCTCAATGGATGCTCTCCATTTTGTCCTCAACATTCGTTGGCCAGGTCCCTGAGATGTACACAAGATGAAAACTACCGTGTAGCCCCTTTATTCCCTCACATTAACAATAATTCTGGAGGAATAAAGCCCGGCTGAGCGGTTATGAACTGCGAGGTGAACCTGCGGTTTATGGCGTGCAACGACAGCCTCTGGCCGTGCCTCTGGCCAGGTGCCAGACCGGACCAAAGATGGAAATGATGACTTCCTACTTCATGTCGGGATGCACCTGGGTAGCAACGGTGCTGATTGCAGTATGCGGGCTTGTGCCCGCGACCTGGGCGCAAGGTTCCGCGGAGGACGTGCACATAACTCCGCGTGCTGACCATGCGCAGACCCAGAACAATCAGCCGACTGAAGATCCGACTCTGAAAACCTACATGACACCGATCAAGGTCGATGTGAACCTGGTCCTGGTGTCGGTGTCGATCCTGGATCCGCTGAACCGGCAAGTCATTGGGCTGGATAAAGAGAACTTCCGAGTGTTCGAAGGTAAGCAAAGGCAAGAAATCCGACACTTTTCGAGTGAGGATGCTCCCGTTTCCTTGGGCGCCATCTTCGACGTGAGCGGCAGCATGGCAGGCAAAATCGAGCGAGCCCGCGAGGCGGTGGTGCAGTTCTTCAAGACAGCGAACCCTCAGGACGAGTTTTTTATGATCGCATTTGCTGACAAGCCGGAGGAAGTCGCCGACTTTACTCAGTCGGTGGAGGACATCGAGGGAAAGCTAGTGTATACCGTCCCGAAGGGGCGCACGGCCCTGCTGGATGCGATTTATCTGGGGCTCAGCAAGATGAGGAAGGCCAAGTACGGGAAGAAAGCACTGCTCATCATCTCGGACGGCGGAGACAACCACAGCCGGTATACGGAAGGCGAGATCAAGAACCTGGTGAAGGAATCGGATGTGCAGATCTATGCGATCGGTATCTACGACCACTATTTTCCGACTGACGAAGAACGTTTGGGTCCACAGCTGCTGAGCGACATCACTGAACTCACAGGTGGGCGCGCATTCTCGATCGACAATCCAAACGATTTGGCGGACGTCGCCACAAAGATCGGAATCGAGTTACGCAACCAATATGTGCTCGGATATCGGCCAACCAATCCCGTCCACGATGGTAAGTGGCACAAGATACGGGTGAAATTGGCGCCGCCTAAAGGGCTGCCACCGCTCCGGGTTTATGCCAAGACTGGGTATTATGCCAGTTCGGAATGACTACGTTCCGCTGCTTTCTGTGGATACAGGAACGGCCGTGCAGCGCCGTCGGAGCGAGCCATCAAGCGGCGGTGCGAACGCTTGCCATTGCAATCGGATACTGTCTGCGAGTCAACCACCTATCCTGGCACTACATCACAGACGGTGCGAAGTACTGTGTACGGAGGGCTTCCTGAAAGGCAGATTGATCCAGACGCCGTTTGATGTAATCGCCCTTCATCGTTGATCCTCCCGCCAGCGCAATACCGTGCTCCAAAGACCGTTGACCGGCATCCGACGCTTCACGAACACTAATTGCGCTCGGAAGGTGCCGACGACTGGCAGGTCTCGTGACCTGCTTCGCTCGACCGACAGCGGCAATGTCGTGTCCGCGGACGAGGATGATCATGTCTTGTTGTGGCTTGCTAACACCTGGATCGGTGATGGTGACATGCGAGAGCGCAAGGCCGCCAGACTATGCGGGAACTACCCTCGCAAACCCCAACAATGCGCAAAGCACGAATAGACAGCGCAAAAGTGACTTGAAACGATGGGATCGCATAACGGAATTGGACACCAGACGGGAGCCATTATTGCCCCTAGAAACGAAGCTTACTTACTCGTCGGACAATCTGGTTGCCTATGCTGCGGCACGCTTCAGCAAGTCAGCCAGATTGTGGACATCAATAGCGCTCGCGTCACCGATCACAAAATAACGGAGGCCGCCGCGACTCCAGGTTTCCACGTTGAACGAGAGTTCCTTTTTCGCGGGAGTGTTTTCGTCCAACCTAGCCCGCATCGACCGTTCCTGGAATACGAACACGGAAATCCGATGCTTCCGTGCCTCATAGACGAGGTGCGCTCCCGGCGTTTGTGCGAGGTAGGTTATGCGACCCCCGAGCAGAGAAAACTCGGAGTTCTGGAGTTCAGGCAAATCGAAGGCGAACGGGATCTTTCCTTGGAACCAGGGCTTCACCGTGTGCCGATCCGTGGAAACGACATCCACCGGAGCCGAGCTAGCCAGCATCCCCACATGCAGGTCTGCTACCTCACTGTAGACCTGTTCCGTACGGGCTCTGTCTCGGACCCGATAGGTGGCGGCCAAGCCGACAACGACCAACACTGCGATGACAGCCGATGCCATCATCCACGCAATACCGAACGCGCGGCGGCGCGGTTTTGCTTCAATTCGCCGTTGTACTCTTCTGCGGAACTCCGGACTGGGAGTAAATCGTTTTCCAACAGCTTGAATGCTGCGTTTCATCTGGACGCGCGCCAGCGCGTCGGCCCCGCAGGTCAGACAGCTGTGCACATGGCTATCGAAGGCGCGCATCTCTTCTGACGCGAGCTCCCCGTCAAGGTAGGTATCGAGTCTGGTCTTCCAAAGCTCACAAACCATAGTTCATTCCGTTTTTCACTGGTGTCTCCTCCGGACGCGATCCCTCATTCATCCGTTGCCGCAGACCATCTCGTAACCGTTTTCTGGCGCGCGACAGACGCGACATCACCGTACCGATCGGAACCGAAAGCGTTTCCGCAATCTCCTGATATGACATCTCCTCTACTTCACACAGAAGCAGGACCTCGCGAAAATGCACCGGTAACTCATCGATCTCTCTTTCGATCAGATCAGAGTGCGAGCGCTCGATCAGAATCGTTTCTGGCGTAACGAACTCAACTGCCAGTTCGGGTTCCTCATCGTCCTCGGGATCACCCAGAGGTAGTGTGGTTGACGCTTTTAATCCAGCGCACGAGGTCAGGAACGTATTGCGCAAGATGCGATACATCCATGCCCGAAAATTAGTACCCAGCTGAAAAGACGAAAATCCTTTCAAAGCCTTGAAGTAGGTCTCCTGAACCAAGTCCTCGGCGTCGTCACGATTCCGGGTCAGCCAGTGCGCGAAATTGTACAAGGGATCGAAGAGTGGCATCGCCAGTTCTTCGAACGAACCGGATTGGGGATCCACTCCTGACACGTCAATGTGGTAAACCGCAAGCGTGGTCACTTTATTCCCTCCCATGCACAAATAATTCCTGAAGACCTGTCCGGGAGGTCAACGACGTGCGAGGCAAACCCCTCGTTGGCCCCGAGCAAACGGCGAAGACGGTGGCCCCCGGGCCGACTACCCGTAGCCGACCCAAGACGGAAATGCACGAATCCCTTCTTGATGTCGGGGGCCCTGGCTCGCGAGGTGGGATCTTCAACGTCAGACCACGGGAATATTTCCCGGAAGGATCGGTTCTACTCGCTTGAGGTCATCCACATGACGTTCGCGCTCTTGAGGTTTGGGTTGAATCCGTTTGATCCGAAGACGGTGTTGCTCGCAAAGCACGCGCAACACGTAGTGCTCATCCATTTTCCAATCGCGCTGTTCATTACGGCCGTGGGCTTCGACCTGACTGCCCACTGGACGAAGCGACGGGACCTGGCGGATGCGGCCTACTACAACCTGTTTGTAGCCGCCGTTTCAACGCTCCCGGTGCTTGTCACGGGCATTCTTGCTTGGCAGTTCCAGCTTGAGGGGCAGAAACTCAAGGGCATTCTGCTGATGCATCTGGTACTTGCAGGCGTTTCGACTGTGCTCATCTGGCTGCCCTGGTGGTTACATTTCCGCGCGCAGCGCACGTCAAAAGCGTTACCCAGCTACCGCCTTTCCATCGAGCTTCTAGGCATTCTGGTCGTGGCCCTGACCGGTCACTTGGGCGGCTTCCTGAGCGGCGTGAACAGTCCCGGATAACCGCCGAGATCAGCCCACCAGGGTAGGGAAGCCCCCCTGCCTTGGGTTGAATGGAATAAAAGCGGCCGGTGCCAGTTATCAATGTCGAACGCTACAAATTAAGGAGAGCAAATGGCGAGCAAAAAGCAGGATTTCATTGACCAGAGGTTGCAAGACCTCAACAACGATGGTGTCGACCGTCGTGGATTTCTGAAGTGCATGGCGTGGGCAGGCACCGGGCTGGTATGGACGATGAGCGGCGGCATTCCGGTATCGCGGGCATTCGCAAAGAGTAGCGGCAAAGATGCTGGCAAGGGCGCGGACTTCAGCTTTGTGCAGATCAGCGACAGCCACATCGGCTTTAACAAGCCAGCAAATCCGGATGTTACGGCCACGCTGCAGACCGCGATCAACAAGATCAATGCGATGCCCCACAAACCGGATTTCATCATTCACACCGGCGATCTCAGCCAACTCTCTAAGCCCAGTGAGTTCGACACGCTCGACCAGGTGTTAAAAGGAGCGTCCCCGAAACAGATCTACTTCGTGCCGGGCGAGCATGACATGCTGACCGACAACGGCGAGCAATATCTCCAGCGCTACGGAAAGGGCACGAAGGGTGCAGGCTGGTACAGCTTCGACCAGAAGGGTGTTCATTTCGTCGGTCTGGTGAATGTCGTCAATTTGAAAGCCGGGGGCCTGGGATCACTCGGTCACGAACAGTTAGAGTGGCTGGAGGACGATCTCAAGGGCCGCTCCGCCAGCACTCCGATCGTGCTCTTTGCACACATTCCCCTGTGGACCATCTATCCGGACTGGGGTTGGGGGACCGACGATAGTGAACAAGCCTTGTCGTATGTGAAGCGTTTCGGTTCGGTCACAGTGCTGAACGGTCATATTCATCAGGTGATGCAGAAGATCGAAGGCAAGCTCTCGTTTCACACGGCGATGTCCACCGCGTTTCCTCAGCCTGCGCCGGGAACAGCTCCGTCAGCGGGTCCCATGAAAGTGCCGGCCGAACAGCTGCAGCGGGTGTTGGGAATCACTGATGTGAACTACCTGGTGAGCGGAAGCAGCTTGGCAATCATCGATTCGCCACTCGACGGCTCGAGCTCGCCAATGTCCGGGAACGGCGGCGGCACAGACATGGCGACGATGGCCTCTGGCGGGGTTTCGACCGATTCAGCACCTGAAGTGAAGATCGACAATTTTGCCTTCACGCCTGGAGCCATCACGGTCAAACGGGGAACGCAAGTGACCTGGATCAACCACGATGACATCCCTCACACGGTCGACAGTACGCAGGGCAAGTTTAAATCAGCGGCCCTCGACACGGACCAAAAGTTCACGTTCCGCTTCACGGAGCCGGGAGAATACCCATACTACTGCCGCATGCATCCGAAGATGACCGGCAGCATCGTCGTCCAGTCCGATTGAGCATTTCAGGGCTTTTACTGCTGACCGGTGAACCCGGCGGTTGTGTGGAATGAAAGCCGCGCCAAGGGTCAGCGATGTCGCAGCTAAATTCCGGGGTTGTGTCAAACCGCCGCACGCCCCTGGTGTGTCACGAGGTGTAATTGCAGGGCGGCGACATGGAAGAGCCCAGCTCACAGACGTGGAGGTGGAAATTGTTTTCACAAATTGGGTTCTCCCAGCAGGAAGGCCGCCCAATGCTTGCCTACCCGAGCAGGCTGCTGAGTCGCACCGAGGTTGCGCAAGATACCGTAGCCTTCCGGTTTGAAAGGCCGCGAACCTTTCTCTTTAAGGCGGGGCAGTCCATAGATCTAGCCCTTCTAGGAGCGGCGCCCGAATGTTCGGACGGGCTCACGCATACGTTCTCGATTGCGAGCTCTCCGTTTGTCGAGGAGATCCTGGTTGCCACGCGCATGCGAAATTCGGCATTCAAGCGGGCGCTTTCTCTTCTACCGCTGGGCAGCCGAGTGAACATCAAAGGTCCAATGGGGTCTTTTACTTTGCATCGCAATGCCTCAAAGGCAGCCGTTTTTTTCGCTGGAGGGATCGGGATTACACCCTTCTTCAGCATGCTTTGCTCAGCGGGTGTGGACAAGACGCAGCGCAGTATCTCTCTCTTTTATGCGAACCGGTACCTGGAAGATGCGGCCTTCATGGACGCTCTCTGGGGCCTGGAGAGTTCGAATACGAACTTTCACTTCGTTCCGACGTTTACACGGATTGAAGGAACTTCAAAGGGATGGCAAGGCGAGATCGGCCACATCGGACCGGAGATGCTTGCCAAGCATGTAAGCAATCTGCGCGGTCCGATTTTCTACGTTGCGGGACCCTCGGGAATGGTTGCCGTGACACGTCGAATGCTGGTCGATGCCGGAGTGGATGAAGACGACATTCGGACAGAAGAGTTCGCGGGCTACTAGCATGATGCAGCGACGGTACGGACTGGACAACCCATTGTGATGCCCCTCTTCCCCGTAAAAGGATTTCTGGGCACTGGCGCCCCTTTCGCGGCAGATTTCAACCTCGTCATGCAGCTCATCCTGGGAGCAGCCCTGATGGCTGGTGTGTTTTTCGCGAGACACAAGTGCTACAGAGCACACGGCATTTGTCAGACAACAGTCCTGCTCGTCAATCTGTTGATGATCGGACTGGTGATGTGGCCGTCTTTTCAGCAACAGTTGAGGCCGGCGCTTCCTAAGGTCTTTCATAGGTTGTACTACGCCGCGGCTATGACACACGCGCTCGTGGGGATAACGGCTGAGGCTCTGGGACTCTATATCGTCATCGTGGCTGGCACGAACCTTCTTCCGCAGTGGCTGTGTTTCACGCATTGGAAGCGTTGGATGCGGGCGGAGGCGGCGCTCTGGTCGATTGTTCTGGTAAGCGGAGTGGGAACGTACTATGCGTGGTATGTAGCCCCCTTCGCATAGCTGCCTACCGAGACCGCGGGACAGGCAGGTAACCGCCAGACGTGAACCCCAATAAGAAACGGAGACGCAAGAATGCTGGAAACGACTCGTTACGGACGGATCGCCCTGGGTGTAATTCTGCTGGCAGCCTTCCGTTTTGTTTGGGTTGACGGAAAACCTGCTCTGCCGGCGAATTGCTCGCCTAACCTCGTTGACGACAGGAAGATGAGCCCGGTTCGAAGAGCCGGAACCGCGGCCGTGAATCGATCGCGAACAGAGTCCGCCGCTAGGGAAGAGCTAATCGAGTCAGTGCTGTCAGTACAAATGATATCCCCTGACACGAATAGTCCACTGCGTGACGGGGGACCGGCGGGGGTATCCCATGGCTGATGCGTATGCTGCCGTCCTCGAACCACACGCACGGTCCATGCCACTACTTGAGCATTTGGAGGAGTTGAGGAAGCGGATCATTTTCTCAGTTGCAGGAGTACTCGTTGGGTTTCTGTCGTGTTGGTCGTTGGCTGACCGTATTTTCGGTTTGATGCAGCAGCCAATTATTCATGCGCTGCGTCACCACGGACTCGGCGGCGGATTGGTCTATCTCAACCCAACGGAACCTTTCAATCTCTATCTGGAGGTCGGTTTCGTCGCTGGCCTGTTTGCGGCCTCTCCCTTCGTGTTCTATCAACTATGGTTGTTCATCGCTCCCGGACTGTATCGCAACGAGAGACGCTATATTCTTTCGTTCTTGATCAGCACAGTTGGTTTGTTTTTGGCGGGAGGGTTGTTTGGCTACCGGATGGTCTACCCGGCGTCGCTTGATTTCCTGATCGGCTATAGTCAGCGCTTCCAGCCGATGATCACGATTGGAGAATACACAAAACTGTTCTTGACGGTCATCGTCGGTCTTGGGCTAATCTTCGAAATGCCAATCCTCATTTTCTTTCTTGCTCTGATGCGTGTGGTAACGGCCCGCTGGATGTGGCGGAATTTGCGATATTCCATCCTTGCCATCTTTGTCGTTGCAGCAATCGTCACGCCCACTACTGACATCCTGAATATGTGCCTGTTTGCCGCTCCCATGATCGCGCTCTACGCTGTCAGCATCGGTGTCGCGTGGCTTGTAAATCGCTCCCAAAACTCCAGAATCCGAGTGAGTTAGCTTGCCCGGAGAATGCCATCCCAACGGCGAAGTCGCGCCGATGATTGCTTCCCAGGGCTGAGTTGTCCAAGACTTGGACCGGAGAACGAAACAACTGCTGGGTGTTTCCGCTTTGCCCCGCGGATGACAGTCTTCAAATGTGAAAGCCCGCACCGGTATTTTCGGGAAAGAAGTAATTCTCGTGGTTGGGGAATATTTCCTGTCTCCGTGAGTTCCACACAGTAGCAGGACCGCACGGCAAATCATCAGACCAGAATTGGAGCGTAGTGCATGAAAGAAGAGAATCTCCCATCTACGGTGGTACCTGAAGTGAGTTCAGCTGAAACGGCTCCTTCTTCGACGGACGAAGACGTTCAACGCCATCGGCAGGGTGTCGTTAGGCGACGCTCGTTCCTGAAAGGGCTCGGCATGGCGGGGGCAATGCTGTCCGCCGGCACACTACTCGCGACCGAGGGCCGGGCTCAAAGCAGGTCGAGCAACGGCAAGCTTTCACCAGGCGATGTTGCGCTTCTGCAGTTCGCAGTGTGGGCTGAAATTGTCGAGAGTGATCTGTGGACCCAATATGCGGAGCTCGGCGGAGTCGGGCCTTCGGGCGGTGGGGCCGCACAAGCGGGCGAAGAATTCCAGAAATTCATAGGAGGAAATCCAGCCTACACCCTGGCGCTGCAAAATCTGGATGGTGACATGCCGCAGTACATCACCGACAACACTGATGATGAGCTGAGCCACGCAGCCTTTCTGCAGGCTTTCTTGAAGTCCAGGGGCGAAGTACCGGTCGACCTCGAACCATTTCGTAGGCTGCCGAGCAGTCAGGCGACTGGGGCACGGCAAGTCAAGCGGATTACCAACCTCATGAACCTCAACGTGGATCTCAGTTGGTATACCCGGTATCGCAGTGGAAAGAACCCGGATTTAGGCCCCGTATTCAAAGGACCCTTCGTCATCACGAACCAACCGGCGATTCCGCTAAACGATACGGACACTCCCCCTGCAACCAATCCAACGGTTCCCATCACTGGCCGTGATGCCGAGCGGATACAAGCGATCGCCAACACCGCCGGGTTTCACTTTGCGTTTATTGAGCAGGGAGGTGCGAGCCTCTATCCGACGCTGGCTTTCAAGGCAACCGATCCAACGGTTCTGCGGATCCTGGTCAGTATTGGTGGAGTTGAGATTGATCACTTCGGGCTGTGGCACGATAAAGGTGCCAACGCGGTGGCTCAACCCTTGGCCGGTGTGGTCGATCCCGTGACCGGTCTAACGTTCCCCGATCTAAACAATCCTGCGACCGAGCTCACCCAGACCAACAAGATTCTGCCTGAGCCATGCAATTTCATCAGCAAGAGCCTGCCCCGGTGTTCGGTAATCCGCCCGACGTCGACGCAGAATGGAGGTGCGGTGGCCACTGTGAAGGCTTTCACAGACGACGGGCTCTTTATCGGTCAATCGGCCGCGTTCTTCGAGTTATCGATGCAGCTGGCCATCGCAGCGGACTCGGTTCAACGCGGATTCTAACTGTCGTGTGCTCTCCCCCTGCTCCACTGGCGGGCGCTGCAACCAGTTATCGGTCGCAGCGCCTGCATTATTAACACTAGTCGCTTTGAGTTCGCTTGCGCTCATCGATCCAACTTAAGGAGCTTTTATGTTTGAAGGACTGTTTCAACCGATGCACCTACTGGTTATTTTCGGAATTGCTTTGCTCGTCTTCGGACCGAAGAAGCTACCCGAACTCGGCAAAGGAATCGGAGAAGGTATCCGCGGCTTCAAGTCAGCCATGAAAGAGGAAGA
>UEXT01000042.1_pt1 | contig 13101 bp, 16 predicted proteins | sample 4301081 | NCBI WGS metagenome assembly UEXT01 (sample SAMEA4773177, study PRJEB27434) | metagenome | biome: 2259; feature: agricultural soil; material: soil | place: USA | collected 2014-09 | depth 0.25 m
GGTTTGGATGAAGAAGATTGGCCAATAACTCGAGGCCGTGCGCAATGCGGGGGCCAGGTCGATTGAGTAGATCCGCGGGAATCTGATGGAGTCTTCCTTGCTTCACCGCCGTCATCGTCGACCATTGACGCCACGCTTCCTGTTCGCTGTCCGGGATGCCCTCACTCTCTCCGACCGGAAATATCAGCACTTCGGGATCGTCTTGCAGCACAGTCTCCATACTCAGGCGTGGATAGGACGTGCCGCTCTTCGCCGCCACATTGGCACCCCCAGCCAACACAATGAGCTGATCAATGAAACTTCCTGGACCAACGGTAATCAGCGGCTGACTGTTGAGCACATAGAGCACTCGGACAGGAGCGAATTTTTCCGTGCGTTGCTTGATCTGGGTGATCCGCCGCCGAAGTTCCACAGTCACGGCATCAGCTGCCGCCGATCGATCCAACATGCGTCCCAGCGTCTGGATGTGGACAAAGATGTCCTCGATCGTTGTATCTTTGAGGAGAAAGAGTGGGATTTTGAGCTGATCGAGTTTCAAGACGATATCCGGCTTCAACATGTCCTGCGGAGCCACCACGAGATCCGGCTGAAGCGCGACCAACGATTCCAAATTCGGGTTGCCATATCCTACTTTCGGCTTTGCCAATGCCTCCGGAGGATAGTCGCAGAACTGCGTGACGCCGACGAGCTGCTCTCCAGCACCAATCGCAAACACCATCTCCGTCACGCTCGGGGCCAGCGACACGATACGGGTTGGAGTCTTCGCGAGATAGATCTTGCGGCCGGCATCATCAACAAAGGACCGGGACGACACGTGCGCCATGAACGGCATTCCCGTCAAAATGCCCTGCTGCCGTCGTTTCATTGGTGATATGTCAACCTCTGAAAGTGCTAAATGAACGTTGGACAAAATCAACAAGAAACAAAGTCCGATAATCAAACATAGGCGGTCAGCGCGTTCAAAACGGTTTCCCAGCAAGGCCGCAGGGAACGAAACGCCGAGACGTACTTTTCTTGGTACGTCGCAGACGTTGAGCGACACGAGAACGCAGCTGGAAAGCGTTTTCAACGCGCTGAAAATAAAAAATCCTCAAGGCCTAGGTAAGACCTTGAGGATTGCACCCGCTTCTTCATCCTCGCCCGCTCCCCAGCCCACGAGGGAGCGATGGTCATCTGCTTGGGCAGGTCTTCTGGCTTATGGTTCACCCTACTCCCCGTGCCTTCCCATCCGGATACGGACAGTGGCTCTCACGGGTTTCGTCCCCATTCACAGCGGCGGGACCGCGAGGGAGTTGCACCCTCTTCCCTTGACCCAAGAGTCGCAATGTGGCGGCACTCTAGGAGACTGCGTCGAAATTTGTCAAGTTCATTATTGTCCGACTCTCTTTCGCCTGCACGACTCGTGATCATCACACTGCTATAGAATCGCCAAAAGCAGCCATATAACGATCACTTGCCAGCCTCACACCAGGCATAAGCCTTGCTGATTATTAAGGAGTCTGCTGTTGGCACTGCGTCGGTAGGATGATCACCATTCCGGCACCACTAGGGCTCGGTACGTAGATGCCGATAAGATATCTTCTCACGACGATTGTTGCCTGTTGGGTATTCCTCCAGCTTTCTGGGCTCATTTGGTCTTCGAAGGGACAGGCCCCGACTGATACGCTCGCAAGGCTTCTAGAGCCTCCGCCGAATTACATTTCCGATCCCCGTCAAAACGGTTACTATTATCTGCTTGGGTTAACCGTCGCTCCATCGCTTGATCCGGCGTGGGTGGGCTACGACATTTGGCACGAGACCGATACCAAACCGGTCACGTCGACGTTTGATTACGATCAGCCCGGCCGCTCGGACGTTCGCTTGGCTGCCGTCGCAAATTTCCTCTCACCTATCTGGGATTCGAATGATCCCCTCGTAGAGTTGCGACGCCGCGACTCGGCGTTGAGGGCGGCGGTCAACCGATACAGCCTCTTCCTCACGCGCTACGACCGTTGGCTCGGCATGAAGTTCGAGGACCAAGGATTTGCCCACCGCGCCATCCCGCGCTGTGAGGACATTCTGCTAGTGCACCGTCTCTATCTCGCCGACGGTTTTTACCAGCGTCTCGCCATTGGTATGAATCGCCTCCAAAAAGACGTCATCGCGTGGAGGCTCATCCTTCGTGATTCCAGAACCCTTTCGATGAAAGTGTTGGCCCAAGTGGTGATTGCCGATGACCTGAAGCTCTTATCCAAACTGTTCGCCCGGCCATCCATCGAGAAAACCACACTCTCAGTCGGTGCAAGTCTCGTGACGCCCTTGACTCCTGCCGAGCATTCGCTTCGATGGCCAGTCAGGCATCAACTCGCTCTTGGTATTCAGAGAGACCGACTCAATGGACTGGCTGGCCTCGGGAGTGAAGTATTGAGTGAGCCGAACGAGCAGTGGTTGGTTGGGGCAGCCGCGGTCTCTCAGCAAGCCTTTCGACGAGTCGAGCACCCTCCATCGAGTTCATTCCTTGGCATCCCACTCCAGACACAACGTACGTGGGACACCTACGCGAGCTACTATGACGCTATCATTACTGCTTCCGAAGCAGGCCACGGGTCCTTGCCGACGTTTCGTGAGGTCGCCCGCTCTTCAGGTAGAGGGATTCTCGGCGGCGCCATCAGCTCGGCTACTTTTGAACCAGAATGGGACCCGTTCCATCAACAATTAATGGAAACCGATGCACGGCTGAGATTGGCATCCCTGCAGATCGTCCTTCGACGCCCCAGCGCCCATACGACAGTCCCAAATCGGCTGGCTGAGATAGGCGCGAACTATTTCGATCCGTTTACCGGCTTGCCCATGTTATGGAGCCCTACCCAAAGGAAAATTTATAGCGTGGGAAAGGATCGGTTTGACGATGGAGGAGAATCCACTTTCGACATCAGCGTTCCCGCAATCGTGACAATTCCATCCCCCGACGCCAATGGACCAGCCCGCTCAGCACCCGCCCGTCGTACACATTCATAGCACCGGCACGAACAAGCGCGCTTGGGCGCGATAGTGAAGCTTCAGCACGAGAATCATGACGCTCAGATACCGAGGTCCGGCGTAAGCTTGTCACGGCTCTTAGCTGTATGATAGCATCCGCCTTGTAGAATCATTGATTTTCCAGCTGGAGGAGCGATACCGTGGCATTTGCATGCGATGTGTGTGGAAAGCGACACCAGAGCGGCCATAACGTCAGTCACGCCAATAACAAGACCAAGCGGGTTTTCAATCCGAATCTTCAAACCGTGCGGGCACTGGTGGAAGGCACCCCAAAACGCATTCGGGTCTGTACCCGCTGCCTGCGGAGTGGAAAAGTCAAGAAGTCTGTCTAGCGCTGGTCTCCCCTCGCTGTCTACGGCACACTCCAAAGAATCTTTCCGCTCCGATCAGTCAGTTTGATGACTGTTCGCTCGTCCGGGGTGAGGTACAGCTTTCGATTGCCGTCCCGACTCGTCAGCACCAGCCCCACCTCTCCGTTCTGATCGAGACCCAAGCCAGCACGCGCCTTACCAGACGAATCGAGCAAGAGAAACTGCTCGGCATTGAGGCTATTGGTCTTTTCCGCGGTGGCCAGCGAGGGAGCCAGCCAGCGACCACTAAACATCCCGCCAATCAAACTCCCGATCAACGTCACGATGAGCACCAGCCCAAATTGGATCCGACTCACGGCCCATCCTTTCCGGTCGTCACACCGCTATCGCTAGTGTGATTGCTTGACCTCAATTTCTCGCAACGACTGCGTGTAGGGTCCGCACAGCTCTTTCGCTTTCGGGGGATCGTCTTGATACTTCTCTAGGCACTGTCGATAGGCACGGAGCAGCTCGGCTTTCTCGTCATGGATGTCTGCCGTCGACTTCTTCATCCGGTAGTCTTCATAGTAATGACAGCCAACCGACGTGAGTAGAATCAAGCTCAGCCAGAACGGTATCGTCGTGGGCATCTCAGAAGTCCGCACAAGCAGGCCTTATCGTTTCCTAGTTGACGCCTAACCTTATAGTTCTTATGACGGCTGCCGTGCTCTCCGGTGGTGGACATCACGAAAAATTAAGAGGAGTCGCCGGGCTCATAGAAGTGTGGGTTGGAGCGGGCGATGGGATTTGAACCCACGACAACTTGCTTGGGAAGCAGTTCTAGGTAAAAACGTCATGCCACGCGAGATTACACCATACTACAGCAAGCGCTTGTCTCTCAAGGGGTTGGTGGCCCGCCACTCTTTCTTGCGCTCTTGTGTTATCCCCTCGCCGTGACAGTTTTTGGATCAGAACCGTGACCAAACTGGATCAACGGGCACAGAATCTGACGGCACGGAAGCGGAATCGCGTGAGAAGATTGAGGTCCGTGATGGCCGGTGCCCCCGGCGACTACCTGCTGGCAAGTCAGTTCGTAGATCTCCAATGATCCATAACCCTCAATGCCTCCTGATAATGGTTTGTAACCTTTCCTGACCTCCACGCAACTCAACATGAAGGATGATCGCGCGCCGGCTGTTGCGTGAGCAATCGCTATGGTGTCTCTCCACCGCCCTTCACAGATGTCCGATGAGGAGCTAGTGGCCGTGATCGCGACAACAGCGTCCGCAGTTGAGAACCAAGCCTCGCTAGAAGAATATGAACGACAGGCGAGCCGAAACACTTACGGCGATTGACCGCGGTGAATTCCTCGTATCGTATCGGCTTCCGGACGGTGTTGACAGTGGTTCCACCATGACACTAACCTGCGTTGGCATTGATCATTTGGAATGGTGGTGTTGCTCGTTCTTCTTGCAGTTCCATAATTGTCTGATGCCGTTTCTTTAGAGTACCTCGTTGATAGTTCCGTTGCTGAAGCTACTCTTCTCGAAGGAGATATCGATGAGGACAAGGCCCGCGGACTTGCGGAGGTTCAGAGTGGACATTCGGATGTTCAAGATAGTGATCCCCGCTCTCGCTGGACTGACAGCCATCGTCGGCACCTGGCATCCGGTACAGGCTGAACCTCTGACAGTTGGGGCATCACCCAGCTTAAAACCGGCGTTCAGCGACCTCCTGCCGATGTTCGAGCGTGAATCTGGTTCGGTTGTCCACGTCGTGTACACGCCGTCGAAAACGCTTCTTCGGCAAATCGAAAAGGGAGCTCCGATCGATGTGTTCCTGTCGGCGGGGGTGGAAGAAGTCGAGTTCCTGCACAAGAAGGGACTGACTCTCAACCGCCCCCGGATCTATGCGCAGACGTCTCTCGTCCTCGTGATGTCGGCGGACTCCTCGGCCACGTCGGTGTCCTTGCGCGAGGCGCTCGCGAATCACACCACACGCATTGCCCTCGGGGATCCTGAAACGTCCTACTTGGGAGACGTCACGGCCCGGGTGCTGTCAAAACACTATCCAACGTATAAAAGCCATTCCCACATTCTCTATGCGCCACATACGGAGGACATTGTGAATCTGATTCGCACAGGCAAGGCTGATGTGGGTCTGGTCTATCGTGCAAATGTGATCAATAGCAGGTATCTGCGCATCAGCGATGAAACTCCAATCGGAACCTCTGTGCCGATTCAGTTCGGGCAGGCAGTCGTGTCGACCTGTCAACCCTCATTACGCTCTGTCGCAGAACAGTTTTCCGATTTCCTGATGACGCCCCGCATCCAGGCACTCCTGGTGAAATACGGATTTGACTCATCAGAGTGAGTACCGGATTCATCGGAGAGGGACGCATTTACTCGATTGACACCCTTGGCGAGTACGATCAAACTTTGGGCACTATGGTCCGAAAGCCTGACGAGAAACAGTCACTCCCTCCGCTGGAACAGTTGTCTGGTCCACCCACACAGCCAGGCTGGTATTGGTGGTCGGATAATAGGGCGTCTCGGGGAATCATGGTAGAGGTGAGATTGATTGACGGGCAATTAAAGATGCAGCGGTTCTACCAGGGTGACGTTCCTGTTTCAGACGCAAAAGGGTATTGGCGTGGTCCACTCAGGCCCTCCACTGGACCAGGTTCTCCGACTGCTCCCTAATCTCGTAATACAACCATTTACCCCATTCGGCCCTATCCAAACGTACGGTTTGACATTCTCCTCACACGCGCCTAGCCTCTACGCCGTCATGCGAGGCTGTTATATCCTCTCCAATCTCCATTACTAGGGGCAGTATATCCGCGTCTCAATCAGGGAATGTCATGGGGAAGTGGTGTGTGCGGACGGTTCTTCTCTTTCGGGAGTCTCGTTGATGGGTGAACCACAATGCCAAGAGGAGGTGCTCCATTGAAACACCGAGCGGCGAAGCAAGCGAGAGTGATTTCCTGCCTCCTACTCGGGTTCTCACTCGTTCTGGCATTCAACCCGAACTCCCTGGTCCAAGCGGCGGCGCCGATCACTCCTTCAGGATTGAACACGCAGATCAACCTCTCTGCGAGTTCAGGCTCAAAAACTGGTTCATAAGGCGTGAAGCGTGGTCGTCATCCCCGACCTACTTTTGGTCAGCCGCAACTGGCCGAAGCGACTCATGCGATCAACTTCGAGAAAGACCTCGGACCAACTTGCTCCCGACACCTTGAATATCAACTGATCCAGGGTACAGTCAGGATTGGCCCTCACCGCTTCGAGAATCTGATCGCCGATGGTTGCTGGTTGCATTCGCTCCTCCCTTCAGTGACAAGCGCAGGAGGAGTATGGGTGAGGACTATTATGGAAGTATGTATCCTGTGTTACAGGGGGGTAATTTTTATACGGTTGGTCCCACGTCTGGCCGGGGCAGCGACATGCTTTCTGGCCGGTGGGAACGCCCTTTTTAATATTATTCTCGCAACACGTTGAGCCTCAGATTACCGATCCCAGACTGGTGTAACTTCCGAAGAATGTACTCCTTGACTCCCTCCACACGACCCGCCTAATCTTTTCCTACTGCCCCATCGAAAGGTCATCCTGCCCATGACCGCTAGTTCTCGCGTTCACTGCGACCATCCGCCTTTCACGCATGAGGTATGGTATTACGCATCGGGCTCGGAATTATCGACACGTTCGAGAGGATGGTGGCGAGGCCTGTTGGTGATGGGAGGGGGAGCCCTGCTTATGCTCGCCTGTGCACCTGCCGCCATTTTTCCTCCTGAGGTGCTGGAGAAGGTGGACCGCACCGTGAGCTTCAAGCAAGTGGTGGACCATCCCGCTGAGTATCAAGGCCGCGTCGTGGAATTCGGAGGACAAATCCTCGGGTCGCTAGTCGAGGGCGAAGAGGTGCAGTTGTTGGTCCGTGAATTACCCATTCAGACCAAGCCCGTCTATGGACCTGTCGATCGTGGCGGGGCAAGGGGCATGTTTATCATTCGCTTTACAGGGAAAGTTGGCGAGCAGGACCTGCAGCATGGCAACATGGTGATTGTCATTGGACCAATGATGGGGAACGTCGTCACTAATGTGACGGGGGTGCCCGTCAGCCGACCCACGGTCAGCGCGGAATGCTTCCACATCTGGAGGACACAAGGAGAACCAATCGAGGATTATCCCTATCCGAAGAACGCCACGCGGTATGTGCCGCTCGTTCAACAAACCTACTGCCTCGACCAACCAAACACGATCCTGACTACCACATGAGCGCGCCAGTATCTCATGGTCCACTAAACGAGTAGCCTTTCGGCCATCACCCTTCCAAAACACGTATTACCGACCGCCCCTACCTCAGCTCTCTTGCGTGTTCTGGGTGTGACTCCTAGAATACGTCATCCTGCGAGGCTCCCCATGCCTGGTGTGCTGAGTCGTTCAGCATGTTTTCTCGCGCTCATCTCGGTTGTCGTCGCAATCCTTGCGGGATTCGGAAGCCGCGCGGGATGGTGGCATTTTCGAACTGGTTTTCAACTTCTGACCTGGGCCGCGTACGGAGGGGTAGGCAGTGCTTTCATTGGTCTCATCGGCTGTCTCGCTGCGCTACACCGAGCGCAGTGGCAGAGAGCCATGCTGGCCCTTGGCGGTCTCGTGATCGGCCTCCTGGTCTTCGGGATTCCGTGGCACATGAAGCGAGTCGCGCAACAGGTGCCGCCCATTCACGACATCACCACCGACACCGACAACCCCCCTCGCTTCGCCGCCGTGTTGCCATTGAGAAAAGACGCCACGAACCCTGCCGACTACGGCGGTCCGGAGATCGCCGCGCAGCAGCATACTGCCTATCCGGACATTCAGCCCCTCACCCTGCCTATTCCCAACCAGCAGGCTTTCACTCAGGCGTTACAAGCTGCTGAAGCGATGGGATGGGCCATCGTGGCGACGAACCCGGTGGAAGGGCGAATAGAAGCCACTGATACGACCTTCTGGTTCGGCTTCAAGGATGATATTGTCGTCCGGATCCAACCTCGGGGGGATGGCAGCCGTGTCGATGTACGGTCCGTCTCGCGCGTTGGGAAGAGCGACGTGGGCACGAATGCGCAACGAATTCGAGCGTACTCGCGCAGACTGAGCAAAGCCTCGTAAACACAATCAGAGCCTGAGCGGGGAGGAGAAAAGGTGTCAAGGTGTCATTGTGCGGCGCGTGGCGGGCCGGCGTCGCTGTCTAGAACGTGAGGACCTATGTATGAGCCTCGTCTAGTGGCTCCGCGTGAGGGCAACGAATCCCCACAGGATGGCCAACGGAATGAGCACGGGGAACAGGAATGGAAAGGCCAACCCTGCCAGAATCAGACCGACAAACACCGCGCCCCCCAACACGAGCAGCCCGATTCCCGCAAAGACAAATACCAACAGGGTTGCGGCACAAAACAGAGCAATCAACGCGACGACCAAGCCCCCTGCCCCAATCGCGTCCTTGAGCGGTCCGGTCACTTGCTGCCCGTTGATGACAATGGTGACGGCATCGCGCTCCAGAAACAGTCCCCAGGCAACGACTCCCAGCATAAGGACTGTCAGCGCTATTGCCAGTTTCTTTGCCATCACCAGTTCCTCTCGCGATCTTCTAACTCGGAGTCGACAGCCGAGTTGGTATCAACCTTCGCACGACTTGATCTCGCCATTGGCGGATCTCTGAATACACCGAGCGGTTCTCGACTCTTCACGGGATGCTCAGTGGCAATTATACAGCTTTGCGCACAGTAGGAGCTTGGACAGGGAGGTGTGACGACACGCTCTCTCCGTTCCCAGTACTCTGGTCGATGTGTGTTTGAAGAATGGGGCTAATTCCTGGAGAGGTCCGATCCCCCATCAACTGGTCCAGCAAAGAAATAGCCTTTCAGCCGGATCACACGGATAAAGACCCCTTGCTTGACCTGCTCTGGTTTCAATGTTGGTACGTTTCGTCTCCGGATCTTCATCGTCAAGAGCGCATCGTGTGATCTGCATCGAAGTAACCTGTCTCGTTTTCTCCATGGTTGTTGTGATCCTGCTACACACCGACAAGGTCGCAAAGACACACAAGTCAGAAAAATGGGTACTTATGAACGGGTTTGGGGTGTCTGCACTCGGCATGAGGGTTGCTGGACTCGGGGTCACGGTGAAGGAGCACGTCGACATTCGGATGGGCATCGCGCCCACGAAGCCGTCGGAGTTTACTTCTATCGCAATCGGCATCCGTCTCCAATCGCTGCAGAAACCGCTTCTAGCTGAGTAATCAAGAGAACCATCATGAGCTCGTTCTAGAACTCATCGAGGGGATAGTTCGGGAATTGGGGAAGAAGGGATTATTGCTGAAAGGAAGGTAATTCTTTCACCGAGGAGGAAGCGTTGATGGCTACTATTCGTTTTCTAAGCTTGTGTGCAATTGGCTGCATGACGTTATGGGTTGCCGGATGTGCAAACAAGTCGATGCAAGCGGGGGGAGACACTTCACGCTTTTCCACTGCGCCCAACACGAGTGATACTTATTTGAACGGGTCGGAGCGCGTGAGTCCCGATTGGTTATTAGCCAAGGCCGACCCCTCCAAGGCCAGACGCCAACTGGAAGAAATCCGCGCTGAACAAGTTGCCACGGCGGCCGCCGGTCTTCGGGATGTCTTCTTCGGATACGACAGCTGGACAATCAGTGAGGAGGCACGGCAGGCCCTGACTAGGGACGCCGATTGGATGCGTGCACATGGCCTGGCCCAGGTGAAAGTGGAAGGCCATTGCGATGAACGAGGCAGTTCTGCCTATAACCTCGTGCTCGCTGAGAAGCGGGCCAAGGCGGTCCGCAATTATTTGATGGATCTAGGGGTCAAAGGGGATCGCCTGACCATCGTGTCCTATGGCAAAGAGCGACCTTTCTGCAACGACCATTCTGAGTCATGCTATCAGCAGAACCGACGTGGCCATCTCATAATTAAACCATGAAAGACATCGTCCGTTATCCATGAGGATCGATTGGTATCTGGTCGGCCTAACGTTGGCGCGTTTAATAATCCTCAGTGTGTTTGCCGCAACTGCCTGGTATGCCCTAGTAGCAAGGTGACTACTTACTGTATGTATGTTTCCTAGTACAGACCTACACCTCTGAACGTAACGCCCCATTCACAATTCAACAACTTGCCATTGTGTTTCTGGGTTGGTTCCAAGGCATGAACGTTGCTGACTCTCCACCCGCACACAGTTATTAATGGACGCAGCAAGGCTTGATTGACACCTTTCGCGTGTCCTGTCGAGCGTGGGGCCACATGGTGCGACAACCTAAAGAGCAACAACCGCTCTCTCCGCTCGAGAGGTTGCCTGGTCTACCCACTGAGCCAGGCTGGTATTGGTTTAAGGGCGACACGGCCTGGCGGGAGATGCTGGTTCAGGTCAGCTTGATTGACGGGCACCTAACAATGCAGAGGTTTTACCGAGCTGACATGCCTGTGGCAGAGGCGAAAGGGTATTGGCGTGGTCCACTCAGGCCCTCCCATAGACTACTCAACGCGCAGCCTTCCGGCCATCGCCCTTCGCAACAGACGTAGTCCCGACCGCCCCCTACCTCTAAACGCACTGGTGAAGGAAGCTCATATTTCTTTCGTTTGAGCTAGAGTTTGTTATGCTAGAAACGACCCTCTAACAAATCTAAGCATGGAACTATTCGGGCAATGGAAGAGCTGACTCACATCGGGTTACAGAGACGAACTCAACTGCGCGCCTCCGTACAGCTCCCTGCTACGTTTCTGACGCCAAAGTTGGTCGGCGGCGGAGTCATTCAGGACGCGTCTCGTAAAGGGCTGCGCATTGAAACTCGTGAGCCGGTGTCACTAGGTATGGCCTTCGCGATACAGGTCTACTTCCCTAAGGAACCTGAGCCGTTGAAGATTGAAGAGGCGGTCGTGCAATGGACCAAAGGCACGCAGTTTGGGGTGAGATTCACAAAACTGAATGATAGGGTATTGCCAAGACTGGACACCTTCTATGTACTGGCCTTAGAGGAGCAGTTGCAGTCACTGGCGGAGTTCTTAACAGGAATCTCTCCACCAACTTCTGCTTTGGAATGGCTGAGGAGATCCGGCAGGAATCATACCTCTCTCAGCATGTGAAAAGACAACCTTGCCGCCTCTCGTCCTTGCGCTCTCGTGACCGACCCTCCTAAACTACGCCCCCTGCGAGGAACTGATGCCGTTCTCGATCCGTCCCTATCGCCGCTTTCCCGGCACCGTTTGGAACATCTCGCTGTCCGGTTGGCGCCTGCTCTGCTAACGCCATCGCGTCCGTAAAAGTCGACCTTGACCTGCTCGGCCTGTGAGGCGCTCCCTTAGCACATAGCCCCGCACTCAGCACGCGGTGCGCCGGTAGGAGTAGATGTTGAGCAGACCGTAGTGATCGGAGCCGAAGGCGCTTCGCATCGGGGTCGGCTGCCCGATGAGCTGTTGGGAGAGGCAAGCGGTTGGCATGAAGGACGTGCTGAACAGAAAGTCGATCCGGCGCGCCATGGTGATGGCCCGGCGATAAAGTTTCAGGACTTCATTCCGGTCCGATGCTGTCTCTTCCGCAATCGCATCGATCAGTTCGGGAGGCAGCAGCTGTTCCTCGTGGGCGGCGAGGACGTTCTTCGCTGGGTCGTAGGTGTTCCACATCGGCATGCCGACGGCCAGACGCGCCGAATCGGTGAAGCCGGCCCTCTCCAGCTCCTGGTATTCCGGTGACCCAGCTTCAAAATTCAAATCGCCCCCGAAAATGATGCCGGCATAACGCTGATGCAGTTGCTCTTGTTGGATGGCATCCAGCAACGCATGGAGTTCCATCTCACGACGCTGCTGATCCATCGTCAGGGCCGCCATGAGATGATCGTAGTGGTGGAGCAGACCCTCTTTGTGCGCCTCCATGAGGTCGTGCAGGATCCGGGCATCGCGCTCGATGCCGGAATGCAAATGCATGGTCGCCACGAGGTAGGGCAGCTCCATCCCCGGCGCAATGATCTCCGCCAGGAGGGCATACCGCAATTCCCCCAATTGAAAGCCGGCGTAATCTCCGCATGCGCCGAAGGAGCCGCTGAGCTTGATGCTTCCTATCATGCGTAGTTGAAGCGGCGTCCTGGCCAAAATCGCCAGACCGTTGTTCAATCCTGGGACTATCGCGAATCCGGGCGCAATCCGCAGACCGCACGCATCGACTTGATGGACCTGCGTATAGTCCAACCCGCGCTCTTTGAGGGCACGCACGTACTGGTGGGCCATGTCCGGAAGTGGATTGACCTCCTGCAGAAGAATCACGTCGGGCTGAATGTCAGCCAACTGGTCGATGCGAGTTTTAAATCGAGCGAGCCGCTCGTCGTTGGATTCCACGCTGCGAACCCAGATCTTGCTGACTTCCAAACCGTGCAGGGTGTTGTAGGTGACAACCTTGAACGTGTCGGCCCGAGCCGACGGTTCCACAAGTGCTTGAGTCACGTCAGGCCTCGACTGACAGCCGATCAACGAGCAGAGGAGGATGATAAAGAGAATTCGTGGAGCGAACATGGAACGCCTCCGCTGAGACAGCCGCTCCCGTGAAGCTCGGTCGCTTACGAGAAAGCCGGCACGCGGTGACACTGTCGGGAAAAGTATAAGTGCAAGGCTCTTTGAAAAACACTAGTAGATTTAACAGACAAGGGTTTATCTCCGTGGGATCTGGACTGCATCCCTAGAATGAGACAGAAAAAATTAGCACACTTGTCACAGTAGAGGAGGTGGCAAGTGGCAAAGAAGCGCGTGGGCAAG
>UEXT01000664.1_pt1 | contig 13022 bp, 10 predicted proteins | sample 4301081 | NCBI WGS metagenome assembly UEXT01 (sample SAMEA4773177, study PRJEB27434) | metagenome | biome: 2259; feature: agricultural soil; material: soil | place: USA | collected 2014-09 | depth 0.25 m
CATCTTCAATCCTATCTATCGAGAGCGCGTCGAGGAGGGCTTCATACGTTGCATCCTGTCGTCGCAACAGCTGCGCAAGGGTATAAGACCCTGAAACGTCCTGTATGTCAGCTTCGGCTAGTCGCTCTCGAATCACGTGAGTTAGTTTTGGGCGGAGTTCTTCGAGGCGAGCTACCTCCGCTTCAATCGTGTCCTGTTTTCTCTTAAATCTTTGATACACGATTTCTGGAATCAGGCCCAGTTGTCGTCCAGTTTCAGTTAGTCGGAGATCAGCATTTCCATGACGGAGTAGTAATCGATATTCTGCCCGCGACGTAAACATCCGGTACGGCTCCCGCGCATCTTTCGTAATAAGATCATCGATCAGGACTCCGATATATGCTTGTGACCGATCCAAAACGAGCGGAGGTTCCCCGCGCAATTTGAGAACTGAGTTGATCCCGGCCACAATGCCCTGAGCAGCAGCCTCTTCATAGCCCGATGTTCCATTGATTTGCCCCGCGTGGTACAAGCCTTCAAGCAACTTGGTCTCAAGCGTTGGATGGAGTTGTCGCGGAGGGAAATAGTCATATTCGATCGCATAACCAGGTTTGAGCATCTTTGCCCGCTCCAAGCCCGGAATCGTTTTTAAAATCGCTGCCTGTACATCGATTGGCAGACTTGTCGAGATCCCGTTCGGATAGAATTCGCGCGTGTCGAGGCCTTCCGGTTCGATGAAGATTTGATGCCGCTCCTTACCTGCAAAACGAACGACCTTATCCTCAATTGAAGGACAATAGCGCGGCCCCACTGAATCGATGACTCCGCTGTAGAGCGGCGATCGATCCAGGTTGTCCCGGATCACATCGTGGGTCGCGCGATTAGTATGAGTAAGATGGCAGAGGACTTGCTGATTGATGATACGTTCGGTTCGATAGGAAAACGGCGGCGGCGGGTCATCACCAAGCTGCGGGAGCATCACTGAGAAATCGATCGTCTGGCTATCAAGTCTGGGAGGTGTCCCGGTCTTCAGTCGACCTACCTCGAAACCCAAATCCCGCATACAATCGGATAGATGCTCGGCCGAGGCTTCGCCGGCGCGCCCGGCAGGGAAATGGTTCAGACCAATATGGATAAGTCCCTTAAGGAATGTACCTGAAGTTAGAATCACCGCCTTCGCCTCGATTACTGCACCGTCCCCTGTCACCACTCCGATAATGCACCCAGCTCTATACAACAACCGATCTACCGTCCCTTGTCGAACTCTCAAGTCCTCCTGAGTCCGCAACGTCTGCTGCATTGCTTGCCGATAAAGTGTTTTGTCGCATTGGGCACGTAGCGCTCTTACGGCCGGACCTTTGCTTGTATTAATAAATCGAAATTGAATGCCGGCCCGGTCGGTATTTCGAGCCATTTCCCCGCCGAGCGCGTCGATCTCTTTGACAAGATGGCCCTTGGCGATGCCGCCGACCGCGGGATTACAAGACATTTGCGCGATTCGGTCCTCATCCATGGTGAGCAGTAAGGTGCACGCGCCCATCCGCGCGGCAGCCAGTGCAGCCTCGCAGCCTGCATGACCTCCCCCCACCACAATCACGTCAAATACAAGCGACACAGGTCCTCTTTACCGATGCAGAAGCCGGATGCTTTCGCCCCGCCCTCCGGAGCAAGCTCCGGAAATCGGCCTTCACCGGCCAAGCTGACTTTGGGCAATTGGGGGCAACAGAAGTGACGCCCCGTGGAGCGCCTTGTTATGGGTTCTGGCTAGACAACACACATACAATTTTATTTTTGGCAAGCCACCTTGAGTTTCCATAAAAGACACGACCTGCCAGCCTCAATATTGGATTTCTTATACGCATATTATCCAGATAAAAGTCGGCAGGCATTGTGTATTCGCTTGATTCCTCGTACTTGCTTACTTTTAGTCCGCTCTCGCGCACAACTAATTCTAATGACTTCTTCGACCAAATTTGCAGGTGAGCAGTCGAAACAGTACCTCTCAGAACTTTTGTGTAAAGTGATTTCGACACCAATTTTGTGAAGGGATAAATCCAGAACTGTTTCGGTGTATCTATGAACAGTTTCCCGCCCGTTTTCAGTTTTCCTGCCAACTGCTTCAGTACAAATCCGGGGTCACTGACATGCTCAAAAACATCATTCAAAAAAATGAAATCGAACTTCCTCGCGTCTTTCGAAAAGCTCCCAAATGGGATTTGAATATTTGTATCGCTCCATTCTTGGAGGAGAGATTCATCACTAAAGTCAGTAATATAGACTGTGGCTCCTGGGAAGTGTGATTTGCAAACTAAAGCAAACTGCCCGCCCCCGCCTCCGTAATCCAAAATGTCTAATTGTTTTCCTAGGTAGGACTCGTCCATTGCAAAGCGGATCATATTAGTGAAATTCGTATGGTTATGAAATGATGCTTTTGAATACCAACCTAACACCTGATCTCGCGACCAGTTTTTCCCATCGCTCTTAGATTGCAATTGACTGTCGTCAGCTGGATAAGGGTAATACAGCATAACTCCGCAGTTGTCGCATTTTGCTGTGTGAGCAAAAATCACGAGGGCTGGACTACCGCAAATCTTGCATTTGCTTTGCTGCACTGGCTCTTCTGCTACAGGTGTTGAGGACGTCAACATTCACGCATAAGGGGGGAGCCTAATAATTAAGCCAGCCAAGGCCTCAGTCGCAAGGCTTGCTATGACGGGCTCTCGCGACTCCGGTGCACTGCGCCGAATTGCGGCGCGACTTAATACGCGAAAATCAAGCCATCGCGGAGTTTACGATTTCGAAAGAGAATCCAGTGAATCGACTTACCATTAAGATGCCGGTTGGTCGCCGTCATGCTTATGTCGATCATGGGCACAATATTGGGCACAATTTTATGCGGCTTCACGTGTGACCCGCAAGCCCTTAGTGGAAGAAAAACTAAAAACGTACACGGGCGTAGAGTGGCTTACGCGGAATAACTCGGGCAACCTCGAAAAGGTTGCTATTTCCCGATGCAAAATTCTGCAAAGATCTGATCCAGCACTTCGTCGGAAGTGATGACTCCGGTGATTTCACCCAGTGCGTCGGCGGCAGCGCGCAGATCCACCGCAATCAATTCCGGTTCAATTCCTGTTCGGACAGCCTCCATCGAGTGACGCAGGGATTCTGCTGCCCGCTGTAATGCCATGCGATGCCGTACATTCGTGATCGTCACTCCCTCCTTCGCCTCAAGATCCCCATGCAGCAGATGAGTCCTGATAGCCGACTTCAGTTGGTCAATCCCTACACCAGTTCTTACAGAAATCGGGACCACCTCACAATGCGTCAATTGGCGGGAAGAATCAATCAGGCTCTGCGACTCCATTCGGTCAATCAGGTCCATTTTGTTGATGACTACGAAGTCTTTGGCCTCGCATAACGTCTTGCCTTCAATCTGGTCAATTCCTCTAAGCAGCTCCTTCGCATCGAAAACGTTCAAGACAAGATCAGAGTCACCTTGTGCAGACTTAGTTCGTTTCATCCCTTCCGCTTCCACGATGTCAACTGTCTCCCGGAGACCCGCGGTGTCGATCAGCGCAATTAAGAGTCCGTCCCACACCACTGACTCTTCGATTAGATCCCGAGTGGTTCCCGGAATATTGGTGACAATGGCGCGCTCTTCCCGCAGAAGACTGTTCAACAGACTGGATTTCCCGACATTAGGTCGCCCGATGATGACCACTCGGGCACCTTCTCGCAAGAGTCTCCCGCTCCGAGCGGTTGAAAGCATCTGATCGACGTCTTCAAGGACTTTGTGAAACGCAGAAAGCAACTCTTCGCGTGCGACAAACGAAATATCTTCCTCCACAAAATCAATTCCGGCTTCCACGTGCGCCAACAACGTCAGTAGTTGAGTTCGCATTCGATCCACCGCGCGCCCCAAATCGCCTCTCAGATGGCGCTGGGCGACCTTGAGTCCTCCCTCGGACTTGGCTTTGATCGTATCGAGAACCGCCTCCGCTTGAGAGAGATCGAAACGACCATGCAAGAAAGCCCGCTTGGTAAACTCGCCTGGCTGAGCCAATCTAGCTCCCGCGGTAATGCAGGCTTCGCATAGATGGGCCAACACCAGTCCGCTCCCATGGCAGTGAAGTTCTACTACATCTTCAGCGGTAAATGACCGGGGTGCCTTCATGTAAACCACCAGCCCCTCATCAATGGCCTGTTGTCTGCTGCCCGAGTGTGCTGAAGGATCGGAAGCGCTTAGGGTGTCTGTACACGGGACAAAGAAGTCGGCAAGGTGCAAGGTGTGTGATGCAGTGGATCGCAGCAAGTGTCCCGAACGCAGCCGTACAATCTTCTCTGCGACCACAAGAGCGTCTTGACCGCTAATCCGGACAATACCGATCCCGCCCTCACCGACCGGTGTGGCAACGGCGCAGATTGTGTCCTCAAGCCCTCCTCCCACTGGCATGATTGGACTCTCGTTGATGCAGGGCTCTCAATTCAATGAAGATCGTACGAAGGTAATAAGCGATTTCATTTGATTCATTTTCCCCCGTAAGATTCCTCGTGCCCAGCCAAAATCGATCGATTCCGAAAAATGTAGCGGTCCGTCACTACTTGCTGTCCGATGGTCAATACGTTGTTCGTCAACCAATAGAGCACAAGCCCGGCTGGAAAATTGATGAAGAGAAATGTCATGAAGACGGGAAGCATTAACATCATCTTCGCCTGTGTGGGATCCATCGTGGTGGGAGTAATCTTCTGCTGAATGACCATGGTAGCCCCCATGATCAGCGGGAGAACATAATAGGGATCCTGGACTGAAAGATCCGTAATCCAGAGCATGAACGGCGCCTGCCGCAAATCAATCGTCATATAGAGGATATTGAAGAGGGCTACAAACACCGGCATCTGAAGCACCATAGGAAGGCAGCCGCCGACTGGATTCACCTTGTGGTCTCGATAGAGCTTGATCAGTTCTTTGTTCAGTCGATCGCGATCGTCCTTGAATTTTTCCTGGATCGCCAATACCTTCGGCTGGATCACTTGCATCTGCTTCATCGACTTATAACTCTTATACTGCAACGGTACAAAGAGCAGCTTCAGCGCCATCGTGAGAAGGATAATCGTGACTCCGTAGTTGTGCGTGTAGCCGTTTATGAAGCGGAGGACATAGAAAATCGGTTTCGCGACCGCTTTCACGACACTCCAGCTTCCAAAGATAAACCAGCCGAAATCGATAGTGTCTTCCAGCCCCACGTTAAACATTCGTAGTGTGTCATACTCTTTAGGCCCCGCATAGAGTTGCAAGGCCACTACGCCCCCACTTGATGGTTGAGCCATTCGTACGCCGGCCGAGACAAGCTTGTCCCCTTCCTTCTTGATTACAGCCGCCGTGGCCTGGCTGGGCATCAACACCGATAGAAAGTATTTGTCCTGGAGGGCCACCCACTGGACAGGCCCTTTCCTCTCGAGTTCCTCCTCCGGTGTTTCTTTCTCGACCTTGCTGTCCACCATCGAAGCCGATCCGATGAGACCGATGAGCCCGTCTCCCCATTCCACAATCCCGAAGTTTGTCCCCAAACTCACATCGAATGGTTGGGTGACCCCATCGAGCTTCACGGAGATATCGACAACATAGCTGTCGTGATGGAAGGTCAGGTGCTTTTCGACGGAGAACCCCTTGTCAGGGTCCCGAAATCGAAGCGTGACATGTCCAACGGGATGAGAAGCATCGACTCTGGTGAAATCTTTCTCAAGAGAATACAGTCCCTCTCGTATCGACTTGTCTAGATTTGCATCCGCCACTGCAATCGAGAGCGGCCCTCGAAACTTCCCTCCCGAATAGACCAGTTGCACTGGCTTTTGGTCAGGAGACGCGGTTCGGTACCGCTTCAGTTCCCAACTCCTCAGGACTCCGCCTCGATTGGTCAGCTCTGCCCGGAACAAGTCGGTGTCGATTGTTAATGTTTCTTCACTGGTTGGGAGAGTTAAGTCAGAGGACCTTGGCGAAGGCCTGCCTTCGCCGGATTGGCGTGCAACTTCAGTGTTGGTTTTACTGATCTCGCTTGATGACTGTCTGGGTGGAGTCCGAGAGTCTTCAGGATGGGGACCGAGTCCATCATTGGATGCATCCTGGTTCTGTGAAGGCGGGGGAAGCCAGCCAAGTTCTTTGAGGATGTAGTCGTACCCGAAGATAATCGCTACTGAGAGAAGCAAGAAGATAATGACGCGTTTTTCCATATCGTGCGCCGCCCTAAACGAGAATCTCAGTCCTCTTCATCCGACTGGATCAACGCCTCCAGGATGAAGGGGATGACACTTCAGTAAACGACAGATCGCAAGACCGCAGCCTCGCAGAACACCGTAGCGGCTAATGGCGATGCTGGCGTATTCGGAGCAGGTCGGCTCAAAGCGGCACGCAGGGCCGAACAGCGGGGAGATCCAGTGTCGGTAGCAGACTAGGACTCGGACACACAGGTATCGCACTCTAGTCCTCTTTAGTTCTGAGAAGATGCTGGCGAGCAAGAGATGAGCGCCAGACCACTTCCAAGGCAGCGAACGGTAGACTCAACGCATCGCGTTTAGGAAATACTACCACTGCTGGTTCCGACAGCAGCTCCCTGCGGATCTGCATCGTCAGTTGTCGAAAAATGCGTTTCGCACGGTTCCGGCGAACCGCGTTGCCAAATCTCCGGCCAACGATAATACCGACTTGCCCCCCTTCCACGCCAGTTCGACACACGAGCAGATTGAACAACGCCGTCGAAATTCTCCGGCCATGTTGTTTCACGTAATCGATGTCGCGGCTTCTGCGTAAGAACAATGGCTTGTCGCCCCTACGCCCTACCATCGTTAAAGACCTCACGAAGACCGCTCTCGCCAGGCCTCCCCCTTAAGGCCCATTTGAGGCTAACGACAACAGCCCGGCCTCATCTGTATCTGTTAGGGACTTGTTGATTCGAGGAAGGAAACAGGGGCTGAGAGCCGTACTTCGAGAGCCTTGCAACAACGCACTAGACAGTCAACCGGGCTCGTCCTTTGGCCCGGCGCCGAGCTAAGACCTTCCGACCATTCTTAGTACTCATCCGTTTGCGAAAGCCGTGCTCGCGCTTTTTCTTGAGGTTCGAAGGTTGTTGAAACGTGAATGACATGCACTCGCTCCTTGCAGCAAAGTGTGATCGAAGGACGCGGCATTATAGGGTCGAGGTACTCCTCTGTCAAACTCCCGGCTCTCGCGAAAAACCGAGTTCCTGCAAAAGTCCGTAAGGGGCACGTCTTGGAGTTGCGGCAAAGTCGGATACCTTGTCACGACGATTCCAACACCAATTTTCCATTATTTGAGGCGTTTCTGCTAAAAATTGGCTAGATTGCCACAGAATTTCGCAGAGTCCAATCGGCATAGATCCGCTAAGTTATTGTGAAAACACAACTTCTCTCTAAGGATCAGGCTGGTCGTTCTGGCACTGAGTTTGCCTTTTTTCAGTCAGTTTTTCACCCTTCAGGTCAGCGAAATCTGGTCCGGGCTGCATCGTATTGAAAGATTGGCCAAGCCAATCGTTTTTTGGAGGAGGATGACATGATCGAAAACCGTCTGAACTTCGCACTCATGGTTCTCGTTCTCGTCCTGGTCGTTGCGACCGGATGTGCGAAACCGCCCACGGAACAGATTGAAGCGGCAGAGAAGGCCGTCGCAGATGCTCAACAAAGCGGCGCCTCCACCTATGTGGCCGAGGAGTATGCAAAGATCGAAGGCGCGTTGGTCGCCCTTAGGAAAGAAGTGGCCGATCAAGACGCCAAGTTTGCTTTGCTCAGAGACTACGGGAAGGCTGAGCAACTGGCTGTCGCGGCAAAGGCGGACGCGGAACGAGTCAAGGCGGAGGCGGAAAAGAAGAGGGATGAAGCCAAAGCTGCCGCGCTGCAAGCTCAGCATGCAGCCCAGGAATCAGTCAAAGTCACGCTCGATCTGGTGGCGAAGGCCCCCACCGGCAAAGACCGCGCGGCGTTGGAAGCGATCAAAGCCGATGCTGAAGCCTTGAAAGCGTCCTTGAACCAAGTCCAGATGGCGATCGACAAAGCCGACTATCAAGCGGCTCAAAAACAGGCCGAGGCCATTCGAGAGAAGAGCACCGCAGTCTCTCATGAAATTGAAACCGCGCTTGCCAAAATCGGCAAGGGGAAAGCAGCGGCGAAAAAAAAGTAGTTCGGGCAGGCTATGCATATCTATCATCGCCTCATGTATTCACTCGGGTCCGGAAGCCTACTCCTCATCCTAGCCATGATCCTGACCAGCTGTACGGATGCTGTGCCACAGGACGTGGTCGAGGCGATCGAATCGCTCGACCGAGACCTGATGGATCTTCGGGCCGCGGAACTCTCACCGGATGACTATGCCCGATTTGCTCATCAATGGATGGCCCTCAAGACTCGTGTGCAAGCCGAAGAAGACCTCATTCACTGGCCATGGGAATCCAATGAACTCGATCTGTCCCTTCGCAGACTCTACGAAGAAGGGGTCCAGACGGTTGCACGGATAACGGACCAACGCAACGCACTCGGTCAAGCTGCTGAGCACAAGCTCACCTCTGTTGAGGATCGGTTCCAAATCTTGACTGTCCAGGTTGGAGCGATCGACAGCCGGCTCGTGCTAGGCCAGCAGTTGGTCGAAACCGATCTCCTCGTCAAGCAGGCGCGAGCGTTCTTCGAAGAGAGGCAGTTCGAACGATCGATCGAAGCGTCCGACAAGGCCGGACAGATGCTTACCTCACAGACCGACCTGTTGAGCAGCGAGTTAGGACGGTACGCTGACCACGAGCGGATCGGTCGATGGCAACAGATGGCCAAGGAGACGATCGCGTGGTCACGGCGTCACCATGCGAGTGCGATCGTCGTGAGCAAAGCCGACCGCGTACTGACGCTCTACAAGAACGGGCAGAAGGTGCTATCGTACCCTGTTCGACTTGGGTTCAATGGAATTCGCGAGAAGCGATACCAAGGGGACGGTGCAACTCCGGAAGGCCGTTACCGCATCGCGGGTAAGCGCGGCCAAGGGCAAACTCAGTTTTATCGAGCCTTGCTTCTCGATTATCCGAATGAAGAAGATCGACGCCGCTTCCAATCGGCACGGAAAACGGGACTAATACCAGAATCGAAAGGAATCGGTGGACAGATTGAGATCCATGGAGTCGATAACGAATTGATGGCACAGACATTGGGCTGTGTCATGCTTCAAAACGCCCACATGGTCTCTCTATACGATCGTGTAGAAAAGGGGACTCCCGTGACAATCGTCGGGGCCCTTCAAGAACAAAACTCAGTTGCTCAAGCGTTAGCAAGTCTCGGCCAGCGGAACGATATCTGAGCAAGTCCGATGAAACAAGTGATGCAGGCGCTATTTCCTGGTGTGATCGGGCTGTCGCTCCTCCTCACCCTCGCCCAAAGCAGCGGGATCCCGTTGTCAGATGCCTCCACCGTTTCACCCAAGCCGGCTGATCCCGTTGCCCTACGACAGCTTCAAAGCCGTTACCACTCTCTCAGTAAACAACTTGCTCAACTGATTCCTGCCCAGCCCTATATTCTGGTCGACACAGCCCGAAATCACCTGTATATACGCTACCGGGACCGTGTCATGCTCGATGCACTGGCTTCAACCGGGAGTGGAACCATTCTGGATAAGCCTGGCGAGACCGAGGGCCAATGGATCTTCGACACGCCGCGAGGCGAGTTTTTCGTCCAATCAAAATTAACGAATCCTGTCTGGGTGAAGCCTGATTGGGCCTTCATTGAAGAAGGTCTCGCGGTCCCCAAAAACCAAGAAGACCGCGTAGAGCCAGGAGTGCTGGGGGAGTATGCGCTCGGATTTGGCAAGGGCTACTTTATCCACGGTACGCTCTATACCAGGCTGCTCGGAAAAAATGTGACCCATGGGTGTATTCGTCTCAATGATGATGATCTCAAGAGTGTCTATCGCCTTGCGAAAGTCGGGACGCCTATCTTGATTTTTTAGTCCACATCGTTCATGAACACTCCCGTTCCAACTGCCGGCGCGCTTCTGCGACAGGCCCGGCCGTTGGGATAACACGACCAGGTGGGCGAGCTGTTTGGTTGAGGGACATCCTGTTCAAGAATGCCTTCCTCGCGACTTGACGCGCCGCTTCCGCTAGCACGTCAGCGGTTACGGCACGAACTTTCATGAATAATGAGAGCTAGCCGGCTGCCACCCGACACGCCTCTATGACACTCCTCTCCTTCCTCTTCTCCCTCATTTTAACTCTCGTTCCGGTGACATGGGCTCTTGAACCCTTCTCACAGCCGTTTGTGGACGTCAGCGATCCAGCGGCTCTCCAAGAGGTCACGCGGGTTCTTGCAGAAGAAGTGAAGCTGGCGGCCAGACCCCAGACCTATGTGCTCATCGATCTTGCAGCAAGCACCATCCTTCTCAAAGGCCGTGGTGTAGAACTCCACCGGATTCTGATTGAGAGCTGGACTACGTCCGATCAGAATGAGCTTGTTACGACCTTTCGACTGCGGGAGCGCCCTCCCGTTACCCGTCGGAAAATCGACCCCTCAGTCAGTCCCGAACAGGACCCTATTTCCCTGGCAGACATGCCGACAGTCTATTCTCTGCGGTTTACCCCGGCCTTGACGATCACAATCGATTCCTACGATTACACCAACTTGTGGCAATTGGTGACATACTACATTAGACAATGGTGGAGACTGATCACCGAATGGTGGTATGCATTCTGGACGGGACATGCTCCGCCCGCCACCCCTCAGCTACACCTCACCGTGGGCGTTGACGATGCACAGTCGTTGGCCTGGATGGCAACAGATGGCATGCCATTGCTCATTCGCCGACCGGTCAAATAACGCTTCAAAACCCGTTTGCCTTTCCATCCTCAAGAACCTAAGATGCGTTCAATCTAGCAAGAATATCTTCCCGTCGAGACATCGCTGCTCGCTTCTCTCGGGTTCCAAGTCGATGAACCAAATGACCCGCTGACCGGCCTGTTGGCTTCAATTCGATTTGATCCTCGTACGATTGGAATTGTTGCCCACACGCCATGGCTCTTTCCAATGCCACAACATTCCACAATCGTAACCATCTCAAGCTCGTCACGGCAGGCATTCGCTAAAAGCTGTCCCCCGTAAGATTGCTGTTGACCCTAGGTGTGATCAACCGGGTGAGTGTGGTAGTGTTTCTGATCGATGGATCGAATGAGGCCGGGATGGTGAAGGCAGTTTCAGAATTCAGAAGAGACGCGGATCGCCTTCTGCCCGCTTTTCTCGCGATACCGGCAGTGGACCAGCTCCTGTGATTATTGGATCAATCTACCGCACGGACCTCCCGATCAGTCAGCCATAGACGGTGCCCTGTGAGGAAAAAGAGATGATTCTCGCCGGCGACATCGGTGGCACAAAAACTCATCTTGCCCTGTATGACTGGACGACAGAACGAGTCGAGCCGACACGGATGGAAACGTTTCACAGTGCCGACTACGCGTCTTTGGAAGAGATGCTCGCGGACTTCCTGGTCGCACCAAAACCTTCGACGACGGTTGACGACAGCAAGCAGGCGAAAGACGAGAGAGAAGCGTCACCCGCACAGTCTAAGCCACAACAACCAGTCAAGATCGATGCCGCCTGTTTCGGCGTCGCCGGTCCGGTGATTGACAACCGTAGCCATACGACGAACCTTCCCTGGATCATCGACGGCGCTGGACTGGCCGCGCGATTCGACATTCCCTACGTTCGGCTGCTCAATGACCTCGAGGCCATGGCGTATGGGATTCTGCTCCTCCGCCCTGATGAATTGGTGACGTTGAATGCCGGCACGCCACCGAGGCACAAACAGGCGATCGCGCTCATCGCAGCAGGAACCGGCTTAGGCGAATCCATTCTGTTCTGGGATGGCACGAAATATCAGCCTATGCCTTCGGAGGGAGGCCATGCAGATTTTGCCCCCAATAGCGACATCGAGATCGGATTGTTACGGCATGTTCGCACCCAATACTTGCATGTCAGTTATGAGCGCGTGCTGTCCGGCCCTGGTCTCCATGCGATTTATGAATTTCTCCGGGATACAAAGAAGAATGAACCGACATGGCTGGCGGAAAAGATCAAAGCCGGCGATCCGGCGGCGGAAATCGCGGTAGCCGGACTCAAAGGCCAGGCTGAGATCGCCGAGCAAACACTCGATCTGTTTGCCTCCATTTATGGAGCTGAGGCAGGTAATCTGGCCCTGAAAGCGATGGCCGTCAACGGCGTCTATCTTGGCGGAGGCGCAGCTCCTAAACTCCTTTCCAAATTGAAAGACGGCACCTTCATGAAAGCGTTCATCAACAAAGGGCGCTACAAGCGCCTGATGAGCAATATCCCAGTTCACATCGTAATGAATCAACAGGCCGCCCTGATCGGCGCGGCTTCGAGTGCCGCACAATTGGCGCGAGCATGACAACAACCGACCTCGATGTGTTGAAACAAGTGGCAGCACGCAAGGCCGTCGAATTTGTCAAAGATGGCATGGTCGTCGGCTTGGGAACCGGCTCAACCGCCAAGCACATGGTGATCGCACTTGGAGAGAAGGTGCGGGCAGGGATGAAACTTCGCGGGGTACCAACCTCGCACGACACTGCAGACCTGGCGAGGAGGTACGGGATCCCGCTGATCGATGCGGAGGATACCTGGACAGTCGATGTGGCGATCGACGGGGCCGATCAAGTGGATCCACATTTTAACTTGATCAAAGGGGGTGGAGGAGCACTGCTCAAAGAAAAAATCGTCGCGGCATCGGCTAAGCAATTTATCGTATTAGTGGACCATACTAAACGGGTGCCTGTGCTCGGGCATCCATTTCCCCTTCCGATCGAGGTGATTCTCTTCGGATGGGGGAACACGGCTCGTGAAATCGAAGCTCGCACGAAGAGTCGAGTGGTACTGCGACAACGGAACGGCACTCCGTTCAGGACGGAATCCGGTCATCTAATTGTGGATGTGCACCTCGAACGAATTGATAACCCGCGCGAGCTCGAAATTCAGTTGAATCAAATTCCCGG
>UEXT01000290.1_pt1 | contig 12943 bp, 12 predicted proteins | sample 4301081 | NCBI WGS metagenome assembly UEXT01 (sample SAMEA4773177, study PRJEB27434) | metagenome | biome: 2259; feature: agricultural soil; material: soil | place: USA | collected 2014-09 | depth 0.25 m
CCTTGATGTTCGACGTTCGCGCGCGTCGTATCGAAGTGGATGTTGTTGGGCACGACCATGCCGGGCTTCACGACGGTCGAGAACAACAGATTCTCCGCCATCCGTCCTTGATGCGTCGGGATGACATGTTTGTAGCCGAAAATTGATCGGACCGTTTCTTCGAAATGGTAATAGTTCCTGCTGCCGGCATAGGATTCATCGCCCAGCATCAACCCTGCCCACTGGTTGTCGCTCATTGCGGACGTACCGCTGTCGGTGAGCAGGTCCACGTAGACGCTCTCCGCTGGGACATGGAACAGATTGTAGCCGGCCTGGCGTAGCAGCCGATCCCGCTCTTCGCGCGTCGTCCGGCGAATTGGTTCCACGACCTTGATCTTGAACGGTTCGGATGGAAATTTCATGACAAGGACCTCTTGAACCGTGCGAGTTCGCCCTTGAACGACTTGGCGCCCTCGTATGGGAACACATACCGAGTCATGTCGAAGAGCGGAGCGGGATCGAGATCGCGGAGCAGATCGGGCTTCCAGGTAATTTCCAACTGGTTGATCATGGTAATCAGCGTCGGTTTGCCGACCATGCCGAGCGGCACCGTGCCATAGATGCGGGAAAAGATAAGAATCTCGCCATCGAACATCGCGGCGTTGACATCCTCTGGAGCCCCCTGTTTTCGATAGTCCTCTTCGAATCGCTGGAACGCCGTCGACCGCTCCAATTCTTCTCTGAAGGCGAAACAAATCTTGATGCCGGCTCGCTCTTGATCGTCCATGACCTCGATGGCATCCTCGACCCAAGACTCCTGATCCATTTGTTGTCTCGTCAGGATCAAGATACGGCGGATCGTCACTCCACGCCTAACGGCGTCCTGATTTGCCAGAAGATAGTTGGGGTAGAGCGCCTCACCCTTCTTCCAGATATTCCACCGCTCCATAATCGCATCGACTGTCTTGTCGGCCGTTTCCATCAGTCGAACGGCTTCGGCATTGGCCGTAGCCCCTTCGTAAATCAACGTTTGGGATTCGAGTTCGCGTAGTTCCTTGCCGATCGCTTCTACTTTACGCGGGATGAATTTCGGACTTTTCGGCACGTTCAGCATCACATCCACGGCAGTAAGGGCCAGCGTCCAATATTCCTTGGCTTGAGGCGGAGCCTTGTCTTTTTGAGCAATGAGAAGCAGTTCCACGGGATTCTTATTGAGGAGTTTGGCAATCTTGATGCACAGCTCAGGTTTCGGAATCTTGAGGCCGCGGCGCATCAAATTGGCTTCTGGTTGGGTGATGCCGAGCTTCGCTGCGAGCGCGTAATCGCTAGTGAGATCGAACCGTTCCTTAATTGCCTCAAGATACGTTGAAATTTCGGACATCCATCATTCCTCTCGAAGGCTGGCCTAAACCTGATTGTGCTCGATGGCGCTGAGGTGTTAGGCCGCGTGATGCTGGATCTTCCGGTCAGGAGACTTTTTGCATTCTAATCCCATCCAAAAGCCTTCCAAAAAGCCAAGGACTGTGTTCACGCCGTACCGAAAGTCTTCCTTTTCCCGATCGGACATGCCGGCATTGGTCGAACCCTGCACCGCCTTGACCGCATGCTCCATCGCCTCCTCATGGGTTGATTCAAGCTGTCGGTGAAACGTGAAATACGTGATGTCCATTGAAGGATAGCGAGTGGACTTTAGATGGGTGAGCCCTGGGATCAGGTGATCCCACATCGTGATTGCCATGTTCTCAAGACCAAAGGATGCACCCAAGGCCTTGGCGTGATTGCCGTCGCTGTACAGTCGTTCCATCCCCTCGATATAAGCGCGGGTCGAGGGGAGCATGGGGCGAGACATGGCCTCGTGTACATCGATCCCAACGGATCGCAAAAAGTCTCGGTAGAGGAGCTCGTGGCGATGTCTGGTCTGTCCATCGCCCAACTCGGAGTACAAGACTTTCGTCAGTTCATCAGCAACCTGTTCGTCCTCGGTATTCACAAGTTGGGACACCAGAATTTGGGGAAAGAAACGAGCAAAGTTATAGAACTCAACCGCGAACTCGTTCAGATCTGAGCCATTCAGATCCCCCGATTGGAAGCGATCCAAATACGAGTTGTTGATCGCCTTGTGTCCCAGCACGACACGCCTCATTTCTTCATAGAACGTCATGGGTCACCTCCAGATGCCAAGGGGATGGGCCCCTGAAAGTCACAACGCAATCCTTTGCTTGTAATTTGATGATATACTTTTTATATTAGCTTATCAACATTTGCCAGAATGGCAACTAGTCTGTAAATTCGCTATATTACATCGAGACTAAGAGAAATGGTAAGTTATTCAGAAAATTTATGGCATGCAAACCAATAATAGTATAACATCATATAATACGAGTGTTATGTTATATTCTGATAGTAAAGAAGGTTTAAGGCTAGCCGCAGGGGGTCTAGTACCCCGAGATCATTTCCGCGCCGCAGAGAGGAGGCACCATCATGGACAAAGTAGCAGGCATTGATCACATCACGCTCTGCGTGGAGAACCTCGATGCGGCGGAGAATCTATTCACCAAGATTCTCGGCTTTGAGGTGATCTGGTCGGCCCGGGATGTAGGCAGTGACAAATCGTCGATGGACACCGTCGTGGTGCAGCGAGGCAATGCCAAGATTGCACTCATGCAGGGTCGAGATAAGGCAGTAAAATCACAGATTAATGAATTTATTGAGAAGTACGGGCAAGGCGTACAGCACTTCGCCATCGAGGTTGATGACATCCAGGCCGTGTGTCGCGAGTGGGAAGCGCATGGCGTGAAATTTAGTGGTCCGCTAAAAGAAGGGCGGGACGGGTTTGGCCCGCTGAAACAGCGGTTTACCTTCCCGCTTTTCCCAGCCTGCGGGTTGTTCATTGAGTTAACCCAGCGGGAGCACGGGGAGGAAAAAGCCAAGACGTTTGTCCGGAGCACGGTTGAGGCGCTGTACAAGGACATCGAGCGAGACCAGGTCTCAGGTCTCGAACGGACAATCATTGATTACAAAGCACCCCCGACTCCTATTAAGAAGAAGCCCCTGAAGCAGGCGTCATGATGAGAGCACTGCGCTTCTAAAGGGAGACCGGCCATGTTTCTGAACAAGAAAGGCAAAGTGCCCAATCAAGCACACGTCGGAATTCCCGAAGGGCTCTGTGAAGAGGAACATGGGCGAGAAGGGTTCGCTGGTCCGGTATCACATTTGTACCACACGCATCCCCCGACCGGCTGGGTAAAGATCGAGGGGCCGCTCAAACCGCGAGCCTTTGCCTGCGAACAGGTCTCGAAGACGATGACGTCATCCGTGGCCGGTCTACCGGTCCTTATGATGAAGAGCCAGGATGCGAGTCTCTACCTGTCGAGCCGCGGTGAGACGATGGCCCACTTCGTCCGCAACGCAGACGGGGACGAAGTGTACTTTGTGCATCAGGGCACAGGGAAATTCGAAACGGACTATGGAACTCTATCTTATGAACCGGGCGACTATGTGGTGATCCCTAAAGGGACGACCTATCGAACTCACGTCGACGCCGGTCCTTCCCTCTTCCTCCTCGTTGAAACTCAGGAACCCATCACGATTCCGGATCGCGGACCGCTCGGGCAGCATGCACTGTTCGACAAGGGTGTCCTTGTCGCACCTGAGCTTGGCGTGGTCGAACCGGCGGAGGCACAAGACCGAGAGTGGGAGGTCCACATCAAACGCCAAGGGAACTCTACGCGGATAGTCTACCCCTTCTATCCAATGGACGTGGTCGGATGGAAAGGTGATCTGTGGGTCGCCAAATTGAACGTGCGTGACTTCCGTCCGGTGACGAGCCCCCGCTACCATCTGCCGCCGAGCGTGCATGGGACTTTTCGGGCCGGTGGGTGCCTCATTTCCACCTTCGCTCCGAGGCCGCTGGAAAGTGATCCAGAGGCATTGCGCGTTCCGTTCTACCATCGCAACACGGATTATGACGAAGTGCTGTTCTATCACGAGGGCGAATTCTTCAGCCGCGCCGGCATTCAGCCAGGGATGCTGACGTTGCACCCACAGGGCATCCATCACGGCCCGCAGCCGCAAGCGGTGCAAGCCAGCAAGGGGAAGACGCACACGAGTGAAGTGGCGGTGATGATCGAATCCAAGACACCCTTCACGGTGAGGCAGGAGATGGACACGATAGAAATCAAGGACTATGCGTTGAGCTGGAGTCGCCGATGAAACTCGTCAGTTTTGTGGTCCCAACTCCTCTCGGCCCCTTCACCAGGGTGGGGGCGATGCACGGCCAGGGCCTTGTGGACTTGAACATGGCCTATGCCCGTTGGTTGGTCGACCAACGTGAAGCGCAGCCGCATCGCTTGGCCAATGCCCAGGTGCCTTCAAGGATGTTGGAGTTTCTCGAAGGAGGTTCGTCGACGATGGCAGCCGCCCGACGAGCGATGGACTATGTCGTGACGCAGGGTCTTTCAACAAGAGGCCCATCCGGTGAAACGGTCTTTTACAACCCTAGTGACGTTCGGATCATTGCTCCACTTCCCAATCCATCTTCGCTACGCGACTTCATCGCGTTCGAAGAACACATAGCCGCCACATCGAATAAGCGGGGCCAGCCGATTCCGCCGGAATGGTACAAAGCACCCGTTTACTATAAGGGAAACCATCGCACCATTATCGGGCCTGATGAAGACCTAGCTTGGCCGTTGAACACCACGAAGCTCGATTATGAGCTGGAACTGGCCTGTGTCATCGGCTGCAGGGGCCAAGACATCACGGAACGAGAGGCGCAAGACTACGTGGCTGGCTACACGATCATGAACGACTTCAGTGCGAGAGACGTCCAGTTTCAGGAGATGGCCTGCCGGCTCGGGCCGGCGAAAGGCAAAGATTTTGCGACCGCCTTGGGCCCTTGCTTGGTGACGTCCGATGAGATCGCGGATCTCGGCGCGCTGACGATGGTCGCAAGGGTAAATGGTGAAGAGTGGTCACGGGGGCGCTTCGGGACGATCCACTGGTCTTTCCCACAAATGATTGCGCACGTCTCTCGCGGTGAAACGATCTACCCGGGTGACGTGTTCGGTTCTGGGACCGTGGGCGGCGGATGCGGGCTGGAGCTGGATCGCTACTTGAAGCCCGGCGATGTGGTGGAACTGGAGATCCAGCCCATCGGCGTTCTGAAAACGCGAGTGAGTGCAACGTCACAATAATAAGGAACACGCTATGAATGTTATGACAGATGAACGGGCTCTTGCAGACTTGGCGCACCGACATCACGAGCTTTATGACGCCCCGGAGATTGATATCAAGCTGAAGGCCATTATTCGAGACGGCTCACAAACTGGGCTCACCGATTGGGATATCCTTCGGGTGTTCCGGATGTCCCGTTCGGTTTTCTTCGATACCCATGTGGAAGTGGTGTCAGGCCACCACACGGCCACATACCTGCGGTTCGAGTCCGTGGCGAGTTTTCCCGTGCTGGTTAAATTGCTGGCTCGGGACATGGCCGGATGGATCAAGCGGACCTTCGAGCACGATCCCATTACCGGCATTGTAGCGACCACGTCAGCGGCCGAGCTGCTCGCCAATGGGATCGCGAACGAACTCGATGACACAATGAGATTGCGCGTGGCGCTCACCCCATACAGTTGCGAGACCGGTCGGATCGGGACAGATATCAAGATCGGCGCGATCAAACCAGGCGAACGATTCCTGGCGCTTAACGATGTCACCACGCGCGGGAATTGCGTCAGCAAGCTCGGCAAAGTGGTCACGGACAACGGAGGTCTGCTGGCTGGAATGATGGTCTTCGCCCGTCGCGACAGCGGTCAATTCCCACTGATGAACCAATTGATTGCCCAACATCCCTTCTACTACACGACGGATCTTGACATGCCACAGTGGGAGCCAGCACAGTGCCCCATGTGCCGGATCAATAAACCCTTGCTCTCTTGGAGAGATATGCCAGAGTTATGAACATAGCCGTTCAGCATCGAGGAGGTTGTTCATGATGTGTTTATCTCTTCAAACCGTCGAGCGTGAAATTAAGCGTGCCGATCTCGTCCAGATGTATTCCTACCTCAGGCTTACTAGAGCCCTGGAGGACCGGATCACGGCGCTCTACCGACAAGGACGCATCGTCGGCGGGTGCTATACCAGCCATGGGATGGAAGCGATCGCTGTCGGCTACGCGTCCGCGCTCGATCGCGACGACGTCATCGCCCCTTTTCACCGAGACATGGGCGCCTTCCTGATTCGAGGCATCACCCCCGGCGAGGTACTTGCCCAGTACCTTGGAAAGCGGACTGGTCCGACCAAAGGGAAAGACGGGAACGTTCACATGGGAGATCTCAAGAGGGGCATACTCGGTTTTGTCAGCCATCTGGCCGACAATCTACCGGTGGCGACCGGTGCGGCCCTGGCGTTCAAGATCAGAGGTGAAGCCCGAGTTGTCTTTACCGGCACCGGTGACGGCGGAACCAGCCGCGGCGATTTCCACGAAGCAATGAACTTTGCGGCAGTGCGCAAACTCCCTGTCGTGTTTTTCTGCAATAACAACCAATATGCCTATTCGACACCGCAACGTCTGCAGATGGCGATTCCCGACGTGGTCGACCGCGCCAAGGCGTACGGAATGCCAGGTGAGATCGTGGACGGGAACGACGTAGCAGCCGTGTACCTTGCATCGAAGCGCGCGATCGCAAAGGCCCGTGCGGGCGAAGGGCCTACATTCCTTGAATTCAAGACCATGCGGATGCACGGCCATTCCGAGCATGATCCCGCCAAATATGTCCCACCCGAATTGCTGGAGGAATGGAAGAAAAAAGATCCTCTCCTGAAGGCAGAGCAGTTACTCAAACAACTCGGCTATGGCGATGAAGCATATTTCCATGAGGTGACAGAGCGGGTGAAGAAAGAAATCGAGGCCGGCCTGGAGTTTGCGGAGCAGAGTCCTTTGCCGGAAGGACAGGAAGTGCTGGAAGGAGTCTTCGCCACGGAGGACGAGGTGGAATCATGACCACCGCTGCAGCTCACTCAGAAGTCAGTTATCTGGAGGCGATCTCGCAAGCCCTGGACGAGGAGATGACTCGGGACGAGCGAGTGTTCCTCATGGGCGAAGATATCGGCATCTACGGCGGGGCCTTCAAGATCACCGAGGGATTCCAGAAAAAATATGGTGAATGGCGTGTTCTGGATACCCCCTTGGCGGAATCCGGCTTCGTGGGAGCCGCCATCGGGGCTGCGATGATGGGGCTTCGCCCGGTTGTGGAAATGCAATTCGCCGATTTCATTTCGTGCGCCTTCGACCAGATCACGGAGGTCGCGGCCAAAAATCATTACCGATGGGGAGCTCCGGTACCGATGGTGATTCGGGCTCCGTTCGGTGGCGGTGTCCATGGCGGTCCTTTCCACTCAGAATGTCCTGAGGGTTGGTTTTTCCACTCACCGGGCCTCAAACTTGTCGCACCGTCGACACCCTATGACGCGAAGGGGCTCTTGAAAGCGGCAATTCGCGATCCGAACCCGGTCATCTATTTCGAGCACAAGTTTCTCTACCGGCGGATCAAGGCGATGCTACCGAAGGAGGACTATATTGTGCCGATCGGGAAGGCCGATGTGAAGCGCATTGGCCATGACATTTCTCTCATCACGTATGGCGCGATGGTCCATCTGGCGCTGGAAGCCGCTGAGTTGCTGGCGAAAGAGGGGATCGAACTGGAAATCATCGACCTTCGCACGCTCATTCCGCTGGACAAGGATACGGTGTTCCAATCGGTTCGGAAAACCAGCAAAGCCATTCTCCTGCATGAGGACAATAAGACCGGAGGGATCGGAGCCGAGATCGCGGCGCTGCTGGCTGAGGAATGCTTCGAGTATCTGGACGGACCAGTTCTTCGTATCGCCCCGCCCGATACGCCGGTCCCATTCAGCACGCCCCTCGAAGAGTATTTTCTTCCGAAGACGAGCGATATTGTCTCGGCAGCAAAGAAATTGGCGGCGTACTAAGAAGACGTGATGGGTGATGCGTAAATGAGTAATGAGAAGCAAGAGCTTGATCACTTCTCACCCCTGACGCCTCACGCATAACGCATCAACGAGGTCTTTGGTGGCGATCGACATCATTATGCCCCAGCTCGGCGAAAGCATTGCAGAAGGCACGGTCGTGAAGTGGCTGGTACCCCCAGGTGGCCGGATTGAAAAGGATCAGCCGCTCTTGGAAGTTGAGACCGAAAAGGTTGCGCTTGAAATCCCGTCTCCCGCAAGTGGAATACTCAGTGACATTCTTGTACAGGAAGGCCACACAGTTCCGGTCGGGACGCTCCTCGGTCACCTGAACAACGAAGCGACGGCGGGAATAGGCGTGATCAACCGCGTCGGCGGCGTGGTCGTGCGCCCGACGGAGGCACTTCAAGAAGGCACGGAACACTACTCGCCGGCCGTTCGGCAGCTGGCGAAGGAGCAAGGAGTTGACTTGTCTCAAGTGACAGGGACAGGCACCGGCGGGCGAGTAACGAAGAAAGATGTCCTGGATTTTATCGCTCACAGACGGCCATCAGCGATCAGCTCTCGCCCTTCATCGGAACAGAGGCAGGGCGGCGAAGAGGTCGTACCGCTTACCCAGATGCGGAAGACAATCGCCGAGCGGATGGTCAAGAGCAAGCAGACCTCTGCGCATGTCGCCACGTTTTTCGAAGCGGACTTTTCAGAGATTGCCAAATTCCGAGCAGGAAAGTCAGTTACCTATCTTCCATTTGTCATCAGCGCGGTGACCCGAGCGATCAAGGAGCTGCCGATCCTAAACTCTTCGTGGGGAGACCAAGGAATCATCAAAAAGAAAGATATTCATCTCGGTATCGCGGTGGCAGTGGAAGATGGTCTCCTCGTGCCAGTCATCCGACATGCCGATCAAAAACGATTGATGCAGCTGTCGAAGGACGTCGCGGACTTGGCCGAACGAGCGCGTAACAAAAAGTTGAATCCAGATGAAGTCCAAGGGGGCACCTTTACCATCACCAATCACGGCGGATTCGGCAGCCTGTTCAGCGCGCCGATCATCCATCAACCACAGATTGCGATCTTAGGAGTCGGCGCCGTGCAGAAACGTCCGGTGGTCATCAACGACGCGATCGCCATTCGCCCGATGTGCTACTTGAGCCTGTCGTTCGACCACCGAGTCATCGATGGCGCGACCGCCGATCAGTTCATGTCGAAAGTCAAATCGTACCTGGAACACAGCGATTGGGAGAAATTATTGTGACGCGGAAACAGCAAGCAGTTATCGTCAGCGCCGTGCGAACGCCGATGGGGAGCTTCAATGGCGTGTTCAGTTATTCGACCGCTAGACTCGTGACTCTAGCCACTAGCCCGAATTTATGAAATTAGACGACATCAAGACCATCGGCATCGTCGGCGCAGGCCAAATGGGGCGTGGCATTAGCCAGGTCTGTGCTGCATGCGGCTATCGCGTCCTGTTGGTGGATGTCAGTGAACCAGCCGTAGAAGAAGCGTTCAAGAAGATTCGCAGTGGGGTGGAGCGGGCACTCGATCGTGGAAGCCTTTCCTCCCACCAGGCCGGGCAGGTCTTAGCGCTCATTCATCCGATGGTACAGCTTGACCGCCTGCTCGAGGCGCAACTCGTCATTGAAGCCATTCCTGAAGATCTCGCGCTGAAAGAGGACCTCTTCGTGCAACTGGATCGTATCTGCCAGCCGGGAACGATTCTGGCTAGCAATACGTCCTCCATTTCCATCACCAAACTCGGCGCCGCCTCCGGCCGTCCAGATCGCGTGATCGGTATGCATTTCATGAATCCGGCACCGGTCATGCAACTGGTTGAAGTCGTGCGCGGCCTGGAAACATCCGAACACACCATGAACCTCGTCTTGGATCTGGTGTGGAAGCTTGGGAAAGTCTCGGTGGTCTGCAAGGACGTGCCAGGTTTCATCGTCAACCGCGTGTTGATGCCCATGATCAATGAAGCGATCTTCGCGCTGGAAGAAGGCGTGGCCTCGGCAGAAGCGATCGACCTGGCGATGACCGCCGGTACGAATCAGCCGGTCGGACCGCTCGCGCTCGCAGACCGGATTGGTTTGGATACGGTTCTGGCCATCTGCGAGGTGCTGCATCAGGATTTGGGTGATCCCAAATTCCGACCCTGCCCCCTGCTCCGCCGCTACGTAGAGGCTGGCTGGCTCGGGAATAAGAGCGGGCGCGGGTTTTATATCTACAGCGACACGGGACACACGACCGTCGGCAATGTCCTTCCTAGTGGAGCTGAAAAGTAATCATGCAAGAGCGCAAGTCGCCATTCACCTCTCTCTCTGGGCTGACGACCAACCGCCTGTACACGAGCGATGACCTCAAGGATTGGTCGCCGGAGGCTGATCTGGGAGCCCCCGGTTCGTTTCCCTATACTCGTGGCGCGTACCCGACTATGTATCGAAGCCGCTTTTGGACCATGCGCCAGTTTGCCGGCTTCGGTTCGGCCGAAGATACCAACCGCCGATTCAAATACCTCCTCGAACATGGGCAGACCGGGCTGAGCGTTGCCTTTGACATGCCAACGCTGATGGGCCTCGACGCCGACGATCCCGGAGCTCGCGGCGAAGTGGGCTACTGTGGGGTGGCCATCTCCTCCCTGCCCGACATGGAACGGCTGTTCGAAGACATCCCTCTTGACCAGGTCACGACTTCGATGACGATCAACGGACCGGCCGCTGTGTTGTTTGCCATGTATCTCGCCGTCGCGGAGAAGCGAGGCATCCCATCGGATCGTCTCGGTGGGACGTTGCAGAACGACATTCTGAAGGAGTACATCGCGCAGAAGGAATGGTTGTTCCCGCCTGAGCCCTCACTGCGCCTGATCACGGATACGATCGCCTACTGTGCTACCCAAGTCCCGAAATGGCATCCCGTCAGCATCAGCGGCTATCACATCCGTGAGGCGGGATCGACTGCGGTGCAGGAACTGGCCTTCACTCTGTATGACGGGCTGACCTACGTCGAGGCTGGCGTAAAAGCCGGACTTTCCGTGGACAGCTTTGCTCCTCAGCTCTCGTTCTTCTTCAATGTCCACAACGATTTCTTTGAGGAGATCGCCAAGTTCCGGGCGGCGCGGCGGCTCTGGGCCCGAGAAATGGAACGCCGATACCATCCGAAAGATCCCCGATCGTTGCAGCTCCGCTGTCACGCGCAAACGGCTGGCTGTTCACTGACGGCACAGCAGCCCATGAACAACGTCGTGCGGACGACGCTACAAGCCCTGGCGGCAGTACTGGGCGGCACACAATCCCTCCACACTAATTCGATGGATGAAACTCTGGCACTCCCCAGCGAACAGGCGGTCAAGCTGGCTCTGCGGACTCAGCAGATCATCGCTCACGAGAGTGACGTAGCCGATACCGTCGATCCACTCGGCGGGTCGTATTATGTTGAGTCGTTGACCAATCGCCTGGAGGAAGGAGCACAAGACTATTTCCGCAAGCTGGATGGACTGGGCGGGATGGTAAAGGCAATCGAGCAAGGATTCCCTCAGAAAGAAATTCTCGAAGCCTCGCAGCGCTACCAGCGCGAAGTAGAGCGGAAAGAACGGACCATCGTCGGTGTCAACGAGCATGTCGAGCCGGAGGCTCCTCCGATCCCAATCCTCAAGATCGGGCCGGAGGTAGAGAAGGAACAGGTCGGGCGGCTCTCGGACCTCCGCAAATCCCGCGATCCGTTCAAGATGGCCGGCGCCGTCGAGGAATTGCAGGAAGCGGCCTCGTGCGGCGAGAACGTGATGCCCTATTTGATCCAGGCGGTGAAAGCCAAGGCAACGCTGGGCGAGATTTGCTTGGCGATGAAAGAAGTGTTCGGAACCTATCGGGAGCCAGTGGTGTTGTGAGACGGTGGTATCAGGCGCCTCCCGTGCTCGCGCAACGCGCGGCCTCAGAAGGCCCCCGTTGGACACGCGCAGTTGGCGGCACGCTAATCGCCGCCGCCAGAGGAGGGTGATGTGAAGCTCGGAGCGTTTGACATCTTCCCTGTGACCGACGGACGTTTTCGGCTGGACGGCGGCGCCATGTTCGGAGTGGTGCCGAAGGTCCTGTGGGAGAAATGTTGTGCTGCCGACGACCTCAACCGCATCCCGCTGAGCCTCACTTGTCTGCTCATTCGAGCAAACGGGAAGAACATCCTCGTGGACACAGGGTTGGGCTCCAAGGAGGACGACAAGTTTACGCGCATGTTTGCCGTTGAGCGGACGTCGACTCTGTTGGATTCCCTGAAGCGCATGGGTGTCGGTCGCGAAGACATCCACATGGTGATCAACACCCATCTGCATTTTGACCATGCGGGGGGGAACACGATGAAACGAGAGGACGGGACGATCTTGCCCACCTTCCCCAAAGCCCAATACTTCATCCAACACGGAGAGTTTGAAGATGCGGCCCGGGCCAATGAACGGACCAAAGCCAGTTACCGGCGAGACAACTTCACCCCGATCGCGCATGTCAATCAGTGGGAGTTCTTGCGCGGTGACACGGAATTGCTGCCGGGCGTGACCGCCGTCGTCACCGCTGGCCACACGCGCTGCCACCAAGGCGTGAAGATCGAGTCGGAGGGCAAGACCGCCTTCTACCTCGGCGATCTGATCCCGACTGTGTCTCACCTGCCGCTTCCTTACATCATGGGCTACGATCTCTTTCCCATCCAGACTCTGGAGACAAAACGATGGGTGTTGGATCGCGCCTTCGAGGAAAAATGGTTGTTACTCTTCGAGCATGATCCGCTCGTACAAGCGGGGCTTGTCTACCGGAATCAGGAAGGAAGATATTTCCTCCATGAGGTGAAGGCATGGCAGTAGCGGCGCCTCACTTCCGTATTCTGATCGGCAAAGTAGGGCTCGACGGGCATGACCGGGGCGTCAAACTGATTGCGCGCGCGTTGCGTGACGCCGGGATGGAAGTGATCTATACCGGTCTCCATCAGACACCGGAGC
>UEXT01000213.1_pt1 | contig 12881 bp, 9 predicted proteins | sample 4301081 | NCBI WGS metagenome assembly UEXT01 (sample SAMEA4773177, study PRJEB27434) | metagenome | biome: 2259; feature: agricultural soil; material: soil | place: USA | collected 2014-09 | depth 0.25 m
TGATCCGCTCGTAGGGTGATGTGCCGACGGCCGTCCGGTTCTGCGATGGTGAGGATTTGGTGGTAGGCAGACTCAATCTTGCCCAGCGGAAAACCGGCCGCCAGATCCATCGTCAAGCTGACCGGATTGATAGGGCCGTGTTTCGGATGCTGCACCGGCGGAGTGATGCGGGAGGCGTCCGTCACACGATCCGTATCGAGTGACCATCCGTTGCCGGGCGGCTCGTCCTCGATCACGACCGGTGTGCCGGGAATATAGCGTGGCCCGATGACCATCGGGAAGCGGAGTGAAAAGGTGCCCTGGTCATAACGAACTGTTTCCTGGTATTCAATTTCGACAGTGATCCGGTCGCCAGGTGCAACATTGGCGACAGAGGTCGTAAAGATGTTCGGCCGTTCCTGTTCAACCAGGCTGGCTCGCTTACCCTCCTGCTTAGCCTGGTCGTAGACCTTCTTCGCCTCGGCCCTCTCTTTGATCTGACCTTCGATCGTCCGCTCGCCGACCTTCATGCGGAGATGATCGACCGCGGCAGTCTCAGGCAGGGGAAACACATAGATGCCCTCGGCCCAATCGTCTTTTACACGGCTGGGATTCACGAATTCTTGCCTGAGGGTTGTACGAGCGATGATCCCGGACACAGCGATGCGAACGTCGGTTTTCAAAATCGGAGCGGGAGTAAATCGGCCTGGCTGGGCGGTCCGGAACAGCAAGGTCCCTTCCGTCACGTCATTGATCCCCATGATGGGGATCGCTCGAGCACTGACTGCTTCGGCAGGTTGAGCCAGAGGCATCGCCGGCGGCGAGGTCAGTACGGAAAGGGCTGTGAACATGACACAGAGGGCGAGACGAACCATTGACCATCTAAATTGAATGTGCAGCATCATCAACCTCGGTTGTTCAAAGGGTGAAAGAACGGCGTGGGCTAATCGTTGGCAACCGACTCCTGGAGGAAACGGACATTTCCTCCAGGAGCAGACGCGGTCACAGGTTAGCTCCCAGAAGCCGGGTCTGTCGTCAGCGGAGACGGATCGGTTGCCGAGGGATCGGCAACGGAGGGGAGGGGATTGTCTCCAATCGAGCCATGGTCCTCTGTGCTGCCGTTCTGGTCGGAAACGGCTTGCATCGGGTCGGTCGCTGTTGGTTCGGTCGCGACCGTGGGAAGAGTCATGTGGTCCTTCCCGATCTTCCGGATTTCGAGGTGCACACGGCGATTCATGGTGCGACAGACATCGCTGGTGTCGAGACAGAGCACCCCTTCTTCACCCAGGCTCACCACCTTAATCGCCTGGTCTGAGACGCCAAGCCCGACCAGGTATTCTTTCACTTTCTCACCCCGCATAAACCCCAGTTTCTTGTTGTAGCTGGCTGAGCCCTGTTGGTCAGTGTAGCCCTGCACGAGAATTCCGAGATCTGGGTCGTTCTTGGCCAAGTCGGCTTGCGTGGCGAGAATCGCCTTGGCGTCGTCGGTCAGGCCCTTGCGGCCCACCTCAAAGTAGATGTCCGTGTGGATGCTGTCGGATTTGGCCATTGGGGTGGAAACGATCTCGTTGTTCACAATCGGCTCGAGGATCGGGGTCGTGCCGGTTTTGATGGCGTTCGTGACCTGTGTACCGGTCAAGGTCTCCGCTGGAGTCTTTGATGCCATGGACTGGTCCTGGCCTGAGTAGTACCAGAAGGCTCCGATGGCTCCTGCCAGGACGAGGACTAGGCCGGAGAGGATGTAGACCTCTTTCATATCTTTGTGCGGACCGATGACGGTCGGTGCAATGGCTCCTGAGCTGACTTGTGATGGTCCTTTTTGCATGATGGTGATCCTCCTTGTTCGTTCAAAATTTGAAAGTTGTGTCTGTGGTGGTCGGCTGATCCTGGAACTGGCGACGGCCTCGATCCTGTGTCACCCCCTTTCCGGTCGTCCTGCCTGTGCGCCGACGATCAGATGCTTGAGCAACCCGAGTGCCGTTCTGAAAGAGTCAAAATGTTTCAAGAGACGTGAGGAATATTCAGGGGTTCACGAGGTTGGTTAGAGGCGCGTTCGATGCGGGGAAGTGAGGCCCAGCATGCGATGAGGGGCCATCCCCGCATCCAGGAGAAGGGTTGGAGTGGCTGGGTGATCCCTTTGCTCGCGCACCGCGGCACACAAGTTCAATCATACGATCAAGTTAAGGGCGGTGCTCGGTGGACGCGCGCAGTTGGGATCATCCCAGCCACGCCGTAGAGCAGTGCTATTAGCTGCGGCCTTGCGGGGCGGCCAGTTTGTACATCCTGGCAACCCAACGGTGAGGTGGTGGATACCTATTGGACTTTGCAGTAGACTTGCTCGCAACCGAATGCTGAACCAGCGTTGTCGTGCTGCACGAATCTGATACAGTGCGCTTCCGATAGGTCTGTCTCGTTGATGTGTGACAACGGTTGAATTGGAAAGTTGTTGGAGGTTTTAAAATGGCTGACTCGAAGTCAAGAAGTACTGCCGACGGCGAATTAGTTGCGATCGGTGCTATTCTGCGTGCACTCAATGGTCTGGATGGTGAATCCATTCAAAGAGTGCTGGACTATGTGTTCAACCGGTTAAGCATCGATCTGCCAAACAATATCAAAACAATCGCAAGCTCCAGCGTAGCTCAAAGTATCCCAGCGGCTGAAACGCCTCATCGAAGTGCGATTCCAAGCATTCGTGACCTGAAGGAGGAGAAGCAACCAGAATCATCAAATCAGATGGCGGCACTAGTAGCCTATTACCTCTCTGAAGTGGTGCCTGATAACGAAAGGAGGAATGTTTTAAACACAGCCGACTTGGAGAAGTATTTTAAGCAGGCTGGATTCAAGCTGCCAAAATCTCTTCCCCAGACTTTATTAAATGCCACTGCTGCTGGCTACTTTGATCCTGCAGGAAATGGCCTGTATAAGCTCAACCCTGTAGGATACAACTTGGTGGTCCACGCCCTCCCTCGTACCCATGCAAAGCTTCAAAAGCAAGTCAAAAAGCCCTCACGCATAATCGGAAAGCGGAAGCGTAAGTCGTAACTTCCCCCAATGACCAATGGCCGATCCTCTCGAAGCGTTGGATGCAATGACGGGCCATGTTACTGCGCTTGAAAGCGCAATTAAAGCTGGACGCTCCAAGCACGTCCCCCCGTCCACTGTCCAACCTATTGCACGTGCAATTGCCAAGGCATATTTCGAGTCTGTCAGATCAGATCTTAAGGCTGTTCAGAATCGAAGTGGACTCATCGAGGAAATCGACTTCGTAGTACAGGCAATTTTGCAACTTGCCACCAGTGTCCGTGAAAGACGAGCGTATTTGGGGCAGGTAAGCGAGCTACGACCGTACCTTTTAGAGGCTACGGTCGATCTAATGAAGGCGAGGGGGAGCCCGCGACTTGTTCTCTCGGACGTCGAGCGTGCCATCCTCGCTACTTTAACCGCAATGCTTCCCGGAACCGCTGCCTCCTATGAGCAGGCTCTTCGCGACATTAGTCACGGCGCGCGCGTTTCGTGGCGAGGTACTGGAACGGAGCTCAGGGAAACCTTGCGTGAGGTAATGGATCATCTTGCTCCAGACGATAAGGTTATGGCTGTTATAGGATTTCAGCTTGAGCCTGGCCAGTCGAGGCCTACTCAAAAACAGAAGGTTAGATTCATTCTTCGGGCGCGCCGGAGTTCAAGTGCCGCTGTGGCGGTAGCTGAGGCGTCGTTAGAAACTGTAGACGAAGCGGTGGCAACTCTGGCGCGCTCAACTTATCAGCGAGGTTCTGCATCAACTCATGTCGGAACTAGTGGACGGGAAATCAGGAACATCAAGCGTTACATCGATGCGTTACTAGCCGAACTACTTGAGATCGGGTGAAACCCGTACCGAGGTAAGAGAGAAAAGGTGTCAATCTGGGTCCAATATCTTAGTGCAACACCAGTATCCTGACAAAGTGGCAGTGAGGAAGGGTTGACTCAGTGAGGCAGTGACAGATTTGTGGTCGCACCGACCGTTGGATCTTTCTTTTGGCGAAAGTATTTCCGAACAAGTGTTTCGACCGATGCAAAGTGCCGATCCGGAAAATTCTTGAAGCGCCGTTTGCAGTCGAGGAGGGCGTCGTCGGCTGTCGGATCCCACCAACCGTTTCACGCTCCTCAATAATCTGTAACGCTCCTTGACCATTTCGCGTATACTCTGTCCATCTACAGGGGATGGGGTCCCCCGTATAACCGCCACGGCCAGGCTGATGACTCCTACGCTCCTACTGCCGTAGCCGTGGTGTTGTCGCCCACGTGGTGACAACCGGTCAAAAGCAGTCTGATACTCTGGCCGGAACGGAGGACTCCTGGATGGAACCGGTCTTTATCACTGCGTCCCTGTGGCTTGCCCTCGCTGTTGTTTCCGCCCTCATTGCTTCCTCCCTTCGGATTTCAATCGCGTTGGTTGAAATCTGTGTCGGGGTCGTGGCTGCTGCGGCCACCGGCTGGTTTGGTCTAGGCGATGTGCTCGCTGCGAACGCGGAGTGGGTGCGTTTCCTTGCCGCCTCAGGTGCCGTCGTGCTGACGTTCCTGGCCGGTGCGGAACTGGACCCCGACGTGATCCGTGTGAAAGTGGCGGAGGTGAGCGTCGTCGGACTCGTCGGGTTCGTTGCGCCGTTTCTCGGCTGTGCTGCGGTGGCCTATTACGGGTTGGGATGGGACGCCCAGGCGAGTTGGCTCGGCGGGGTGGCGCTCTCGACAACTTCCATGGCCGTGGTCTACGCCGTCATGTTGGAAACCGGTTTCAACCAGACGGAGTTTGGAAAGGGGATTCTCGGATCATGTTTCATCAACGATTTGGGAACGGTCATTGCCCTGGGTCTCCTTTTCGTGCCGTTTACCTATAAGACCATCGTGTTCATCATCGGAAGTGTGTTGGTACTTTTGTTATTACCTTTCACGACAGCATGGCTGACCAAGCACTATGCGTATCGTACCGCCGCGATCAGAACGAAATGGGTAATGCTGATCCTCTTTGGATTAGGCGCGCTGGCTCTCTGGTCGGGGAGTGAAGCAGTCCTTCCTGCCTATCTTGCCGGGATGGTTCTCGCCGGCACTGCTGCGAGAGATGCGCACTGGATGCGTCGGCTGCGGACGCTGACTGTTGGATTTCTCACCCCCTTCTACTTCCTTCGCGCCGGGACGCTCGTGTCCCTTCCGGCGTTGCTCGCGGCTCCGTTGATCTTTCTCGCGTTGCTCATCGGCAAGGTGGCAGCAAAGATTTTCGGCCTCTATCCTTTCATCAGCGCCTTCCGGCGTGACTACAATGAACGGTGGTATTACACGCTCATGATGTCGACGGGATTGACATTTGGAACTATTTCCGCCCTGTATGGGCTCGCACATGGGTTAGTCACGCAAGAGCAGTATTCCTTTCTCGTGGCTGCTGTGATCGCAAGCGCAGTGGTGCCCACTATCATTGCGGGGCTTGCGTTCGTGCCGACTCATCTCCTACCCAAAACCGAGCACCCAGGTAAAGCTGTTCGTCGAATCAATGGGCTTAGCGAGGAAGGTTAAGCCAACACACAAATGGGCAGTGAGGAGAGGGCTGATTTAGTGAGGCAGTGAAAGATTTGTTGTTCTCCCGACAGCGGGATCCTTCTTTCGGCGAAAGTATTTTCGGACAAGTGTTTCAAGCGACGTGAAGTGGCGGTCAGGGAGGTTCTTGAATCGTCGTTTGCAGTCGAGAAGGGCTTCGTCGGCCGTAGCGAACGGTTCGATTACAGATAGCAGGTGACTGTGATAGTCCGTGAGCTTGAGTTCCACGGTTCTGAGGTGGCTGGGGTCTCCGGCAATGGCCAGTGCCGCTTTAGCCTGATCACCACCGGATTCGACCAAAGCTTCGAAGCAGAGGCCTTTGAGTCGTTGAGTGACAGTGCTCCGGTCCCAGCTTAATGTCTTCGCGGTCGCCTGCATGTCAAAACCATGTTGCCTCAAACAATTCAGGACCGCGGCATCACTCGCCGGGTCTGGAAGAATCTGAGGTGGCTGGGCTCGACGAGATGGGAGCGCGTTGTCCTCTCCGAGTCGTAGAGATTCTTTCGTCAGCAGGTGACCATCACTGAGCGTTACGGCCTGTTCAAGACAATGCCGGAACTCTCGCACGTTTCCTTTCCACTCATGCTCCATTAACACCCTCAGCGCCTCGTTCGAGAGCTTCGGAACAGGTTTCCCTAACTGGGTTGCGATCTCGCTCATGAAGGAATCTGCGAGCAGCGGCACATCGGCCGGCCGTCCCCGCAGCGGAGGCAACCGGAACACCAGGCCGGTCAGGCGGAAGTAGAGGTCCTCGCGGAACCAACATTCTGAGACACCACGCTGGAGATCGCGATTTGTCGCCGCCACGACGCGCACGTCTACTGTGGTTTGGCTGGTTGCGCCGACACGATAAAACGACTTTTCTTGCAGCACCCGCAACAGCTTGCTCTGGTGGTCCAACCGCAGATCCCCGATTTCATCCAGGAAGATCGTCCCATGGTTCGCCAGCTCGAAGTACCCGCGCCGGTCCGAGGTCGCCCCGGTAAAACTGCCTTTGGTGTGACCGAACAATTCGCTTTCAAAGAGCTCTGGCGAGATGGCGGCCATGTTCACTGCGATAAACGTCTGGCCAGTCCGAGGGCTGAGCCTGTGAACAGCACGGGCAAACAATTCTTTCCCAGTCCCTGGCTCGCCGAGCAGGAGGATAGTCAGTGTCGATTTTGCACCTTTCTTGAGATCGCGATAGAGGCGCAAGAGCCCGCGATCTTGGGTGATGATCCCAAGCTGCCGGCATTCTTCGCGGAGGCGATCAAGCTCGGCATCACCCATCGTGATTGGATCACTCGCAGCCGCGCGCAGATTGTGTAGCTGTTGTTCAAGCTTCTCCAGTTTCGATCTCGCCTCTTCTTCCTGTCTCTGGACGTCGACCAACTCAGTTCGTAGAAATTCGGCTGTACGCGACAGATTTTCTTGCTGACCGGTGGAGTGCGCAATCGTCACGCGCGCTTGCTCCAAATCCTCCTGTAGGGTTTCAGCGCGGGTCTCACGGAGGACCAGGGCTTCGCGCACGGCCGCGGCCTCCTGCTGCAGCCGCAACATGTCGCGCTCGAGGAGGCGCATTTGCTGGCTTGCCGAGAGATGGCTCCAAACGGTGGTGCCGACGAGAACGATCGCCGCCGCGGTCAATGGTAACGCAAGTGGAACCAAGAGGTGTGCCAGGATCAGTGCCGCGGCCATGAAAGAGCCAAAGCCTAGCAGCACAGCTCCAGCGAGCAAAAGTCCATGCAATCCTCGAGAGAACAACATGGTCCAGGCGACGAGACCAGCGAGAAGAAGCGCGGCAACATAGCTGGTGATCGCGCTGAGCCGGCAGACACGATTATCCGTCAGGAGCATGTTCAATAGATGCAGATGGATCGTGGTGGGGGTGACATACAGGCCGCTTGGGAGTAGCCAAGTTGCTTGAGCTGGCGGATCAGGAAGCACGACCACAACTTTGTCTTTGAACCATTCGTTCAGTCGCTCTTCGTGGTTCGCTTCGATCTCCTCCCACAGTGTGAGGAATGAAAGGGTAGGGAACGAGCCGATCGAACCGTCTCCAACATAGTTCACGAGGACTGTCCCCTCGTTGTTTGATGAAGCGATTTGCTTGTTGGTCTGTTCAAACAAGACACGTCCGAATGCCGGAACTGCCCGCGTACCCTGTTCAACGGAGAAGGGAACGGAGCGCGCCACATGATCGTGTTGTGTGGCGACGAGCAGGTGACCGAGCACCGTCGCATCGGAGGCCAGCGAGAGTTCGGAATCGAATGGGTAGACAACCGGCCCGGCTGTTTTCGTGGCTTCTAACAACAGGGCATCGCTGGCGGCACCGCCGAGTTGAGTTGGACTGACGTACTTCAGCCGATGGTCGAGACCGATTACGACCGCGCCGGCTTCATGCACCTCATTGATGACACGAGCTAGGATCGCTCGATCCCATTGGCCGGATCCGAACTTGGATTCACTGGCTTGATCGCGTGTCACAAGGAGCAGAGATGGACTTACCTCAATGGATGCTCGGTGCCGGAGCCAGGCGTCGTAGATTGTCCAATCCAATGCCGTGAATGTGACGGGGGCGACGGTCGTGAGAGCAAGCGCAAGAAGCGTCGCCACCAGTCCTATCGTACAAGCCTGAAGCCAGTGTGATTTGAGAAAGACGCGCCAGGTTCTTGAGAAGTCAACCATGCTAATAGGCTCTACGGTTGGAGCGACAACTCGTCGAGTATTGGTTTGATGTCCTGCTTTGGCAGTCCCTTAAGTTGGGCTTTCGCCTTCGACATGTCTGGAGCCATGCCAAGCCCCTTGCCGTAGATGAGCGCCAGGAATTTCTTTGCCGGCGCGAAGCCCTCGTTGGCCGTTGTCTCGAAGGAGGTCAAGATTCTCTTATCGAAGGGAGCGAGGGTTGGCTCCCACCCCGTTACATACAGGCGAGCGAGTTCAGACTGGGCTACCTCACTAAGGGTATCGCTTTCTTGTAACAGCACTAACAAGGCCTCTTCGCCGCGATTCCGATTCAGCAGCGTTGTCCCCAGCGTCTCGCTCTCGCCATTGCGCGTCAGGTCAGGGAAACTGTCCCAGAGCTTGTCTCGATAGTCTCGAAAGGCCGCCAATGCTTCCTGACGCTTGTTCACCGGCTGTGCCGAGGACAACGCTTGGCGACGAAGTTGTGAGAGTGATGCGGCAGCCGGTTGATGACCGAACGCGAGGGCCTTCATCCACCAGTAGACCGCGAGCCCGACATCCTTTTCCACTCCCTGACCGGTGCGATAGGCATTGCCGAGGAAATATTGTGCCTGTGCGATACCGCCTTGCGCGGCCTCTTCCATTGATTGCGCCGATTCCTGATCGCGATGGCTTAGTTTCAGGACGAGGGCTAGACGGTAGCGGGCGTCTGGGAAATGGTTCTGGAGCTCCAGCGCTCGTTGATAAGACTGGATTGCGGCTTTGAGATTCCCGATCGTGTAGAAAACGGTGCCAAGATTATAGTGTGCTTGGGTCAGTTTGGGGTCGAGACGGGTCGCCTCCTTAAGTTCAGACAGTGCTGCACGCCAATCTTGCTTGGCCATGAAGGCCACGCCGAGTTGAAGGTGTCCCCTGGCGGAATCAGGCTTCAGCTTTAGTCCGATTCGGTATTCATCGATTGCGGCATCGAGATCGCCAATCCGATACAGTTCCTCCGCCAGTTTGAGTCGATCATCAAGGTGATCCGGAAACGTCCGGACGTTGCTACGCAACTCACCCAACCTTATGATCGCATCTTCCTGTTCTTGCTTGGTCTGTTCTGGAGGTTGGTGTTTGTCTCCAGGGGGACTGGAAACGGCGGATTCTATAATGGGTGCAGGCGAAAGCTGATTCTCAAGGGTTTGCGCGAGCGTCGACGCGATAGGTAGGTAGAGGGTGGGAAGGAGGATCACCAGAACCGATCGAGGAATCATAGGGAAACTGTGATCCTCCGGTCTCTCTCTAATGGTTAGTGAGCATTATACCACCGGCGAGCAGCGGGAAGTGTCTGGGTCTGCACCGGGTTTGGCCCTGCAGCGATGCGCTGAATCCGCTCCTGGAGCGACTGGGAGCCGATATCCTTCCGAACTGCAGAGGTCGCTATAGATAATGAAGGGCTAGCTATCGGCACTCGCATGACGGGCAGTGTCAATCATGGCTGGTTGGCCTTCTGCCATTCTTCTTCAGTCAGGACACCTTTCTTAATCAGCAGCTGAATCAATTTGTCGACTGAGCTTCGGCTTGACGGAACCGGAGTCGGGGCGGGAGTTGAGGGAGTCGCCTCGATTAGGCGCGGTTCCGGCGGAACACGCTTCTGTCCAAATACCTTGAATGAGGGCGTGAAGACAATGAGGTATTCTTTGTTCCTGATGCGAACAGAAGCAGGGAGACTGTTGGTCTGAGGATGAAGATCCTGGCTGGAGCCCACGGGGATTCGGAAGAACGGTTTTCCGTCATCGGTTTCGCCATCTTGCCCGAGGACTTCAAACAATTTCAAAAAAGATTCACCCTTCAAATTGTCTTGTTCTTCTCCTGCTAGGTTGGTGATCTTATCCAGGACCACCACAAGCGAATCGGCGACAAACGAATCAGGAGACTGGTTTCTGACACTGACGTCGTAGCGATATTCGCTGGCGAAGTTGTCGCGGCCTTTGAGTGTGATAACCACCGAGGCCCTGCCAGTCAAGTCTGTGAGCTGATCAAGCGATGCAGCGGTGCCGTCGGGAATGGTCGGCCCCGCCAGCCCGATGACGAGGCCCGCCAGAGTCAGCCGCCACAGCTGGCTTCTCATCCACATGGTCGCCTCTTTGAATCGTGAGCCCAGATGACTGCTCAATTGAGTTCAGCATAGCAAAGATCGTGGATTCGAGCGAGCTTTTGTCAACCAGCTTGCCTTGACAGGCTCTTTCACCGAACGATATTCTCACCGCTCGTACGGTGTGGGAGCACGTCGCCACCTTCCTCCAATTGCCTTGATGCGATCTCGTCCATCACCTGCTCCGCTGCTGATTTCTAGCTCGCTCGTGACTCGATTGATGAGTCTCTATGATTACCCGAACCCGCGTCGGCCTGGTCGTGTCATCCGCGGCTATGATCGACCCCACGCCGTGCGGACAGCCCGCATGTGCGCGGCAGTCGCTACTTCGCTTGGCCATGAGGCTGGGCGTGTGCGGCTCTATCAGACTGCCTGCTTGCTGCATGATTTAGGCCGAGCCGGTCTTGATCGCAGGCTCTTTGGCCGCATCTGGTCGTGGGCGAAGGAACGGGGAATTCCGACGAGGCCACGGGAATGGAGAGCCGTACATCCGGAGACCAAGTACGGGCGCGAAACCGAAGCATTTCTCGCCCGATATCGCAAGGCTCTTGAGGCAGATGGAATTCGGGTGGATGCTTGGGCGAAGGAGCAGGTCGAGATGCGGTTAGGGTATGCGCGTCGTTTGGGGAGACTACTGAGGACTCTCCATCCGCGAATTCGCCGGATGGGCATTCGGTGGGTTCCCTGGATGCAGCAGGTGATGCTGTACTATTACTACCCTGAACGTTTGGCGACTGCGAAGCCGTGGGTCAAGCAGTTGGCGGAGATACTCGTCGCTTGCGAGCAATTCGAAGCCTACAGTAATCAGCGGCGCGGGCGCGACTACTATGTGAGGGAAAAGGAAACGCTTGCAGACGCGTTTACCTACTTGGAGAAGTTGCAGCACGAAGGGATTTTGGGTCAACCCGTGATGCGGACGCTCCGCAGACTTGCTGCACAGGGTACGTTCGATGCCATTCTGGAGGAGGCCCGTGGCCAACCCCTGACTCGCACCGAGCGGCGGCTTCTCCGGAGCATGGAGCATTGACATGGCTGTGAAAACTATTCCGATGCGCATCAACATGCGTGGCGACACGCAGATTGAAAACATTACGAAATTGGTTAGTGAAGCTGTAGCCGGCACGAAGCTATCCGCAGGCATCGTAACAGTTTTTGTCAGGCACACCACCGCCTCGGTCATGATTATCGAGGACGAACCAGGCATCCGCGCAGATACGAAAACTTTCTGGGACCGTGTCGTGCCCGCCGATCCTCATTGGCAACACAATAAGAGGAATGCCGGTGAGGACAACGGACACAGTCATTTGCGTGGGCAGTTGCAGGGACCGTCGATCACGATTCCGTTTGCCGATGGGGTACCGCTTCTGGGCACATGGCAACAGATCGTCATCGTGGATTTCGATACGCGCGCCCGCACGCGAGATCTGGTAGTTCAGGTAATTGGCGAATCATGACTCGGATGTTCGCACTGATAGGATTTCCACTAGGGCTCTTCCTCCTTTTCTGGTCCATCGTTCTCATTGGCAGTGTTGTGCTGGCCGAAATAGGCAAGCCGCTCGGCTCCACTTATGATGGACCCGAGGGACGCCCGCGTCCGGTGATGCCAGCTCCGGCTGAGCTGGGCCCTGACGAACGATCGACGATGGCGGTGTTCGAGCGCGCGACGAAGTCCGTGGTGTTTATTGCGAATACTGCTGTTCAGCGCGATCCTTGGTCATTTAATTTGTTTGAGGTGCCTCAGGGGTCAGGTTCAGGATTTATCTGGAACACGCAAGGCCATATCGTGACCAATTTCCACGTGGTCTATGGGGCTACGTCGATTACGGTCACACTAGCTGATCGGACGGAACAGAAGGCGAAAGTCGTCGGTGCTGATCCAGACCATGATCTGGCTGTGCTCCAGATTCAAGCCCAAGAAAAGTCGTTGTCGCCTGTGACAATCGGGACGTCGCATGATCTTCGTGTCGGGCAAAAAGTACTCGCCATCGGCAATCCGTTCGGTCTCGACCATACGCTAACAACCGGCGTGGTGAGTGCCTTGGGCCGTACGATCAAGTCGCTCTCGAATCGAACGATCGAAGGTGTGATTCAGACCGATGCGGCAATTAACCCAGGCAATTCCGGCGGACCGCTGCTTGATAGTGCTGGCCGACTGATTGGGGTCAACACGCAGATCGTCAGTCCGAGCGGAGCCTTTGCGGGAATCGGATTTGCCGTACCCGTGGATACCGTCAACCGTATCGTGCCGGAGCTGATCAAGTATGGGAAAATCATCCGCCCGGGATTGGGAGTCTCCCTTGTTCCCGATGCAATCGCCAGGCGATGGGGAATCAAAGGTGTCGTTATTGGGAAGGTTGTGCATGGGAGCGGTGCAGAGCAAGCTGGGCTCCGGGGGGCACGCGAAACGGTCACCGGGCGTGTCGAGCTAGGAGATATCATCGTCGGCATCGATGGCAAGCCGACCGAGACCATTGAAGCTATGCTCGATCTCTTGGAACAGCGAAAAGTTGGTGATCAAGTGTTAGTCGACATCCTTCGT
>UEXT01000578.1_pt1 | contig 12577 bp, 17 predicted proteins | sample 4301081 | NCBI WGS metagenome assembly UEXT01 (sample SAMEA4773177, study PRJEB27434) | metagenome | biome: 2259; feature: agricultural soil; material: soil | place: USA | collected 2014-09 | depth 0.25 m
GCATAATAAGGTTCCGCGGTAACGACCAGAGCGAAGGCCTGGAGGTCGGTAGTAACGTCGAGTTTGCTGCGGTTGCCATTCAGCAGTACTTCACCCAGGTTCACGGACCGGCCTTCAGGGGTGATCGCCCATAGGATGTACGTCAAATACTCATTACCGAAGCTCGTGGGCTTCTGGAGTTCATCGAATTCCACTTCGATTTCGATGTAGCCTTGCTTGCTCTCCACCTTGGCTTCGCCACTGGCTTTGGGCATGAGTTCCGTGCCCGCGAAGTCCAGCTTGGTCGCTCCGCCGCGATGCTTATAGTTGACCGCCCGGGCCGTTCGGCTGATAACGGTTACCCGGAACGTGGGCGTTGGAGTGATCGGCTCTACCGCCATTGTTGTTTGGGTCTGCTGAGTAGAGTCGGTTGAAGTGGTTTGCGACTGCGACGGAGGGGGTATAGCCAGTGCAGACGCCCCCAGAACCATAACGGATGCTAGGAAGACTCTTATGATCTTCATTATTACTCTCCTTTTGAGTGACTTCTCCCAATACTCAACATCAGGGACTCGAAATACTGCTCACAATTGACCAGAGTTATTCTTCGCTGCCCCCTGGAGCCACTGAGGGCTGTTTTAGTTTCACCGCGGGATCTGAATCGGTGTGACTCGGCGCGTCGGCGGGGAACGACTCTGCTACTGCGGATGGTTCTCGGTCTCAGCTTGCAGTTTCTTGTCTCGGTCTCCCCGGCCGCTTTCCGCAGCGGCCACTGCCATGATTGCCTTCCGTGGCGTCTTGCTCGTTCGCCCCGAACCTTTCGCCCATTTAATGCCTGCGGACGGTTTGTCTCTCTTAGTCTCGCCGCCAGCCTTGTTGCTCCTGTGCCCGTCCTGTTGCCCCGCATTCTGGGAACTGCCCCAGGTCGATCCAGGCCGGACCCCGAGTCCGTCTGCAGTCCGGGTATCAACCTGCCCGGTGACTGGCAAACCCTCAGCCTTCTGATACGCGCGAATACTGTCTCGGGTCTGGAGACCGAAGACGCCATCTATCTTGCCTAGGTAGTGTCCTTTATTGCGCAGAGTTTCCCGCATCTTCTTGATCTCGTTCTTGATGACGAAGGCTGCAACTCCTTCTTTGTTGGAGTCAGATCCTGCTGCGCTTTGCGGGGAGTTTTGCAGCAACATCCCAGCCGTCAGAAGTGTGAAAGCTACTCCAGCCCACACGATCTTGCCCGCGAGAAACATGACTTTTCCTTGGGCCGGCCCGGACGATGCGTCGTGTATCCGAACGCAACCTGTGCCGATTACAGCTTTATGAAGACCTCCGGGCGGCCGGGAAAACCGTATCTGCGTCTGGGTCGGCCCTGTTCGGAGAGGGTAGGTGAGGCCGTCTGGTTTGGCGGGCCCACTACCCTCTTGAGACATCCTTAGATTCGCTCACTCGTGCCAGCAATACTGTGCAGAATGGCTCATGTCGTGAGCCATCGGACACAATCCACGCTCAATCAGGGATGAACAGCAGGTCATTTTGGCAAGGAAAGCGTGCCCGAGACCGTGGCACCCAAGTTAAGTCAGGAAACCTTGGCAGAGATGGCCGGTAACACCGTTCGTGAGCGGGCTTTTTTAGGAACAAGTTCGGGAAGCTGGGTGTATTGACCAGTCGGGGATCTAGGAGGCGGACTCCAGGTCCACAGTTCGCTGCTCGTACACGATTGAGCGCCCCCAATGCGGCCGAGGGTTTGGACGCATCTGCCTCATTCAACCGGTGGATAGTCGCCGGCAAAGATCCAGTTCAGCAAACTCGCCTGCTTTTGTCTGCCGTGCCCCGCTACTCGTTTACTCCCGTATCCTTGGGCGGCTCGGCGCGCCAAACGTACAGGTATTTCTCGTCGCTCGACGTTACCACGGGGATGTTTTTCTCGCGCGTTACGCGGTTCAGAGCAGAGCGGAGATTCTGCATCTTCTCCCCGTTCAGGCTGCTCAGCGGAATCTTGACCGCTTGCTGGGCTTTCAGCTTTGAAAGGTCGGACAGAATGTTCGCCACGGCCTTGCGATGTTTTCCTTTACGGCCCTCCGGAACATCCGCCCGATTCACCGACTCATAGTGCATGTTGTTTCCGTTTCGTCCCATTCGGCGGCGGCGCTCCTTCCTCGGAAATCGTATCCGTGCGCGAGAAATCGTACCGCAAAGAATCGTATGCTGCAACTAAAAATCTGCGCGAGCCCAGGCTACAGCCGCGATTCCCTGGGTATGCGCACGTTAAGCTTCGTGCTATCAGGTACTTACGCTGTCTGCATTGCGCTAAGACTTGCTAAGAGTCCACCCGTATGATTTGAGCCGAGCTAGCATGTTTGGGGACCTGGATGGCTGACGCCCAGGAAACGACAAAGGCGGGCATGAGCCGGCAACTGGTATGGATTGAACAACAGCGTTTTCGGGGTTTTGGTTGTTCCGAATGTGGCTGGCGGTTCAAACCCTCTGGTGCGCCCACTGGCACAACATTCGATGAAATGATGCGCAACTTCGAGTTGCAGCGCGACAAGGAGTTTACATCCCATGTTTGCGCGGATCACTCCAAGAGCAACTTGACGAGGAGCAAAAACGCTGAATAGTTCAAACCTGCCGTACGTCCTCGCGCGGATGTCGATATGTTCCCTGCTCATTGGGAGACCACACCGATCACGCCCTGGTCTACGCGCGTTATGTCAAGCAAGATTGGGAAAGGCTCTACCGCGCCGCAGGCTTGAGTCTGACCGGAGCAAATTGCCGCGAGCCATCAGACACGTCCGAGCTTTCCCGATTTGGAAAGCATCGAGTGCATCGTGGGCTGTGGCCATCGGATATTTAGGCTGTCCAGGAAAGCGGTAGAATAGAGGTGTCGTTGTTTTGGCAGAAGTAAGGAGCTGCCTATCCAGGCAAATGGATGTGTCTACGTCTCCTGCTCGCCGACCCAACGGTCCGCCACTCAGAGGGAAAACCGCCCGCCAAGCTCCAGTCGTTCCGACATTCCCAACAGAGCGTAGTGGCACAATTCCAACTGTAGCGGCCAAGAAGGGGCGCGAGTTCGATCCGCATACATTCCTGGCAACTATTGGCGAGGGCAGGAAATTTGTGCTTTTCCCGAAGAGACAAGCCATCTTCACCCAAGGGGATACCGCTGATGCGGTGTTTTACATCCAGACGGGCAAGGTAAAACTCACGGTCGTCTCGAAGACTGGCAAGGAAGCAACGATCGGCATCTTAGGTGAGGGAGACTTTTTCGGCGAAGGTTCGCTTGCGGGCCAAGCGCTCCGCATGGGTTCTGCAACCGCAATGACCGATTGCTCTATTCTGCGAATCGACAAGAAGGCCATGATGGGAGCGCTTCATCGGGAACACGAAATTTCAGACTTGTTCGTGGCTTATTTGTTGGCGCGGAATGTCCGCTACGAAGAAGACCTGGTGGATCAACTCTTCAATTCCAGCGAAAAGAGGCTGGCCCGAATCCTTTTGCTGCTCGCTCGCTTCGGCAAGGAAGGCGCACCGGAGAGTGTAATTCCAAAGATCAGCCAAGAGATGCTGGCGGAAATGATCGGTACCACCCGCTCTCGCGTCAGCTTTTTTATGAACCGGTTCAGGAAGTTGGGTTTCATTGACTACAATGGTGGGCTCGAAGTCCACAGCTCACTTCTCAACGTCGTTCTCCACGATTAGCTTCCGCATAACGCTCCGCCGCCTGACTGCAAGATCAAGCGCTCTTCTTTGAAGTGACGGGGTAGAAAAGGGACAGCTGCTGTTCCACGTCATCGCTCCCGCAGAACGGGCAGACGACGCCACCTTCTTCGTAATCGTGGATACTCAACTGTTTTGTGAAAGGCTTCAGACAATGATGGCAGTGGAAAAGGTATGAGGGCACGGCCCACCATTCACAGCAGCCGAATTGTAAGGCGAGCATGGCCGTAGATTCAAATCGGAAATCTGCAATCAAGATAGAGTTCTTGGCGGGGAGCGGGCGTACTTAGCCGTGCTTCGTTTTGCTGGATCCTGGTACATCCTAAAAACAAGCCGAGATTCATAGCCAGCCGAGGATCAAACCGTCCTGCCCCGCCTCCCTAAAAGCTATTCAGCGAATCTCTGTGACCAGAACAGTTCAATGGAGGCCAGTGCGAGATGTGCGATTTTGCTCAGACTTGAGGAACTCTGAATGAGATGGTTCTCAGAGTGCTTTCACCGGAGAGGATGAGCCCCATGTGGAATCTTCCAAACTATCAAACCAGGCGGACCCTCAGGCAATCCTGTTCTGACCTTGAATTGCTGGTCCAGGAGCGCACGGCAGCGCTACAAAACCTTTCACAGCAGCTTCTCAGGGCGCAAGACGAAGAAAGGCGCCGGGTAGCTCGCGACTTGCACGACAGCGTCGGCCAGACTCTCACCGCCCTGAAAATATCCGTTGCATTGCTGCAGCAGAAACTGGACACCAACGGACAAACATGCGAGGAGTTCTCCGGCATAGCGCGTTTGGCAGATGAGGCGCTTCAAGAAATTCGTACAACCTCCTACCTGCTCCATCCGCCAATGCTGGACGAAGCAGGTTTCACCAGCGCGGCGCAGTGGTATGTCCTGGGGTTCGCGAAGCGCAGCGGGATCAAGGTACAGGTAGAGTTTGCGCCAGAGGCGGAGCGATTGCCCGACACGATCGAGATTGCGCTGTTCCGTGTGCTGCAGGAGAGCTTAACGAACGTCCATCGCCACTCGGGAACAACTGAAGTAGACATTCGCTTTCGCCAGGAAGCCCGGAGTGCGATTCTTGAAGTGAGAGATTACGGGCGTGGCATGCAAAAGGAATTGCTGAGTCGCTTGGGCCCGCTGGGCCGAGATTGCGGCGTAGGGCTGGCCGGAATTCGCGAACGGTTGAATGAGCTAAAGGGTGGATTGGAAATAGAACAGGCCGATCCAGGCACGCGACTGCGCGCCATCGTCCCTCTGTTTGCCCAAGCTGCCTCTGCTCAGACTGGATAGTTCTGGCGCGGGCAACGATCTCCCATCGCTGCAGCCAACGCAGCCGTCGGGCATGCTAAACCTTGAGGGAAGCCACCGATCTCACTCCTAGTGAAGTGGTCAGAGACTTCCCGAGATCGTGCACTATTGGACAGATTCGCAGACTTCACGCCGGGTAGTATTCCGGTCTCCGGAACCTTCATCAGGAAAAGGGGGGCCATGACTGCTAGCCAAAGAGAAAATTGCGATAAAGGCGTCTCGCCCGAATTAGGCATGCAGAAAATGTCGGAGCAGACTATGACGGCGGAAGGTGCAGCTTCTCCATATGAAAGTACACTGGCTTCCCAATCCAAGGTATCTCAATTCCCCTATCGCGTCCTGGTCGTGGACGACGAACCGTCGATACGCGAAACCGCAGGGCTCATTTTGGAGAGGGAGGGTTATGACGTTCTCACCGTAGCGGACGGACTGGATGGCTTACAGGCGCTTAGCAAGTCCTTGCCCGATGTGATCATTTCCGATCTGAATATGCCCAGGATGTCGGGATTCGAATTTCTGGCGATAGTACGGAAGCGATTTCCGCACATCGCAACCATAGCTATGAGCGGAGAGTACATCACCAGCGAAAATGCAGGTGGGATTTTGGCGGATGCTTTCCTGCAAAAAGGACACTACACGATCACGGAGCTTTTCCACGAAGTATCGAAGCTTTTAGCAGCTTCTCCTATCAGGTCGGGAAGAGAGAGAAGTGACATTGCCCCACTTTTCGTGCCGAGAGACAAAGCCGGTTATCTGCTGCTCACGTGCCCCAAATGCCTGCGTCCCAGCAAACTGGAGGCGGGGGGTTTGAACGGGGGAATACATCAAACAATTTGCCAGTCCTGCGGCACGCCAGTGAAGTTTGAAATCAACCACGAAGTTGAGCCGTTGATTAAGCGCAAACACGCTTGAGTAGGAGTGTTTCCCGGTCCTGCTCTAAGGCAGACTTCTGCTGTACTCAGATCGGCCTGGGACTTCTGGTCGCCACCAGCACTGCCAATACGACGGCAGTGTTGCGAATGTTTCCTGCGATAGTCATGAGCGCTTCTGAGAAGGGCGGATGTTGCTCCGCCAGTCCCTCAAGACGCGTACTGACGCTATGAAGTTGGTCAACTTCGTTCAGGATCGCTTCAAAAGGCATGGGTACACCGCTCTTCCGAAGAAACCTAAGGTGTGGGAGGACTTCAGATGGACTGGCTTAGGTCAGAAGACCTGAAAGAGGAGAAGGTAATGACCACCTCAAACTTAACTATAACACGCACGCACGATGTACCGCCCTTTCTGAAGCCTTGCCGCGCATTGGATCACTGTGCAGGGCTGCCCGCCACGGTCGGCACAGGTGCCACGGACTTCAACTGCTCCAGTTCGGTCAGCACGCTTTGCCAGCGAACCTGGTCTTTTTTCGTTTCGATCGGTAGGGAGAGGTCGGAATAAAACTTCAGGATGTTATCGCGCAGCTCCGGCGTCGTTCGATCGAACTTCCGCTCTGCCAACTGAGCCAGCAACTTTGCGTAGGCGTCGTCCGTGAGCGAGTATTCTGCTGGCTTGGTCGCCTTGCCACTATCAAAATCACAATTAGGAAGCAGGAGTGTGTCAGTGCGCACTTCTTTGAGAAAGGCCCGGTACTGATCAACGGTCATATTGATGCTCTTGATATACATGTCCTCCGTTTGGGCAGTCGGGTTGTTGAAAGCTAACCCTTTGAAGGGACCAATCTTCGGCATGAATCGCAAGAGCGTTGCCAAGACCCGCGAACCCAAGCCCGGCTTCACGTAGTCTTTCCCCCACTCTTTCTCGTAATGGGAGCGGGAAAGACGGTACAAGAACTTTTTTTTCGCGAAATTGGGCGTCTCGCGCATTAGTTCCTTCTTGTGGGTTTGCAACGCGACTCGGGTCATTTGCGGAATCAGCCGGCTGACTGCGAAACGGTACGAGCCCACGGCGAGATCCTCATGGGTAAGCACGTCTTTTAACTCCACCCCGTACACAACGGGAAAGGCCCGTTCCAGCAGGGACTTGGACACCTGAAATCCGATGAAATCGTGGTACTGCTGCGAGGCGTAGCGATTCTTCGCGACCTGCACCGTGTCGAAACCAAACTCGGTTTTCAAATGCGCCGTCTTGTCCTGCGCATACCGGACCGACTGGCCAAACTTGGCCCGCAGCTTCGGATATTGGATGGCGACGGCCTGGTTGACGGCCGGGTGACCCGCGATATCCGACGCATAGTGCGACAGCGCGCCCAGCGCGAAGGCGTACTCGTTGGCATCCTGGCTTTCGAGAAGCAACTCGCGAACGAAGTCGCCGCTACGGACGTAATGCACCAGGTTGCTGAAATCCCTGCTGCCGAACGGGTAATAGCCGAGATCCTGGATAACGGCGCCACCGTATGCGTAGGCATGCGCCTCCCTGATCTGGTCTTCCGACAGTCCCGGATATCGCTTAAGCAGGAGGGGCTGGATCTCGTCGGTCCAGAGCAGGTCTACGATCTCCTCGTGCGTCAGAACGGAGTACGCGAAAGAGGCAGCGCCGCACGTCAGCAAGATGACAACCAGTGCCAACGCGCGGACGTACAGGACGCGCCACGGGTCAGCTATAGCGCATCGCGATGGACCTCTCCGCTTGGACGTCATGCCTGCCCTCCGGTCTCCCCTCCTATGTCCTAAGGATCGCACTCAATAAGTTGGCTCAATTTCCCTCGGAATACTGTGCACAATGGGACATTTCGCCAGCAGTCGTGCGGGGGCGAGTAGAGGAAGGGCTGGATTGGCAGAGCTCTATCAGGCTGTGACTCGATCGCCAATACTTCGGCGGCAGGTCGATGGCCGAGCACACACCGAAACGCTCAACCAGAGAGAGAGAGAGGCAATCTTGAGAACCCGGGGCGGAAGTGGCTTCGGGTTGTCAGGGTCGCGCGGTGTGTTCGCCCGCTTCTGTCATTGGCTATGAAAAAGGGCCGAACCCGTATGAGTCCAGCCTGAAACGTGCCTGTCTGAGAAGGGTACAGTAACGCGGTCGTGAGGGTCCGAACGTCAGGGTTTCTGACACTAACCCATGACCGCGTTTCGATCTTCAGACTCAAGTAAAGTAACCCGTAACGGTTTCAATGACTGTTCTTTTTTATACAGTTTCCTAAGAGAGGTCCGCGTCACACTGTCATTACACCTGATGGGGGTAGTGTTGTATGGCGTCGACCGAACTACCAATTGCCCATAAAGTCCTGCTTGTGGATGACGATGATGCCGTTCGTGCCATGATGGTGGCTACGCTTGAACACAAGGGATTCAACGTCGCCCCTGCCGCAAGCGTGACCGATGCTCTGAGACGCATCACTACTGAGAACTTCGACGTCCTCATCACTGACCTGCACATGCCGAATCCGGGTGATGGTTTTACGGTGGTTACCGCGATGCGCCACTCCCAACCGGAGGCACTTACGCTGCTGGTCAGCGGCTACCCCGACGTGCAGAGCGCCATGGCCGCCATCCTCCTCGAAGCGGACGAAATCATCGTGAAGCCATTCGAAGTCGGGAGATTGGCCGAGCTTGTCCGTGAAAAGATGCTCGCTCGCAAACCTGCTGCCCGGCAGGAGAAGGAGAGAGTGGGCGTGATCCTGCGACGGTGCCTCACCAGTATCGTCGAAGACTGGTTGGTGCGCGCGAAACAGAGCAATGAACTGAGTTGCCTCACGCTCAGCGACGAGGAGCGTACTGGACATCTCCCTAAGCTGGTTGAAGACCTAGCTCTTCGGTTGAGCCAGGACAGCGCCATCACTGAGAACAACGATGCCAACAACTCTCCGTCTGCCGCAGCCCACGGCAAGCTACGATACCTGCAGGGCTACACCCCGGCAATGCTTGTCCACGAATCGCGAATCCTCCAGGTGACCATTTTTGGAACGCTACAGAGCAATCTGAACTATCTGGATTTCAGCTTGCTGCTACCAGACGTCATGACGATCGCGGACGAAGTGGATTCTCAGTTGACACAGTCGATGGATAGCTACATGAACGCCATGAAGAAATCAATGGCAGCGTAGCTACTGCCACGATCGCACCGGAAGCGCGCTGCCCGTGCCTGGAGTGGGAACGCCAAATGCAGCAAATAGGTGCAGGCCTTTCACACTTGGGGGCGCGAGGCGCATCGGTACCTGCCGCATGGCCTGCTCCGGGTCCTGCTTTCGGAGGTCCCAAGAACTCTGACGAGTGATCACTATTGAACAGACTCGGTAGAACACGTGTTTGTACTCTTTGAATCTTCTTGGAAGTGCAGGCGACGGTGTCCTTGTTTACCAGCCAACGCGAAGAGTGGGCAGACTCAGACATAATTGCTCTCGTGGAATTCGATATGAAGAAAATGCGTGTGCGGATAGTCTTCGCACCTGAGGCGATCAGAGAACGACTGCGAGAGCTGGAACACCCCAGAGACCATCACAGGGAACATGAGGGCATCGAGCACGCGACGGATAACTGCGGACTCGACAAAATGAGGCAGGCACGACCCAGTTAAGCGTCTTTCCCGCAGAAAGTGCGTTGTACTCTGCAACTTTTGCCGGAGCCGTTTATGAAAATTTTGCTATTTGCGGGCTTGCTCCTGATCATCCTCGGAATTGCATCCCTGGTCGTGCCGATTCCCCGCACCGAGACCCAGGGAATTAAAGCCGGAGACGTAAACATCGGTGTGCAGACTACTCACCGTGAGCGTGTGTCGCCCATCATCAGCGCCGTGCTGATTGCAGGCGGGATCGCGCTGACCGTTGCCGGTGCACAGCCGGGCACAGGTAATTTTCCATTCGGGCCGCGTAAATGCTGCGTCCTTCCGACAGAGGATGAAGTATGGCGGGAGCGCCTAGCTCGAACTCTGAATTGACGCAAGGCACCGCGCATTCTCCACACAAACAAGTTGTGCCCACCTCGCCCTGTTTAACTGAGAGAAGATTCGCCATGAAACGATTGGGCGCTGTTTTGACGTTGTTGCTCTTGGCCGTGTTTCCGGTCTTCGCGCGGGCCGGCCCGAAGAGCGGGGAATTGATTCGCGCTGACTACGGCTCCGGGAACAACTGGGTTGAGGTGACGGAGCGCGTGCGCTCGCTCATCCACGGTGATTCCCTGAATTTTCGCGTCGATAACAACACTCTCGGCGTGGACTCCCGACCTGGGGAGGTAAAGGTCCTTCGGCTGCAGATCCAGGACCGGAAAGGCCGTACTCGACAGCTAACCTTCCAGGAAAAGCTTCGCAGGAATCCGCGGCGATAAGCGCGGCGGCATACAGCAGCTCGAGATCGGCGCTGCGCACGGCCGCCACCTCAGGCCGTTTGCGAAGATCCTGCTGTCGCTGGCGAGCCTTCGCGAGAAGAAGAGCGATGTAGCACAGACGCAACTTACGGAGCTGGTCGCGGAATTCCCAGAGAACTTGCTTTTTGCGCGCGAGCTGGCCAAACTCAATGCTTCTTTTGCCGCGGCTATCCCACCCCAAGGGATGTAAGGGCGAGTCCACCCCGTACAATGCGGTTCCCGTAGTCCTGCCAGCAGGCGGTTGCAGGTGCAGGACGTCAGGGCGCAACACATCTTTATCCCTCTATTTACGTAGCCATTTTCTAAGTGCGGCGAACAGTATGAATGGCGCGTTGCCCCGCGTTCGCTATCGAGGCGTTTGGTTCCTCACACACAATTTTGATCATCGAACAACGGCCACCAAGGAAGCTGTTCAACATCGCCCACTATCCCTCGACAGAGCCGAAGGGACTGTTTGCTTAACCCTCGACTGCCGTCGCAAAACAGCTGGCCAATGCCCTGATGTAGTGGGCGTTCGAAGGCAGGCATCGTACGGGTGCAATCAGGGCGATCTTCGATGGCCCAGAAGCTATTTGATGTGAGCGTTTTTGCACAGACACTTCAATTCGTTATTAGGTAGCGTGGGTGTGTGCTCCGAGTTTTCAGGAGAGTCATCGAATCTGCAGCAGTCCTCATGATATGCGACGGCGTAACAGGCTTGTCCACCGGTTTTATGACGCTTGATTTTACTTAGTGTTCGTCAGAAGGAGGAGTGAAATGCTCGCCACTATTTTGATTGTTGTCGTTCTTCTAATGTTACTGGGAGCACTCCCGCGTTGGTCGCACAGCCGGCAGTGGGGCTATTTCCCCAGCGGTGGTCTGGGTATGGTCCTGGTGATTCTGATCGTCCTGGTGCTGTTGGGTCGCCTCTAGTTGCCTGACGCCGCTGATATCCAGACCAGAAGCTCGACAGCCAACAGATCCGTAGCGGTGGCCCGAAGGAAAGGGCGCTTCCGGACGAAGGAGGTAACCGACAATGCCTTTACTTCAAATTGTGATGGTCCTGATCGTGGTTGGAGTTTTGCTGTGGCTAGTCAATCGCTTCATACCAATGGCTGGATCGATTAAGACAATTCTGAATGCGGTTGTAGTCATCGTGGTGGTTTTGTGGCTCCTGAACCTGTTTGGCCTTTTTCATTCCATGTCCAGGATGCACATTGGGACTTGAAGATGGCCGATCCCGGCATGGGGCCAGTTCCACAGTGGAGGTTTACTTGTCACTCTCGCGCACGTGAGATTGACGGATTTGTCGCTAGCCGCAGATTTCCATGTGAGCAGGGTTGACAAGATCTCCACAAGGCCTAACGACCCATGAGAGTTTTTTGAATTTCAAAACTAGCAACAAGCCAAAAGCAACGAGGAGAAGAAAAGATGAAGGTGTTCAGAGTGTTCGCGACCCTTGTGTGTCTTCTTGCCGTATACGTGCTCTCCCTGCCGCAAGCAACGGCTGACGACTGGAACAGAGAAACTGTCGTCACCTTCAGCGGGCCCGTCGAAGTTCCGGGTGTGGGTGCACAGACCTTGCCGGCCGGGACGTACGTCTTCAAAATCTTTGATTCACAATCCGACCGCCACATCGTGCAGATCTTCAACCAGGACAAGACCCATGTCTTCACCACCATCCTCGCAATCCCGAATTACCGCTTGAAGACGACCGACAAAACGGTAATAACGTTTCGCGAACGGCCCGCCGGACAGCCGGAAGCTCTGAGGGCATGGTTTTACCCCGGGCGCGAATGGGGCGAAGAATTTGTATATGCAAAGTCGAGAGCTGTCGAACTGGCCAAGGAAGCGAATGAGCCTGTGCTCGCGACTCCGATCGAACTAGCATCGGCTCCCATCGAGGCTCTGAAAACGGCGCCCGTGGAAGCCATCGATCCCAAAGGCGAACGAGTTGAGCTGGCCCAGGTTGTTGAACCGCCGCCTGTGGCTGCCGCTGAACCAGTCGCTGCGCCTGCCGAACGTTTGCCGAAAACGGCCAGTTCGCTGCCGCTGGTCGGATTAATTGGGCTCCTGTCGCTGGGCGCAGCCTTTGTTCTTTCGGTCGCGTCGAAGCGTGCTATTTGAGCCGGGCGAATGGGTGATCTGCAGGGGAAGACCCACCTAGATAAGTTGACCGGCTGCCGGATGGCGAACGTGCTGGTAGGCTATGTCCTACCTTTCGTCCACGTGCCGCCGTCCGGCTGTCCGGGCTATGACTCAGATTGCAGGAAAGGACTGGACAGATGAGAGAGCTGTCCTCACCC
>UEXT01000036.1_pt1 | contig 12542 bp, 9 predicted proteins | sample 4301081 | NCBI WGS metagenome assembly UEXT01 (sample SAMEA4773177, study PRJEB27434) | metagenome | biome: 2259; feature: agricultural soil; material: soil | place: USA | collected 2014-09 | depth 0.25 m
CACGTCATCCACATGCTCCCATCCCTTCAAGACCGCTGCCACCCGTTCACCAACGACCCGGCGCCGCTCAGCCGGCGGGGGACCGCTATAGTCAGGGTCCGTCACCTGAAACGTATCGATGACAATCCCGTCTGCCCTGGTGAGAATCTGCGCATCCAGGATCTGAAGCCCACTGCCGGCCATCACGCCCGCGATTTTTGAAAAGATCCCTGGCGTCAAGTCGTCTTGTGCGATCACGGTATACTCGCAGGTACCGAGCTCTTCATTGAACTCCGATTCGACTACAACTTCGCCCGCATGAAGCCGTCGAACGGCCGCCAGGTGCATTGCCATACGGGGGATGGATGTGCCGTACAAGTACCGCTGCGGGAACTGATGCAGTTGCTTCTCGATCCACGCCTGATCGAGACCGGACAAGGCAGCCAAGACAGGTTGGCGACTCAGGTTCGCGACAATGTCGGTCAGGCCTGAGGCCATCTCCGCCGCCGCACGTTCTCCCGACACTTCCTGAATGGTGCGGAGATACAGTTCGATCAGCAGCGATTCTTTCCATTTCGTGAGGACACCGGGACCGACCGCCGCGATATCGGCAGCCGTGAGCGCTAGAAGCTTTTTCAGGACTTCCGGCGTCGCGACTTCACGGGCGAACGGCAGGACAACCTTGACGTCATTCGGGTCTCGTCGAAATGCGGTATGCGCCATCAACAGGTGCCGATGCACTAAAAAGACCAACGAGCGTGTTTCCTGCTCATCAAACCCGAATCGAGCCGCAGCTTCTTCCGCCAGCCGTTTCCCTACCTCACTGTGGTCATCTTCCGTCCCCTTTCCCAAATCATGGAGTAGCACCGCGAGATGGAGGATATCTTTTCGCTTAATCTCACGATACACATCCCCTAAGACGGCTTGATCATGTGCCAGCGCCTCGGCCTTCCCAACCGCGAGAAGACTATGCTCATCCACCGTGTACTTGTGATATTGATTGAACTGCATCAGCCCTCGAACTGTCCCCATCGCCGGCACGAGTTTCTCGAGCAGGTAAGCCCGATGCATCGCCTCCAAAGTCTTGGCCGTTCCCGGTCCGGCCAAGATTCTGAGGAACCTCCGGCTGACCTCGGGTGTGCGATAGGCCTCTTCGGACGCGGCTTCGACATGCCGATGAATATCCTCCAAAAGGGGTGGATCAATCGTTAGCTGACGACATCGAGCGACATCAAATAGTTTGAGCAACAGGGCAGGATTATCCAGGACGCGCGTCCGTCGATCGTCGGCCACCTTCAGCTTCCCGCCGCGGATGATAAAGTGTTCGTCCACTTTCGGCGCGGGGAGGAATCGGGCTAAACGCTGGCGAAGCGAGGTTCGTCTGCAACGTTCCAGAAATCGCATGCAGCGCTCGTGCAACCCCATTGTGTGCTGATAGTACCGCTGCATGAACTGCTCGACCGCTAACAGATGCGGCTGATCTGTGAACCCGAATAGTTCGGCCAGCCAGACCTGCTCGTCGAACGTCAGAATCTCCTGTGCCATTCCCCCATGCACGTGGAGCAGCGAGCGAACCCTCCAGAGAAATTCTCTTGCTTCGACCAACGCGAGATAGTCGCCGCGAGAGAGAATGCCTCGATCCGACAACTCCCGAATCGTTGGCGCATGATAGCGCGCCATCCCCACCCACTGAAGTAAGTGGAGATCGCGCAGGCCGCCCTTGCTTTTCTTCACGTTCGGCTCGAGGAGATAGACCGTTTCCCCGAACTTTTCGTATTCACGTCGACGCTCCTCAAGCTTAAGATCCAGATAGGTGTCCGTCGCCTGGGTCACAACCTTTCGCAGATAACGGCCATGAAATTCCTGGAAGAGGTCCGGACTCCCGGCCAGGTATCGGGCTTCCATCATCGACGTCTTCACCGTCGAATCCGTACTACCCAGTTCAATACAGTCGCCAATCGTCCGAACGCTATGACCCACCTGGCAGCCGCCATCCCAGAGCGGACGCAGAACGGCCCGGACGAGCGGTTGAACGCGCAGTCCGACCTCAGGCCGAAACAGCACCATCACATCGATATCGGAGTATGGCGCCAACTCTCGGCGGCCATATCCGCCCAACGCGACCACGCAGCACTGCCTCAGCCCAATTGACGCCAGGTCCTCTCCGCCCTGGCGGACGGCCGTTCGATAACAGCCGATGATCAGGTCGTCCATGAGATCGGTCATGGCCGCTATCGTTTCTGCTCCCGACGCTCCTTCGATCAGGCGAAGACCGATGTCACGACGCTGCTCCGCCAGCGCTGAGCAGAGACTGTCAATGCCTCCTTCGAGGCCAACGGGGGTGGACATGCGATCGTTCGGCAACATGGTCACAGCGCGGTTTCTCCTGTCTCTCCCGTCCGAATTCGAACAGCCGCATTTAATTCGCGAACGAAGATTTTTCCATCCCCGATGCTCCCGGTCTTAGCGGCTCGCGTAATAGTTTCCAGCACTCGGGGCACCTGACTATCTTGCACCGCAACCTCGACCTTCACCTTGGGAACGAACTCGATCGTATATTCCTGCCCGCGATAGGTTTCTTTATGACCTTTCTGGCGGCCGAACCCTTTGACCTCGGTGACCGTCATGCCTTGCACACCGATCTCGAGCAAGGCGTCTTTCACCTCGTCAAGTTTGAACGGCTTAATGATGGCTTCAATTAACTTCATGTCTGCCCTCCTGGGGACAGCCGATAGCTCTCAGCTATCAGCTGTCAGCACTTGCGAAAAGTTTTCCGCTCTTGTTTAGCTGAAAGCTGATTACTGACTGCTGCTGGCTTCATTTATGAATAGGCACGCTCGTTATGTTGCGTTAGATCCAAACCAGTCGCTTCCTCTTCCGGCGAGACTCGCAGTCCCATCGCGCCTTCCACCAGTTTCAAAATCAGATAGGTCCCCACAAAGGCAAACACGACAGTGGCCGCTACTGCCACGATTTGAATTCCGAGCTGACCGGAATTTCCGAAGAACAGCCCATCTGATGCGGAAGGATTCACGGCTTTTGAGGCAAAGAGCCCGACGGCCAGGGTCCCAAGAATTCCGCCTACGCCATGGGTGCCCATAACGTCAAGGCTGTCATCATAGCCGATCTTCCCTTTCCAAACAATTGCGCCATAGGAGCACATGCCGGCCGCAAAACCCACAACCATGGCGGATCCCGGGCCGAGATAGCCCGCTCCCCCCGTCGAAGCTGCCAGCCCGGTCACCGCTCCACTGGCAATCCCAAGCACCGTGGGCTTTCCTCGATGCTGCCATTCAATGATCATCCATGCCAACGCCGCCGACGCCGCTGTCACGTGCGTCACCGTCACGGCGCCGATTGCCACGGCGTTCGCCCCTCTTGCACTGCCGCCGTTGAAACCGAACCACCCCACCCAGAGCAATCCGGTACCCAGGAGAACGAACGGAAGATTGTGCGGCGCCATGTAATCGGTTCGCCACCCTCGACGTTTACCCAGCACCATCGCGCAGGCCAATGCGCTCAAGCCGGAGCTGATATGCACCACCGTTCCTCCGGCAAAATCGAGCACGCCCAGCTTACTGAGCCACCCCCCACCCCATATCCAGTGCGCCAAGGGTACGTATACAAACAGCGACCACAGGGCCGCGAACAAGACGGCAGCCCCGAATTTCATCCGCTCGGCGAACGCTCCGGCAATCAGCACCGGTGTAAAGGCGGCAAAGAGCATTTGAAACAACATGAAGGCTCCGTGGGGGACCGTGGGAGCATAGGCGGGATGGGGCATCGCACCGACGCCGGATAAGCCGACCCAATCGAGCCCACCTATTACGCCGCCACGATCCGGTCCAAACGCCAGGCTATAACCACAGACGACCCAGACCACGCTCACGACGCAGAGAATGGCAAACGCCTGGACCATGGTCCCGATCACATTCTTGCTACGAACCAATCCGCCATAAAAGAACACCATACCGGGGATGATCATTCCCAGCACCAAGGCCGAAGCCGCCAACATCCAGGCCGTATCGCCGCTATCGATTCCGCCTGGAGTTACACGTGGACTTATCTCTCCTGCAGAGAGAGTGGTCGCCCAAAGGATCAGACTCATGAGCACCGTGCTGACCCACAGCGAAGACCGATGCACGCTTGTCATCAGACCCTCCTCATCATCCACTCGATTCAATGCCTCGATAGCCGTTCGTGATCGGCATGCGCCGATCCTTGCCCAACGCCCGATGTGTGATCTTGATCCCCACTGGCGCCTGCCTCCGCTTATACTCACTACGATCCACCAGCGCCACGACCCGCAGAACCGTGGCCTGCTCGTATCCCATCGCGACGATCTCTTGAACAGACCGATCTTCCTCGACATATGCTTTGAGGATCGGATCAAGCAACGCGTAGGGCGGCAGGCTGTCTTCATCTTTCTGGTTGTGCCGCAGTTCCGCGGTGGGGGGCCGGTCGAGAATACGCTTGGGAATGACAGCGATCTCACCTTGCCGGTTCCGCAGCGCCGCTAATTCATAGACCATGGTCTTTGGCACGTCTTTGATGACAGCAAAACCACCAGCCATATCGCCGTATAGCGTGGCATATCCGACGCTCATCTCGCTCTTGTTCCCGGTCGTCAAGACGAGATGACCGAACTTATTCGAAAGCGCCATCAACAGATTTCCGCGAATTCGCGCTTGGAGATTCTCTTCAGTCGTATCGGGAGGTTTCCCGGCGAACATTTGAGATAAGGACTGCAGATACGCGTCGAACGTCGAGGTGATCGGGATGATCTGACACTCGATCTTCAATCGGCGAACCAGTTCGGCCACGTCCTCGCCACTTTCCCTCGACGTATAGGGTGACGGCATGAACAGACCAACCACGTTCTCCGAACCGATCGCATCGACCGCGATGGAGGAGGTGAGCGCTGAGTCGATCCCGCCGCTTAACCCAATGACCACGCGTTTAAACCCGTTTTTCCTCACATAATCCTTGACCCCCAACACGAGCGCCCGATAGACCTCTTCAAGCTCGCCCAGCGGCGCCACGAGTGACGGCACCAGGCGCGCGCGTTTCGTCTTCGCCGCGGGAAGTTTCAGCGCGACACGATCGACGACCGCCGTCCCTTTCCCGCTCAGATTTTTCTTGCGCCCGCGCGCGATGCGTGCACGAACCAGCGCCTCTACATTGAGGTCGGCACTCACCAAATCCTCTAGGAAAGCTTTTCCCCTCGCAACCACCTCACCCGCTTGGTCCACAATCACGCTGTTCCCATCAAAAACGAGTTCATCCTGCCCGCCCACGGTATTGGTGTGGGTCACGACGACCCCGTTCTCCCGAGCCCTTGTGACCAGCATCTGCTCGCGGAATCGACTCTTCCCGATATGGAACGGTGACGCATTGATGTTCACGATGACATCGGCACCCGCCGCGGCTTGTGCGCGCGTTGGCCCGTCGGGAAACCAGATGTCTTCACAAATATTGACGGCGATCGTAACGCCGCGAAGTCCAACCAGCGACAGCCTTCGCCCAGGATGGAAGTAGCGGCCTTCATCGAACACTCCATAGTTCGGCAAGAGCCACTTGCGGTAGGTCGCCACCGGACGTCGCTCGGCTATGATCGCCGCGGCGTTGTACAATTCGTGTCGATCGCCTGAAACCACTGATGGAGGTCCTGGCTTCTCTGGAACCATCGCCCCCTGTCCCACATAACCGACGACCGCCACGATACCGCTGCAGTCGCGGGAAATCTCGTCAAGCGCGCGCCGGTTATCGTCCACAAAACCAGGTTTCAACAGAAGATCTTCCGGCGGATACCCGGTCACAGCAAGTTCAGGGAACACCACCAGATCAGCCTTAGCTCTACGGGCTTCTTTGATCCAGGCCTTGATTAGACGGATATTCCCTCCAATGTCGCCGACCGTCGGATTGATCTGAGCCATGGCGATGCGAAATGTGCGCATGAGTTTCAGTCCGAGTGTTATGATCGCAGAATGCTCAAAACGGTTGTCAGGCAAGGCCGCAGCGAAGCGAGGGGCCGAGGCGTACTACGGCAGTACGTCGAGGGTCCAAGCAAGCGAGAACGAAGCTGGCAGCCGTTTTCAGCATTCTGCTCAAAAAAAACGCCCTCAATCCGAGAGAGGACCGAGGACGCCATTGTCCGTCATAAGTGTTGGTTTAGTATGGAGACTCCGTTGTCTCCGAACGCGGGCAAGAATAACATCGGGGCTTGCAGAGTGTCAAACCTCTTTCCCGAGTCCATCAGTACACCGATCTCGACGATCAATACTTCCGTAAGATTGCCGGAGGTAAGTTCCAGAGAGCCTGGCGTACTGCCCTCCAGAGAGTATTGAGGACTGTAGTCAGGACCGGCGCAGACCGAGCGACCAGTTTCACCACCAGACCGGGAGCTGCTGGTTGAGACACACCACCAAGTACTTGGCCGGGATGGGCCTCAAGAATCTCCGCGAGAGCGGTTTCGAGCGAGACCCAGACACTCGGTTCGACTTGATCCCCGATCACAAACAGCGACCCAACATAGTCCCACTCCTCCGCCAACCCTAGGCCACGCAATTTATCTGCTGGCTTGAGCGCGTAATGTTCTTTCACTGACACGCCTGATGCTGTGGTAATCCGGATCTCATTCTCGAGTCGCGTGAATTTCCATCGTTCTCCGCGCGCGATGCGACCCGACGCAATCGCATCCCACAGAACCAGCGAAGCTCCGGTGGCTAGCTTGACATCGATCTTTTGCCGAAAGCGCGATCCGGCAAAGGGAATCGTATGTTCCGGTACCCATTCGAGAATCCCTTCAGGCCCGACATCAATCGCTATCTCCTGAACGCAGTTTTCCGACAAGGACCGATACACACGGTTGGCTGAAGGCGTCGAGATCAGAACGTGAGCCTTCGGTCCCACCGTGAGATCGATGAATAAACGGTCACCCCCAACGAGACCGCCGGACGGATTGACTAGCAAAGTATAGGCGCTGCCGGTCCCATCGAGATACATGGGAGGGAACAGATGCCAGGGTGTATGGCAGCTGGTTCTCTCGAACACCGTGCGGTCGCCCTGCCGGACGTATTCCAAGCTCAGTGTTCCGACTCGCCCGACGGAAGCAGTCCCGGCGATTGGGCGGATTTTGCGTGGACGTGGCACGCGCGACGATGCAGCGAGGTTAGCCCCGATGGGCATGCTGATGGATATGTGGCTCAATCCAATTTACCACGCGATCGAGTCCTTCGCCGGACATGAGGTTCGTGAAAATGAACGGCCGGTCGCCCCGCATGCGGCGGCTATCCCGATCCATGACGCCGAGATCGGCGCCGACGTAGGGAGCGAGATCGATTTTATTGATGATGAGGAGGTCTGAGCGTGTGATGCCTGGGCCTCCCTTGCGAGGAATCTTGTCGCCTTCGGCGACGTCGATGACATAGATCGTATGATCTACTAGTTCAGGACTGAAGGTCGCGGCAAGGTTGTCTCCACCGCTTTCAACGAACATCAACTCGACATCGGGATGCCGCTTTAGCAAGTCGTCCAGCGCTTCCTGATTGTGTGAAGCGTCTTCGCGAATGGCTGTGTGCGGGCAGCCGCCGGTCTCCACACCGAGAATGCGATCCTGTGGCAGTGCACCGCGCCTCGTGAGGAATTCGGCATCTTCTTTGGTAAAAATATCGTTGGTCACGACGGCTAAGCTGTAGCGATCGCGTAGTTTCCGACAGAGCGCTTCCACGAGTGCGGTCTTCCCGGATCCGACCGGCCCGCCGATGCCAATCACCGGAACGTGTTTCGAGCGTGCCGCGGTGACACGACCGCTGCCACAGTGATGTTCATCGGCCCGATGCATAAGACCTCAAAAAGCCGACCGCTGTCAGCTGATCGCCATAAGCTTTAAGACCTGAACAACCGAGATTCCAATCTAGCATGTCGCATCGCATAGATATCGTGCACGGGAGCCCAAGACACCAAATCCTCTTGCGGTTTGGCCATTCGGCTGAGATCAGCCAGCAGCGGCGCCCACCACCCTAACAGTTGCTGGCCTTCCTGTTGTCCTATAGGTAGCAGTTTCATTGCTGCCGACACAAACCCCTGTGCCGTCTGATAGAGATACGCGCCGACCGTGTCCTGCCGAGACCAGCCACATGCGGCCAGCGTCATACCAATGCTCACAGGTAAATGCCCCGGCGTCCGCTCTTCCTCGATGGCCCTGCGGAATTCTCGCAACAGGCGACTGTCGAGTATCTGTTCAGCGGCCACTCTGATTACCTGCCGTCCCATTTGTCGGCTTGCGAGCCGCGATTCACGGCCGATCTTCAGCGCATCCAACTCACGATCAACCTTGAACGCAGTTTCAAGTTTCCCGGTCGTCTCGGCCTGATGCGCTACCGCCACAGAGACAGCTTCGCGCCTGCTGATGCCGTGGACCAGCAGGTCTTCGACATAGCGTGCGAGATCTTTGCCGTCGCGAACGGCTCCATCCTTGACCGCCGCCTCCAGTCCGGATGAAAATGCAAACCCGCCGGAGGGGAAGAAACTGTCGATGAAACGAAGACCATTGAGGAACGCGAGTGTGTCCATCTTTAGCTTCCAGCTATAAGCTGAATGCCCAGCGCCGACAGCTCTAAAATAAGAAATACCGCTGCGCCATTGGAAGCACCGCCGCCGGCTCACAGGTCAGCTTCACACCGTCCGCCATCACCACATAGGTTTCCGGATCCACCTCGACCTTGGGCAGCGCGTCATTCAGTTTGAGATCCCGCTTCTTCACACTGCGGCAATTCTTTACCGCAGCCACGCGTTTTTGCAAGCCGAGCTTCTTGGGAATTTCCCGATCCAAGCCTGCCTGAGACAGGAAAGTGAGGCACGTGCTGGACAGAGCCCGCCCGAACGCGCCAAACATCGGTCGGCTGATGATAGGTTCAGGTGTCGGGATCGAGGCATTCGGATCACCCATCTGCGCCTGTGCAATGAAGCCGCCTTTGAGAACCATTTCAGGCTTGACACCGAAAAACGCTGGCTTCCAGATCACGAGGTCTGCGACCTTTCCGATTTCCACCGATCCGACTTCGTGGGCGATTCCGTGCGTGAGAGCCGGATTGATGGTGTACTTGGCCACATAGCGTTTGGCCCGGAAGTTGTCGTGCTGGGACGAGTCCTTTCCATCGCCCGACGACAGATGTCCCCGCTGCGCCTTCATCTTGTGAGCCGTCTGCCAGGTCCGGATGATTACTTCACCCAGCCGCCCCATCGCCTGCGAATCGGACGACATCATACTGATGGCCCCCAAATCATGCAGGACGTCTTCCGCCGCAATGGTTTCACGCCGGATACGCGACTCGGCAAAGGCCACGTCCTCCGGCACCCGCTTGTTCAGATGGTGGCAGACGATCAGCATGTCCAAATGCTCGTCCATGGTATTCACAGTGAACGGCATCGTCGGGTTGGTTGAGGACGGCAGCACATTCGGCTGGCCGCAGACCTTGATGATATCCGGCGCGTGGCCGCCGCCCGCGCCTTCTGTGTGGAAGGAATGGATCGTCCGCCCCTTGAACGCTTTGATGCTGTCTTCGACGAAGCCGGCCTCGTTCAACGTGTCGGTGTGGATCGCAACCTGCACGTCGTAGCGCTCTGCGACACTCAAACAGGTGTCAATCGCTGCCGGTGTGGTGCCCCAGTCTTCGTGCAGCTTCAATCCGATCGCGCCTGCCTCAATCTGTTCGTTCAACCCTTCAGACTGTGACGAATTGCCTTTCCCAAAGAAGCCGAGATTGATGGGAATCCCTTCCGATGCTTCCAGCATCCGGTAAATGTTCCAAGGGCCTGGCGTGCAGGTCGTGGCATTGGTGCCGGTAGCAGGACCAGTGCCGCCGCCGATCATCGTCGTAATACCGGCGGAGAGGGCTTCCCAATATTGTTGAGGGCAGATGAAATGGATGTGCGTTTCCACACCACCCGCCGTCACAATACAACCTTCGGTGGAGATGGCTTCAGTTCCCGGCCCTACTTCCATCCCTTTCGTCACGTTCGGCATCAGATCAGGATTCCCAGCCTTGCCAATCCCGACGATACGCCCGTCCTTGATCCCGATATCCGCCTTGACGACGCCCCAATAATCGAGAATGACTGCGTTCGTGATGACCGTATCGAGCGCGCCGCTCGCGCTGGTGGCCCGAGGTGACTGTCCCATGCCGTCCCGCAACACCTTGCCACCGCCGAAGACGGCTTCATCTCCGTACGACGTGAAGTCTTTTTCAATTTCGATGAGCAGGTCAGTGTCCGCAAGCCTGACACGATCACCCACCGTGGGGCCGAAGAGATCCGCATATTGTCTGCGTGGAATTTTCACCGCGCCCCTCCTTTGCCGTAGAATCCCAGTTCAGTCGCTCGCGCCAGGGCTTTCGCCTTCACGTGCGCATCATCCAATGAGCCATTGGTCAACCCGTTAATCCCATGGGCAACCCGCTTGCCGGCCAGCGCCACAACCGTTACCCGTTTTTGCTCGCCGGGCTCGAACCGCACCGCCGTGCCAGCCGGAATGCACAGCCGGAACCCGAAAGCCTGCTCGCGGTCGAACTTGAGCGCATAATTCGCCTCAAAGAAATGGCAGTGAGATCCGACTTGAACGGGTCGGTCGGCTGTATTTGCAACCATCAATTCCTTCGTCGCGCGACCGGCGTTCGCGTCAATGTCGCCGGCACCAAAGAGAATTTGGCCCGGCACGATCGGTTTGGACAACTCAGCTTTGATCACAGCAGCCAGGGAGCCCCCCTTCTTGCTCATTCCAGACACCTTGGCCGGAGATCGCTTAATCTTCTTCGCCATGAACCCCTCCTACCTACGCAGATAACGGATCAACCAGAAGTGGGTTGATCGCCTTACCGAATTGGATCGTGCACGGTCACGAGTTTTGTGCCATCAGGAAAGGTCCCTTCGACTTGGAACTCGTGAATCATCTCCGGCACGCCCGGCATAACGTCTTTGCGCGACAGCAGCGTGGTCCCGTATGTCATCAAGTCGGCCACGGATTTCCCGTCGCGAATGCCTTCGAGGACAGCGGCGGTCAGATAGGCGACTGCTTCAGGATGGTTGAGTTTGAGGCCCCGCTTCTTGCGGTCCGCAGCGAGCTGCCCTGCGGTGTAGATCAACAGCTTCTCCTGCTCTCTCGGAGTCAGATGCATACGTTCTCCTCTCTTCGGCAGACTGCTTGTGCGTCTTTCATGATTAGAAAAAGGACGGAGGCTCTTTTCATTGCGTATCCTGCTGAAGAAATTCGTTACGGAGGGCCGAATGCTAGTCCACAATTTTTCCGACTGTCAAGCAGCACTATGTGATTGGCTTCAACTGCGCGCAACCTTCTCACCAGCCTGGCCCAGGCCGCCTTGGAACGCGGTCTTCCCCAAGCGAGCACCATCCGTATCGTGCGCGTTCCGCGAACACTTCCTTCCTCTCCTTTTCCTTTCTCCTTCTGCGACGGACAAGAAGGTGAAGGGCCAGGAGGTAGGAGTTGGTCTTAAGTGCGCGCATCCAACGAGGGCCTTCTGAGGCCGTCCGTTGCGCGAGCAAGAGACCACTCCTGCCTCCTGGCCAAAACTATACGGTCAAATGCTGCCGCACCATTTCCGCGCTCAACTCATCACTCTTGCCCGCCACCACTTCGTTTCGAGCTCCCTCTTCCCCGTCCCTCTTCAGCGGCAGGACGCGCATGACATGGTTAGATATGCCCTTCTCCTCGTCAAAGTAGGGAGGCTGGGTTGCTTCCCAACTGCGCGCATCGACCGAGCACCGCCCTTAATCTAACAATTCGATCAACTCTTGTGTGCGCGGTCGGCGAGCCTTGGAAGCAACCCAGCTTCCCTACACCGTAAGGTACTGCTTGACCTGATCATGACTCAGTTCACCCGCGCGACCCGTCGCCACCACCGCCCCTTTGGCCATCACCGCATACGTTTCCGCCAGCCTGGCAGCGAAATGAAGCCCCTGCTCAACCAACAGGATAGCGAACCGTCTAGACTTTTTGAACCCAATGATTACGTCTTCGATCTGATCGATGATCGAGGGCTGAATCCCTTCGGTCGGCTCATCGAGCAACAAGACTTTTGGATCGGACAATAGCCCGCGCCCGATCGCGAGCTGCTGTTGCTCGCCACCGCTCAACACGCCCCCTGGCCGATCGAGAATCTGTCTGAGTTTGGGAAACAGCTGAAAGACTTCCTCAAAGGCGGCCCGTTCGGAGTGGCCATTGGGGGACTGGGCGCGCGCCCAAAAACCCAGCTGGAGATTTTCCCGAACGGTCAGATGCGGAATGATTTCCCGTCCCTGCGGGACGTATACAAGCCCTCGCTTGACTCGCCGATCCGTGGATTCCTTGGTGATGTCTGTCCCGAGAAATTTTATTTGCCCAGCCCGTGTTGGAAGCAGACCCATGATCGCCTTCAGCGTCGTTGTCTTCCCCACACCGTTCCGTCCCATCAGACAGGTGACCTGGCCCGGTTCGACGGCAAACGACATGTCACGGAGGATGTGACTCTCGCCATAGTAGACGTTGAGCTTTTCAACTTGCAGCATCA
>UEXT01000430.1_pt1 | contig 12509 bp, 15 predicted proteins | sample 4301081 | NCBI WGS metagenome assembly UEXT01 (sample SAMEA4773177, study PRJEB27434) | metagenome | biome: 2259; feature: agricultural soil; material: soil | place: USA | collected 2014-09 | depth 0.25 m
CCAGGCATTGCCGGACTCCTTTAACAAAAAACGGCCAGAGTGGCTATGAGCCACCCCGACCGATGAGTCTGAGAAACCATTTTGAGATGCCCTCCCAGATTTGCTTCAGAATCGTGATTAGGCAGGGATTGGAGGGGTAGGGTTCGCCGGATCAGCCGCGACGGCTTCCAATGCCGTCACAACTGGCGAAAGGATCGTCTGAACTTCTGCGACTGTCCCTGCATCGGCCAACTGTTGAGCCAAGCTCGACAACTTAGCCGCGATTTGATTGGTAGCTGTGTCAATACGGCCAGCAAAAGCCGTGATTTCTTGAGAAACTGCTCCCATGATAAACCTCCTGGGGTATGCGGTTTTTTTGGACGTATCCTGCTCTATTTAGCTCCTCAGCCGCAGGAACTCCGAAGAGCAAATTGAGACTCAACTAGCAACCTGTTCGAGCTTCGTTACGATTGGCTCAAGGATTGCCCGAGCGTCTAATGCCAATTGCTCTTCAGAAGTTCCGCCGCTGTTGAGCTTCGCCTCAATCCGTTTCACGGTCGCGAGAATTTCTTGCTCTATCTCGTGCTTGTTGAGCGTTTCTTCCATCTGTACAAGAATGCGCTTGAGGCGCGTTTCCAAGTCTCCGGGAGGATTTCCGGGAGGGTTATGATCTGGTCTTCCTGGCTTGTCTGGTTTCATGTGCTTGTCCCCAAAAACGAATGGGCCACCACGCCGTTAACGTGACAGCCCATTCGTTTACTACTTTGGCCCCATTGAACTCTCTACCTTGCCAGGTAGAGGCGTTGGAGAGGTTTTATAATTCCATTACCGGTTGAGAGCCTAGAAGATTTCCCGCTGCCTGTATGTTCTTAATTGCTCACCCACCTGTTTTGCTTTGCGCTTCACAATCCCGAGCCTTGGCGCGACCTCTGCCGGCTCTAGCGAATAGCAATGAATCATGGGACCGAGAATATCGGTTCCATTGATGAGCACGTCTTCTAACTCTGCCAAGTCGTCTGCGAGGTCGCGGATCAACAGGCTATCGTCAGCTCCCGCGAATTCGCAGATGTAGCGCATGTCATGCGGCCTTTGCTTTTCTCACCTGTTGCACCATCAACCAGCACCGGCAATTGATCGACTCCTCAATCGGCGCGTTAGGGTCCCTCGGAAACTTCAGCCCAGGCCGGAACTCTTCACCGAACTTCCGCGTCTCTCCGTCAAGGTCCTGATGGCTGTCTCTCACCTTTGCATCCCGCATGGAAACCCAAGTCTGCCGGATGTCTTCCACCGGCACAGGCAATTGAAGGATGGCGATTTGCTGTGCCATCGAAGCAACCTTGCCAACGAGGTCTGAAGCAATTCCAGGTGCTCGGTTCCTGATGAATCGCTCATAAGCCTCATTGATGCTAGTGATGGTAGCTGGAACTGACTGTTTCTTTTGCTGCGCGTCAACGATGATGCCCAAGATTTTCTTGAGCGTCGTGGCGGCAATCAGGGCCAGCGCGGCTTCAAGAAACTGGCGCGTCCAATTCTCGGTTGCTACCGGGATAGGCGTTGGCGTTCTGGCGTCGCTTGTGTATTCCAGGTCGTCAAAGTCGAAGTCGAGATCGAAGACCGTCAGGCTCGTAAATCCCGCCGCCGTCCAGAGCAACAGGATCAGTAGGCTTTCTTCCCAATCGTCGTTGTTGTCCTCCATCTGCCGCTCAAGCTGGCGGCGAAGCTCAGATAACGGCACTTCAGAGAACGGCGCTGGCACGTCCTCAAGCTCGGCATCGGCAGCTCTCAGTGCGATTCGATTCAAGAGCCGGAGCACGCGCAGCCGCTCAGAGAGGAAGTATCGCCGAATGGCTAACTCTACTCGTGCCCGATGCTTTTCAGATCGTGAGAGCCATTGCTGCCAGGCTCGGTCCCGGCGTTTGCGGCGAAGCTGAGAGGCGGTGAGGATTCGCATTCTTGTTCGCATGGTACAGGCTGAACTGGATAGAACCAGGGGTGTCCTTCTTGGAATCGTCCGGCGAGTTCTACTCTTGCCCCTTCTTCAAAAACATAAGCAATCGATTGAACGTTCTGTCCGTGAATCGTCTGCTGCCATCCGGCTAGATAGCAAACAACTGCAGATCCGCCGACAGACTGCTCAATGCGCCGCCTGAATATTAGCCTTTGCCCAGGCTCAAGATGAATTTGGAGCAACCTACTTCCGTCTTCAGCAATCAATGCAAAGCTGGCGAGGCGGCTACGGTCGATATGCTCTGAGCTATACTCCGCGCCCGTGCCATTGTATTGGCCGAGCGTTTCTCCATCTGTATAGGTTGCGAGCCATTGCATTGGCTAGGTTTCGTCGAATTTCCAGGTAAAAGTTTCCTGTGGCGTTGCTCCTGGTCCCGCAGTTGTTCCGACCTTGATCTGGTAAACAACAAAGTCGCCGAAATCGCCTGTGCTCGGATTGCTGATCGTGCCCGTGATCGACTTCGGGCTGCCGCTGGTGAAGCTGAACGGGTCGTCTCCGGGTGATGGCGTGAAACCTGGATAATTCGCTACCACCAACTCGGTTCCTGTCGTTCCTGGTGTTCCCGTTGCCTGTGTGTAACCAGTGCCAGAAGGAACGCTCCCAACGGTTGCCGTGACACCCGTACCGAAGCCATTAGCTCCGTCCGTGTACCACTTGATATTGTTGATTGTTCCTGCCGGCGTGACATCAGCAGAAAGCCGAGTCGTCACCCAGTAGCTGTAATTGGTTCCAGCGGCTGGGATCTGAATCGGGTTGGTTGTGCCTGCTGTGGAGTGGGCGTCTTCGGCGTTTGCCCTAGTGTTGATGCTCGTGATATCCGTCTTCGTTGGCCCAGCTCCTGTCCAACGTCTGATTGTTACTGTCGCTGCCATTCTGTCTCACCTCCTTTTATGATCGTCTTATCTTCACTACTGTTGGGATTTCGATATGTAGAACAGTTCCGCCTTGATCAGCATCATAATGGAGCACATAACCGCTCTTAGCCGGGGGATTGAATGTCTCTTCTACCTGTCCACGGTAATTGCCATTGGAACTTAGGATATAGTTCAGCGAAATTTCGTCGCATCCTTCGATTGCAATCCCTTTTCGTTTTAGCGTGGCCGTTACAGTCGCTGAGTTGAGATAGTCTCCCGTCAAAGAATCTTGGAGGCCGAAAAGTTCCACTACTTGATCGTTGCTCTGATACAGAACTATTCTTCTAGGGACGGCCACTCTCTAAGCTCCTATTGACGGCACAGACCGAATAGTATTCACCGCTGTTTTTGGACTAACCTCGACACTATCAAGCGGCACCTTCGAACGCGTTGCCACAGTCTCCACGATTACTAGCGGGTAAACGTCGGCGGCTGACACAACTGGAACCTGGACCTTCGATAGACGGGCGTCCGTGCCATGCGTCTTGGTAACGGTTGCGACAATCGAGATAAGGGCGTCTGTCGAATGCCGACGCGGCGAAGGAATCAACAGCGCGTCGACGGCTTGCTCCACCGTGCGCCGCTCGACTAAGTAGCCGTCGCCGCTGTGCTGCTTCTGCTGCGTCTTGAGGAGTAACGCGTCCGAACTGTGCTGGCGTGTATTGACGGCTTTGAGAAGCGCATCCGTCGAACCGGTGAGCGTCCTGCTCGCTTTCAGTAGTGAATCTACCGAATGCGTTTTCGACTGAACTTTCCAGAGCTTTGAATCTGTTGAATGCGTCCGGGTCTTTCTGGCCCATAGTGCCGAGTCGCCGGAGTGCGTCTTCGTCTGAACTAATTTCAGTAGCGCATCGGTTGAATGAACCCTGGAGAGCGTTGCCCGGAGTAATGCGTCTGTCGATTGAGTTCTTGTCTTGGTTGCGCGTAATGCCGCATCCGTGGAATGCGTCTTGGTGCTGACGGCCTTGAGCAGGGCGTCTACCGACTGTGTTCTGGTTAATGTCGCTCGTAGCAGCGCGTCGGTTTGATGGTCTTGCGTTCCGACGCCGACCTGTAAAAGTAGAGAATCGGTCGAGTGATCCCGAGTGAGCGTTGCCCGCAGTGCTGCATCGGTCGAGTGCGCTCTTGAGAACCGATTGACTAGATAGGCGTCGCTTGAATGAGAGGTCGATTGCGTCTTGCGAAGCAGGCTGTCCGCGCTGTGGCTTACAGTCTGCGTCTTGCGAAGGAGCGCATCGGTTGAGCAAGTTTTGGTCTGAGTTTTCCTCAGCAACGAATCTGAGGAATGGCTGCCTATTAATGTCGCACGGAGCAACGCATCCGAAGAATGAGTCTTGGTCAGACGCGTGACCAAGTAGGCATCTGTAGAGTGCGACTTGGTACTTGTTGCCCTCAGCAGCGAGTCGGTAGACTGGCTCGCCGTTTGAGTCTTCCTCAGAAGTGCGTCGGTTGTATGGACTACTGAGGTCGCGCCTTGAAGATAGGCGTCCGTCGAATGCGATCTCGTGAACGTTGCTCTTAGTAGAGCATCGGTCGAATGTGTAGCCGTTAACCGCTGTACGAGATAGGAGTCGCATGAATGCGTTCGGCTCTGCGTCTTGCGGAGTAGTGCGTCGGAGCTGTGACTTGAGCTTTGCGTTTTGCGAAGTAATGCGTCCGTTGAACAACTGGCCGCTTGCGTCTTCCGCAGCAACGAATCGGTGCTGTGCGTCTTCTTTGTGCCTACCAGGAACGCGTCTGCGGTATGGCTGCGAGTAAACGTCGCTTTGAGAAGCGCGTCTGTACTGTGCGGCTTGGTAACACTGGCAACCAGTAAAGCGTCTGTGGAATGAACCCTGGTCTGTGTTTTCCTGAGAAGCGCATCCGTTGAGCAAGAACGAGTCAGCGTGGCCCGAAGCAAAGAGTCCGTAGAATGAGAACGGCTCTGCGTTGCTCTCAACAAAGAATCTGTCGAGTGCGCTTTCGTGACCCGCGTTACGAGATAGGCGTCGGTTGAGCATGTTCTTGATTGAGTCGCCCGCAGCAGGCTGTCTGTCGAATGCGTCTTGCTGACGCGAGAGACCAGATAGCCGTCTGTTGAATGCGTTCTGCTTTGAGTTGCCTTGAGAAGCGCATCGGTTGTGTGTGCGCGTGTGAACGTTGCCCGCAGGAGCGCGTCTGTCGAATGAACGCGGCTCTGCGTCTTCCGTAATAGCGCATCTGTCGAGTGCGCAAGAGTCGAGGTCTTCTTGAGCAGCGCGTCTGCAGAGTGCGTCCGGCTTTGGGTTGCTCTTAGTAATGCGTCTGTGGTGCATGTCTTGGTTGAAGTCTTCTTGAGTAACGCATCGGTTGAATGCGTCTTTGTTACTTGGCTTGCAGCACCTTTGCCGCTGAAGCTGCCGAAGCGGCGAGTAGGAATTCCGCCGCCGCGAAACTGAGTTATCTTGGCGACCGGATGCTCCCCTGTCTCCAGGGTAATCGTAGCGCTCGGATCGTGGTTCCATAGTCCCGGAGCCCATTGAGTTTGCCCAGGGCTGAATCCCTTCGTTCCGACTATGTAAACCATTGCTCAACCCGCAAGCCATCGTTTAACCCGCAACTGTACAAAAATTCCCACTGTAAGTGACCGCAGTCGTAGCGGCGCGCTGAATTTCAAGGAAGGCTAAACACGCATCGTCAAAGACGCGCGCCAGGTTGAACGCCGTATTGATCCCGTCGACGATTACCGCCATGTTGGTCAGCGGTGTCGGCAACCATGCGATTGGGTGGCCGATCACAAAGTTCAAAGTACCAGTAGCAACTGAAGCCGAGCAACGCATTTGCGCCAAGTCCATCGCCCCGACATCGCCCGTAGCCAGTGGAGCAAACCAAGTCCCGTTTGGCATGTCCAGCCGGTCGGCAATAGTAGCGACACCTCCAGGATTGCCAGCAAGGACTGGCATAATCGAGTTGTCTGTGCCGGCTTGGTTGCGATAGAGGCATTCATTCGAGCTACCAGCTACTCCCCAGTTGTGCGCCGTATTGGCGTAAGCCGTCGCACCTACTTCCATGAAAACGAAGTTTCCTCCAGCGTAGTCAGCAGCAGTGGTAGTGCTGGACTGATACCGTGTCGGGACGCCGGTGACGGATTCATTTGATGTCGAAGCAATCGTCTTGGCGACGCTGAAGAGGCGGTCATAGAGCAGCAAGCAACTTCCGAGAGAGGAAGTGATTTCCGCCCTGACAAAGTGCTGGGTATCGCCGCCCGATGGGTTTGAGAACGGGAATCCGCCAGTGTCAGAATCTACCTGAGCCGTACCGCCTGGAGCAGCCGCACCAGCTCCACCTGCGGGAGGCCACGCGCCTACACGCCAGAGGCTATGACACGAACCCACGACGCCCGTTGGACCTGATTTCTGGAATGGAAATTGACGCTGCTTCGCTCCTACCGTCGCTTCTGAAATCAGATCAGACAGAGAAGCAAATCCTGCGTTGAATTGCGCTCCTCGAGCATATCGCCGGACAGCACGTTTGTAGGCTCGCACTGTTTTTTCGAGCTGATACTCGAAGAGATTTCCAAGACCTCCACCATCGATCTTGCCGATGAAATCGCCATCGGATGTCGCAAAGACTTTACCCGGAACGTTGCCGACGGCGATTGGCGGGCCATACCAGCGCGGAAGTTGTTGAATGCCGCCACGCATCGAAACCGAGATGCGCGCAACCTCGTCAGCCCCAAGCCACCGTTCTAATTTAGAAGAATGCGTATACATGAATTCCTCAAACAATTATGAAGGTATCCCCTGAAGCCGGAGAGGAAGTCAGCGCAGTGACTGTCAAGACACCTCCAGAAGTGCTCGCCGTGATGTCTGTCGCCTGTCCGCGTAGGTTCGCTGTCGCCGTGTTGCGGTCGAAGATCACGATCCGTCCCTTAAACTGATCCGCGACGGCTGCCGCTGGAACCAAGCTGCTGGTAACGATGCTGGTGGTTGTGCTACCCGTACTGCAGACTCCGTTGGCAATACCGCGTGCGAAGCTCAACACGGTATTCCCAGAAATGTCGGTCATCAAAATTTCATAAGTGGTGTCACTCGACGGATTGGTTTCCCAATTAGGAACCACCGTCGCCACTTTAGTAGAGGTGTTGTAAGCGGTAATTATGCGGGCCTGGTTATTCGCCCCGCCTGTTCCGCCTCCCCCTGTTCCGCCAGTTGTCTTGACAATGCAGCCTGAAAGATCAGCATCGCCCGCCGTAGCCGCTAACGTGATCGTCCCCGAGGCTCCAGCTTGCGCCGTTCCGCTTTCAAGAGTAGGAAGCACGCGCGGGTAAAGCGTCATCAGCGTAGCCTTTGGTCCGCTCGCAACCTTAAAGGCTAAGGCCAGTGCTGATCCGTTTGTTTCTGCCCCTGTGGCGGTGATATAACCAATTCCGTTTGTGCCGCTGATGGTTGTTACCTCTTCAGCGGTGTCAGCGAAAGCACCAGCGTCGAGGCTAAATTCGGTATCCGGCGTCGTTGGGTCGGTAGGATCTCCATCAGCGTCAAGATAGGGGACAAGAACGGTGAAGCGCGCCCCTTTGACCGGATACGGCAGCGCCGAATGGCTGATGTGATTCGCCACTAAAAGATCCTCACGCCCTGTCGGCCAATTTCCACCGGACGGGCCTCTTTGAACCCGTCCAGTCGCCTCATTGCCGGATGGCCTGCCGCCGCCACAACCGTCCCCGCACCAAAATCATCAAATCGCCCGGTAGTATCTTGTATTTGTATTCCAGTACGACCTGCTGCAGTATACGTAGAGTCAGCCCGCGTCGTTCCAAGAGCAGCCCACACTCCGGAGCTTCGTCGATAGGCTTGCAAAGAATTTCCAATTATTTCTAAGCCAAGACCATCACCAGCGGTGAATTCCTGATTAATTGCAGCTCCCAAAGCGGTGAATACAAAATTATCTACTCGATAATGTTGGGTTGTGTCTGTACCAGTTGCGACATTCAGTTGTAACTCATAACCATCACTTCCGGCACCAGCAAAAACGGATCGTAGATACAGAGCACAATAATTACCATTCGCTGGTTTTGTTGAGACTGTAACAAAAACCTCACAATCGGGTCCTGGACTACTAACATTCCAATAGGCAAAAGAATCAGAAAGACTTGTTGCTCCGCAAACGTTGCTGACGACTCTTAAACCGTTTGACCCAAAGCCTGTATCAGCAGTCCAGCTTGAACTTGGGGGCGGACCCTCATTTGCGCGATCAAAGCTGTCTAATACGCTGGTTGTTGGAAACGCCATTAAACCTCACCATCAACCACGTCTACTGACTTGCACGGTTGAACTGTTCCATCTAAAATGATGGTATCTATGCCGCTATCGTATCGAGGCTTCAGACGGCGCGTTGCCATGAAACGCAACACTTGACCGAGAGTATTGTTTGCAAGGTTCGGGAACGCTGCATTGACTTCTGCCAGCGTGTAGCCAGCAGCTAATATTTCATTCCTAATCGCAGTCCGTTGCCCACCTGTCAGCGACGAGAGTGGGTTATCAAGAGCAGCCAACGGTATCCGACGAAAGGTAGCGGCCCCTGCAATCGTATCTAAAGTAGATTGGGAAGCATTCACCTTTACGATGGCCCGGTCTCCAAGTATTTCTATTTCCGACCACCTGCCACCATCTGCTGCTATAAGAGGTGTGAAATCGTTCATTGCACAATATCGCACAGGTTTGGTAGCCACGAGATCACGTTTGTATGGACAAAGAAACCAAGCTATAGCCATTCTTTAGGGAACGTACTCGATATCATCGACGCCGAGCTCCCAACCCTTGGTGTACTTGACGGTGACGGTCGTCGATTGGTTTACCCAGTTCGTTGTCACGGTCTGTATGGAATTTGAAACGTTGACAACTTTGATTTGCCCGAGGTTGTCCGATAGCGTGAGCGTGCCAGAGAGACCAGCAAAGACGCGCATAGAAACCAGCTTCTTAGGTCCAGGTGAGAATGTGAAGGTTCTGGAGGTGCCAGAGTTAGAAGCAAAATAAACGTGGTTTGTCGGATCAACCAGCCAGGCACCTTCCCACCGCCACTTCTGCGAACCCCAGTTGATTCCACCGAAGAGACCGTTCAGGTAGCTGCCAGAGGAACCGTTTGGCTGTGGATCGTCGAACGTGACAATAACTGAGCCAGGAGGCGGTGGCGGTGCGTTTGTTTCATCGGTGTCGGAAGCACTGGAGCATCCTACATCAGCTGGGAAATCAATCTGTCCGTCAGCGTCGTTGTCCAGGCCATCAGCACATTGAGCAGGTGGTGGAGGTGGCGCGTTTAACTCGTCAGTATCCGATGCACTCGAACAACCAGGATCAGCAGGAAAGTCAATCAAGCCGTCGCTGTCATTATCCAGAGTGTCTGAACACGCTGGCAGAGGTGGCGGAACATTTGAGACGGTTACAGAGACAGGTGGAGAGGTAGCTTGATTGCCAGCCGCATCGCGGGCTGTGGCAGTTAGACTGTGAGAGCCGTTCGAAGCCGATGTACTATTCCAAACAGTCGAATACGGAGCAGAGACATCTTCGGCTCCAAGATTTAACCCATCAAGCTTGAATTGGACTCCGGCGACTCCAACGTTGTCGGCAGCATCAGCAGATACTGTCACGGAAGATCCTGAAACAGTTGCTCCGCTCGTAGGAGCTGTTAAAGAAATTGTTGGGGATGTAGTGTCTGGAGGAGGTGGGGCACCACCAGTTGGCGGGCCGATGTAATTTTTCGAGATGATTAGATTGTCGACTAATCCGTACCCTTGAAGCCCGCCGCCCTCTTGAAAGAAGTTGTACCAGAAATATTGTGCAAACTCAGCAATAGCCGCGCATGATCCACTGCCGTTTCCACAAGTGGCAAGATCGTTGTCGGAGTACACCTTGACTCCATCAATCCAGCTTTCAATAGTCCCGTTCTGGACACCCGGTGAACTCAGCTTGTATCTGAATTCAAAGTTGTACCACTTGCCCCTGCGGAAACGAAACCCTCGACCGGAATAAGGCGTGTCATCTGGCGGCGTAGTCGTAGAAATGGCTGGGCTGCTATTTCCAAAACCTTGACCCAAGCAATACTCTTGGTGCTCTGGGTGACAGCCGCCCGTATTGTCACAAGGATAGCCTTTGAAGCCGCAGGAGTTGTCGCCTACTCTGAAGGAAAGAGCGTCGTTGAAATTTCGATTGATGGCTGAGCAGAAAAAGTTGTTCCCAAAATACCAACCGGCATCGATATTCGCTGAGGGCTTGTCGATGTAAGTATTGGGCCACATGAAGAAAATCTTGTTATCAAAGGAAGGCCACTTGTACGCTGGACTGTCGGAAAACAAGACCTGGAACCTGACGTAAATATCATTGGAGAGCGGCGTCCCGTTTGTGTAGGTAACTCCAGCGGGATTGTCCGCAGTAGTCCTGCTGCAATCGCTCCACAAACAACCCGCAATCATCCCCTCACCATTCGCAACATCGGCGCGCTTGAGATAGCCGCCTGGAGGACTACCGGCAGGCTGAGCAGGAAAGCCCGATACCGGCACTATTGAACGGCCAGAGCACGTTCCGTTATAGGTACTCCGTAGTCCAGGATTGATCCAACTTCCCGTTCCGTTGTTGCATGGAAAGTTGCTGGGATAGTCGAAGTCCTCGCAAAGAATCACGCCATTCTGAGAGCACTTCGAGGCTTCGGCGTAAGGCTGGCCGGAACGCACTGGTGCTTGCGCGAAGACCGATGAGGCAAATAGGAAGAGACTACAAAGAGACAAAAAGAATTTCATATTCCGCCCTTCACTGATTCAACTTCCCATTCTTCTTGGCTACCGTTGCGACTGGTTCTTGCTCTTCGTCCGGCTCTTCAGGCTGTGGCAGTAGATCATCAAGCTGGTTCTGGCCCTTGCCGCGCTTCATGCCAGCCAGCGGGTTCAAGGTGTAAAGTTCTGCTAGCGCCTTCGCACTCAGCCCGCCTAAGCCATCCACCCGTTGCTCGAAGTCAAGCTCGGCCCGCACTTCATCGGGCATTAAGACTTCGCCATCCAAATAAATCTTGTACATCTGAGCCTGCGCGAGATCGTCCGCAGGGTCGATGTTCATCCAGAAGAATTCGAGCTTCAGAACGTCAGGCTCGCCAAGCAGCTCCGCAATCTTCGGCATGACCCGCTGATTCATCTTTTGCTGAATCATGCGAGCCAAAGTCTTCGGCCCTTCTCTGAGGCTGGAAACGCGCTGAACTTCAGCCGTGGTGCGGTTGACATCGCGCTCGATTGAGAAATCAATCGGCTTCAAGTCAAACGCGAAGCTGATGCAACGCACCAGCATTTCCTGGTAGGCCAGCATTAGCAGCGTGTCGCCGCCTGGCTTCAGGTCGAAGACTTCAGGTTTTGGCAGATTCCCGATAATACCCGGCGTCCCACGGCCTCTGAGTTCGTTGTCCCAATAACTGCGAACGATTCTTACTGTGTCTTCGCTGACGTTTTCCCCGAGCGTTAATAAGACTGACGGATAAGCATCACTCGCAACCCGCCGCTGGTAGCTGGCAATCCCCAGCCATGCGTCCATGATGTCGATGACAGTCTCCAGCGGAGATAGGCCGAACGGCGTCCACGAACGCTTGCGCATCGACAGATATTCGATGTCTTTGTCGAGGAACTGCTCGCCAATATTCCCGTCGTCGTAGACCTGCGCCCAGCGCGGCTTTCCTGGGTCACCTTTCCAGAGTAGGTTATGAGCGAGCGAGAAGCCGGGAACGACTTCAAAGCTGAGCGTGTTGTTGTTGGGAATGAACTTTGGTTTCTCGACGTATTCCCACGCGCCCGCGTCCCAAACTAGAACGTCCTCAACAATCTGTGCGATGAACGATTGCAGGTCGTCGTCTGAGGTATTGGGATTGTCAAAAACCGTAAGAACTTTATCGATGAGCGGGGATAGCTGTTTCTGAAGTTGCTTATCTTTGCGAACCACCTTCTTGAGCTGAACGCCGTAATCCAGGCTTGAGACGGCATTGCGAATCAGGCGAATGGCGCGTGAGGGCAGAACGGATTCGCTCAGCGTCTTCAGGTCTTTGACGTTGCGCCGAAACCGCCGCGGCATGTACGGCGTGCCGATCGTGCTGGGCGTCGTCAGCCGATTCCAAGCCGCGGATTTTCGCGCAGCGGCTTCAAGAACCTCCGCTGGCACAAGCTCCTGGCGTCCGATGCGTTCCAACGACATCAGGCCGCGTGCTTCTAGGAGCTCTAGCATTATGAGACTTGCGCGACCTCAGTTGGTGATAGACTCTCAGATATGAAATTCAAAGTGATTCGCGTCATCCATACCTCTCCAGCCCGCCACCAAGTAACCGAGAGCGGCAATGGAGAATCTTTCGAGCTGTGGGAATCTAAATTTTGCTGGCGCAGATTACGCCACGTGGAGCGGAGAGTTGACGCTTTCATCTACCTAGATGAAGCACTTGCTCGTGCTAAAACTATTGACCCTGCGGCACCAATCGAAACTGAACTGCAAGACTGGCGAGGGAACGATAATTACAATCCTTAATGCTTCTCATTAGGGAAGTTTTGCGACCTTCAATGACATGCCGCCCGGTAGGATGAGACAGGGAGGAGCTTTCATGCCAGCCGTCTTGAAAAGTTGGTCCCACGC
>UEXT01000024.1_pt1 | contig 12436 bp, 11 predicted proteins | sample 4301081 | NCBI WGS metagenome assembly UEXT01 (sample SAMEA4773177, study PRJEB27434) | metagenome | biome: 2259; feature: agricultural soil; material: soil | place: USA | collected 2014-09 | depth 0.25 m
GCCATCTCTCTAGCAGACGCCGCTCTGCGCGCGCTCCAGAATAACCTGGACATTTCCATCAGCCGCCAGACCAAGGAGAGCCGGCTCACCGATATCGTGTTCGAGCAGGCCAAGTTCGACCCGTTGCTGAGCTTCAACAGCCAGTACAACCGGTCAGTTTCGCCGTTGAACCGACCGATCCTCGGGTTTGGTGGAAACCAGCCGACCCCCTTGGATCAGAATAGCTTCCAGGGGACCGTTGACATGACGCAAAACTTGCTGACTGGAGCCAACTACGACCTGAACTTCAGCCCCTCGCGGGTATTCGTCGCGGGGCAACAGTCATTCCTGTTCAATCCCGCGTATCAGTCTGGCTTGGCCTTTACGCTGACCCAGCCGTTGCTGCGCAACTTTGGCACGGATGTGAATAAGACCCTCATTCTGATCGCCCAGAACAACGCCAAGGTGGAGGAGCATGTGTTTTTAGACCGTGTGCTGACGGTCATCGCCACTGTGGAGCAAACCTTCTGGGAATTGGTCTTCGCCAACGAGAATCTGAAGGTCGCCGAAGCAGCCGTGAAGGCAGCGCAGGAACTCCTCGCCAGTAATCGTGCCAAGGCCAAAGCCGGGGTCATGTCGATCGTTGACGTGTTGCAGGCCGAAGCAGCCGTTGCATCCCGCGTGGAGCAAACCCTGATTGCGGAGAAGACGATCCGTGATCAGGAAGATCAGCTGCGACGGCTGATGAATCCCGGCGAGGAGGAATTGCGCCGTGACGTCCAGCTGATCCCGCAGGATCAGCCGGTCGTGACTCTTGATGCAATCAGTCTCCAGGAAGCCATCGATGTCGCCATAGAGCGTCGCCCGGAACTTCTGGAGGCCGGCAAGAACGTCGAGACCAGCGATCTGAACGCCAAGTTTGCCAAGAACCAGCTTCTCCCCAATCTCTCTGTCCAGGGCACTTCAGGCCTGGCTGGCCTGCAGGGAGGTGTCAGCAAAATGCTCCAGAACAACTTCTCTGGCGACTTCTACAACTATGGAGCGGGGCTGGTTCTGAGTTTCCCGCTGGGGAACCGCACGGCCATCAGCCAGTACAACAGGCGTCAGCTCGAGGCCCAGAATGCAAAGGCTTCGCTCCAAAGTGTTCGACAGCAAGTGATCGTCGGTGTCAGGGAAGCGGTACGCCGTGTGCGAACGGATTTTAAGCGGATCGAGACGACGCGCTCAGCCCGGATCATGGCGGAAAAGCAGCTACAGGCTGAGCAAGAACGTCTGAAGGTCGGACTGAGCACGACGCGGTTCGTCCTGGATTTTCAGCGTGATCTAGCCACGGCCCAGGGGAACGAATTACGCGCAATCGTGGATTACAACAAGTCGCTCTCGAATCTCGCGCGACACAAGGCCAGCACGCTCGATCGCTACAATCTTCAAATCCAGTAGGCACCGCAATGGCGGAGGCTGAGCCGAACGCCTCGCAGAGGCCGACTCAGACCGAAGAACGGGGAGCAGGTCTTGCCCTGCTCCCCATCGCGGCTACGCTGAACTTCTATATCCTGCCTCAGCCCCTTCAAGAACAGACTCTCATCCAGTTCATTCCCCAGATTCTGAGTTATCTCGCGATGGCTCTGTGGGCACAGCACAACACAGCCCTCATACCTCGTCTGGGCTTACAGCCAGAGGGGTTGCGGACAGGTCTGCGTATCGGCCTGATCACCGGACTCCTGTTGGGGAGCTTTAATACATTCATTATCCTGAATATTGTGCCGGGGCTTGGCGAGCACATCAGTTTCCTAAGAGACACGCCACACGCCCATATTCCAGTCTTTATCATGATGCCTTGGTTCATTTGTGTGATCGCCGTACTTGTTGAGCTGAACTTCCGCGGCTTTCTTCTGGGACGCCTGCTCGCCCTGGGTTTTACAATATTGGGAACTCGCTCGAGACCATGGACATCCGCTGTGGCCATTGGAGTCAGCGCCCTCATGTTTACCTTCGATCCTTTCATGATGTATACGTTCCGTCACCTTCATTGGATCGCGCTCTGGGACGGCATCATTTGGGGCGTCCTGTGGGTCCGAACACACAACCTCTTCCTCACTATCGTCGCCCATGCTGTTGAAGTCATCATCATGTATAGTGTCATACGCACAGTCCTATTCGGATGACGAACACCGATGAATCCATCCTTTTCAAGTTACCTTGTGAATGACGTTTTCGGAGACCCCGGGGTCTACGTCGAAGTTCGCTGGTCGAAACGCGCCCTACTCTTCGATCTTGGACAAAATGAGGCACTGGGACCGACGCGGCTGCTCCGAGCCAGCGATATCTTCATCTCCCACACCCATATGGACCATTTCGTCGGGTTCGATGCCGTCCTCCGGGTTGCGCTAGGCCGTGGGAAAACCCTCCGTTTGTATGGGCCCCCGCACCTCATTGCCAACGTCCAAGGCAAGCTCAATGGTTATACCTGGAATCTCGTAGACGGGTATCCCTTGACGATCGAGGTGCGGGAGTTTCATAGACATGAAATTCGCCTCGCGACGTTTCGAGCCACAGATGGTTTCACGTTGCGCCACAGTGAACCCGAGTCCTTGCACACATTACCGGGCGACCAGACCTTTACCATTTTGGAGGAACCGAGACTCACCGTGAGATCGGCGGCATTGAACCACCGTATTCCCTCCTTTGCCTATTCACTCGAGGAACCCTTCCATATCAACGTGAACAAGCAGAAGCTGCATGAGGCTGGTTTACCCGTGGGATCATGGCTCAAGGATGTGAAACAATTTATCTGGCAAGGACAGCCCGACACGTATCGGTTTCAAGCCCTCCTCTACTTCGAACATCGTCCTGAGGAGCGCGAGTTCGTTCTCGGTGAGATCAAGGAAAAGTTCCTGACGATCTCACGAGGGCAAAAGATCGCCTATGTCGTCGACGCTCGGTATGATGACGAGAATGAAGCGAAGATTGTCGAACTTGCACACGGCGCCGACATGTTCTACTGCGAATCGCCCTACCTGGATGCAGACCGTGAAAAAGCGTTTGACCGTTATCACCTGACGGCAAGGCAGGCCGGATGGCTGGCGCGTAAAGCCGCCGTCCGCGACCTCGTTGTCTTTCACTTCTCCTCACGGTATACGGGACAGGGCGATGCGATCGAACGGGAGGCGCTTGAAGCCTTCCGAGGAGAGTAACGGACCCGAGGGCTACGACGAGGAGGAGAAAGACATGAACGACGTGATGCGATACGGACTCTATTTTGTCCTGGGCGGATTCCTGGTCAGTGTCTCAACCTATTTTGGTTCGCAAGGAAGATCCTTTCTCGCCGCCTTTGCGAGCACATTTCCAGCCATCACCGGCGCCACCTTTCTCCTGATCTATCTAAACAGCGGGTCCGATAATGTGGTGATCTATGCCAAGGACCTCCTCTGGTTCATCGCTCCCTGGATCCTCTACGTCACTGCCATGATCCTTGCAGTCCCAAGGGTTGGCTTTTGGTCGGCTATGGGTCTGTCCTTGGCCCTCTTCATGGGATCTGTGGGAATCTTGAGAGTCACGCTCCGCTAAGCTCCCCTACCACAGCAGGATACGCCGCGTTCCTTTGATAAGTGCAAACCTCTGTTCTGGCGCGACGAGCCATACTTTCCCCTACCTTGGAGGTACCCAGTTTAGGGACTAACGAAGCAGCTGGTCCCTGGCTATGGTTGAACCATGAGGAGGATAGAAGGCTGTTAGCAAGGGAGGTCACCCATGTTAAGCCTTGTCGAATTTGTGATGATCTTCGGGCTGGCTATCATGACGGCTGCCTGGATTTCCTCTGAATTCTGGCGTGTTCGAGCTCCTCGATCCACTCGATCCCAAGCCCAGGCATATTTAGATCAAGCGGAGACAGTCGGCAGACCCTCCCCTGGAGTGTGGCACTCACCGCGCCGCACCCCTCGTTACTGCGCCCACTGCGAGCTGGAATATTTGAGCCCCCAAGGAGCAGGGAAAGGTTCTCTTGTCAATCTTTCGCGAGAGGGGTGGCGGATCAAGACTGATCAGCCGGTCCCGCGCGGAACCGTGCTATCGCTTCGACTATATTTACACGATCAACCAACTCCATTGGATGTCGATCAAGCCATTGTCCGCTGGACGGATAGCACAGAGTTCGGGGTGGAACTGCTGAATCTCCGTCCTGACGCCGCAACTAGATTGAGCGAGTATCTTTCCGTCCATTTCCCTCAACCTGACGGGAAACCCCTCTACCCCCTATCTCCCTTCGCCTATAACTAACAACTCGACTTCTAGACGACCGGTCTCGGCGGCATTTGCAGCGGTTACACGAGCTTGCAATCTAATCGAAACGTTAACGCGGATTCGGAGGCGGGCGTTGTTTAACTCTCGTTGCCAAAGTGTAATCGTTTCATTTCCGTCATAGCCGTCACGAGCGTATCGACAGCGTGCATGACACAGCGGCTGGCGTGATGAGAAGGCCCTTCACCACCGGCCCAGATATCGGGAGGATTCTCGGTGGCGCGAACATTTTGGCAGAACTGCATAATGCTCTGTTTCCAGTAGGTCGGATCGCTCCCTTCGTCGAGAAAGTGTTCACGATCCCGCGCAAACGGCTCATCGAATTGTTTGGCGCGCATCTGCCACATCTGCTCCATCGCATTCTGCCGGTCCTGATCGAGGTCAAGTCCTAGAGCCTTCTCATTGAGCGCCGCAAAGAGTCCGCCGATCACGTGTCTGACATGCGCCTCGGGAAACACCCCCACACAGGCCTGCACGATTAGATACTTGTGAAACAAGAACACCTCGGCGCTTATCCTTGACTCGTTTGCCGAAGGGTCAAAGGCACGGCCGAGCTCTTTCAAGGCCGCTCCGGAATCTCCCTGGAGACTCGACGCGAGCAACTGAGCGAGTTGACGTCCAAGTTCGAGATAATCGGTGGGCACAGAGGACTGTGTCATGGAGTGGGTGGATTCCCTTCCGCGCAGATCAGGATGCGCGATTGACCGTTGACTTGGAAGGTGGTTCGGCTCTCATCACACACAACTCTAAGGTCTTCCCATGGTCTCATTCCTCCGAAGAATTCCAAAGCGAATCTACAAATCCGACCCCCTCCTCCCATTGAAGCAGGATAAAAGCCTTGCTAGGATCCATTGTTTTCTATCATGAGGCTTCTCCCCATGGTCTTAATCCCTCTCCCCTCCGATCACGATCGAGACCTTCTTATCGAGGGTGCCCGACAGAACAACCTCAAGAATCTCTCTCTCCGCATTCCCCATAATCAGGTGACGGCAATCACCGGCGTGTCCGGTTCTGGAAAATCATCCCTGGCCTTCGACACCCTCTTCGCCGAGGGTCAGTGGCGCTACGTCGAATCCCTTTCCACGTATGCGCGCATGTTTTTGGACAAGGTTGCGCGGCCCGACGTTGACAAAGTGTTCAACATCCGTCCCGCCATCGCGATCGAGCAGAAAAACCAAGTTCGCACGGCCCGTTCCACGGTCGGGACAGCGACGGAACTCGCCGACCTCTTTCGCTTGCTCTTTTCGAAAATCGGGCGACCGACCTGCCCTGAATGCCGCGAAGAGGCTCGCAGCTTCCAGGCCGAGACAGCGACACAGGACTTACTCGATCGGTTTTCAGGGGCGCGAGCCATGGTCCTGTTCCCCATTACTTCGCCGACCCCCAAACAGGAGCAGGAGTTTGTGCAAGCGCTTTTGACCAGGGGCTTCTCACGCATCAAAGTTGGAGAGGAGGTCCTCGATCTACATGAAGCAGGGACTCATTCTCTTGGAAGGAATCGGCCGGTCCTGGTCGTGCTCGATCGCCTGCTCATCCGATCCGACGATCGACCGCGATTGGTCGAAGCCATTGAAACCGCGTTTCGGGAAGCCGAAGGTCAATGCTTTGTCGATGTGATCGGACAAGGCACACATGCCTATAGCACCGAGTTTCGCTGCCAGCGGTGTGGACGAACCTTCGAGCCCCTCAGGCCCATCCTGTTCTCATTCAATCACCCGCTCGGCGCCTGCCCCGACTGCAAAGGCTTCGGCAACATCCTGCGCTATGACCCTACCCTTGTTATACGAGATCAGGGCAAGTCTCTCGCGCAAGGGGCGATCGAACCCTGGAGCAAATCGGGAACGGATTGGTGGCAGAAGCAAATGCTTCTCGCCATGAAACGCCAAGGGATCGACATCACAACTCCGTTCAAGGACCTACCTGAGTCCGTCCAGCGGAAGCTGTGGGAGGGTGACGACTCGTTTGAGGGAATCAACGATTTCTTCGAATACATGGAAGGGAAACGCTACAAACTGCACGTCCGCGTGCTCCTGAGTCGTTATCGCACGCCCTACACTTGTCCGACCTGTCGAGGCAGCCGGCTGAAACCTGACGCGCGCTACGTCAAGATAGCAGGTTGGGACATTCACGACCTCTCCGATCTCACCATCGATGCAGCCGCAAGTTGGATCGAGTCGCTGACGTTACGTCCCTTCGAACGGACGATCGCGCAGGATATACTGCGCCAACTCAGCGCCAAGCTGAGGTTTCTCCGGCGGGTCGGGTTGGGCTATCTGACGCTCTCACGCCAGACAAAAACCCTGTCCGGCGGTGAGGCCCAGCGAGTGTCCTTAGCCAACCAACTCGGTTCCGGATTGGTCGGAACGCTCTACGTCCTCGACGAACCCACGATCGGACTTCATGCTCGGGACACAAATTTGCTGGCCGGCATCCTCAAAGACTTGGCCGCGGCGGGAAATACGGTCGTTGTTGTTGAGCACGACCGTCACATGATCGAATCGGCCGACTATATCGTTGAATTGGGCCCCGGTTCAGGAGAAAAAGGCGGTGAAGTCGTCTGCGCGGCGCCAACAAAGGAATTTCTTCTGGACCGCCGACCCGTAACGGCACGGTACCTGCGCGGCGAAAATATCATCCCGCTGCCTAGATCACGCCGTTCTGGAACCGGAAAGGTGCTGGTCTTAGCCGGCGCATGCGAGCACAACCTGAAAAACCTCATCGTGCGCATTCCCCTTGGTATGTTGATCTGCGTGACCGGCGTTTCCGGATCCGGAAAGAGCACTTTGGTGGAAGACACACTTTACCGAGCTGTTGCTCGCGTCTTCCGCGTTGATTCATTACCGATGGGACAGTTCAAAGCCATTAAAGGTTTGGAATATCTCAAAGGGGTCCGACTGATTAATCAGCAACCGATCGGGCGAACGCCCAGATCGAATCCCATCACCTATCTCAAGGCGTTCGACGAGATTCGCTCAATCTTCGCCGCGGAGCGGGAGGCACTCCGCCAGGGACTCACGCCCAGCCATTTCTCGTTCAATGCCTCAGTCGGACGGTGCGAACGCTGCGAAGGCAGCGGGGTCGAGAAATTGGAGATGTATTTTTTCGAGGATATCTATGTCCCCTGTGAAGCCTGCGAGGGGAAGCGGTTCAAACCGCAGGTTCTCGGTATCCGACATCGCGGAAAAACCATCGCCGACGTATTAGATATGACGGTCGATGATGCCCTCGCTCTCTTCTTCAACACACCAAAACTCTCCTCGAAACTCCACCTCCTCTCCTCAATCGGCCTCGGCTACCTCAAACTTGGCCAGTCTGCCACAACGTTGTCCGGCGGGGAAGCTCAACGATTGAAGATAGCGGCGGAACTGAGAGATGGTACGGCCAAGGATATCTTGTACATCATGGACGAACCAACGACTGGTTTGCACTTTGATGACATCAAAAAGCTATTGTCGGTCCTGCATAAGCTCGTCAATGCAGGGAATACTCTCGTCGTCGTGGAGCATAATCTCGATGTGATCAAATCAGCTGACTGGATTATCGACCTCGGCCCCGAAGGCGGCGAAGCAGGTGGGCAGATTGTGGCGGAAGGACGACCGGAACAGGTGGCGAAGGTGGAATCGTCACATACCGGAACTTTTCTGGCTCAGGCACTCGAAGGACGAAAGTGAAGTGACGTAACGATTATCACAATCCTGGTCTTCGTCCTGCGAGAACAGCGACCTGCATCGTGACATTCCCACGCCGGACATCATGCTGAAGGGTTTGTCCTGCCTCGACCTGACATAGCCGTTTGGCGTCTCGTTCTGTTTTTACTGTCGCGAGTGTCGCCCGTTGCAGGCAACGATACGATCACTCACCTTGAGACCTGCCTTCTCTACAGGCACACCGCTTCGAAGCTCCCGAACCAGATAAAACCGCAAACTATCTGATTCTTGCAGTTCCCAATTCACCCTGATACGTCCTGAATCAAATCGGCACTCGATCGACTAGGATGTGGAACTCGCATGGCGTGAAACTCTAGCAACGCGAAACAGAGGCTTCAATGGAGTTATTTAAAGAAGAAATAACTCGCGGGATATTCAAAACGATCGACATTTTCACCCGCCCAACCCCAGGCGTGGAGACACGCCTTTTTCCCGCAAGGCCGCAGCGAGCGAAATACCGATGCGGACTTCATCTCGTACATCGAGGTGTTGAGCGAAGCGAGAACGCAGCCTGGGCAAGGCGCGTCTTGGCGCGCTAGGGTTGGGCGGGTGAGAAGGACAGCGTCTTCAACATCCTGCTAATTCAGCGAAGGATCGAACGGCATGTCGGCATAGTGGCGATAATCCTCATCGAGCGACTTGAAGATATCGGGCCAGATGCGGGACGGATCTTTGTCAAAGACCAGGCTCGGGTCCGCCGGAATTGTGATCCAGGACCCAATTTTCATTTCGGCCTCCAGTTGTCCGGGACCCCAGCCTGCGTAGCCGAGATAGGCACGAAACGCGTCCCTCCCTGGGCTGCCCGTCAAGATCTGATCGACCAACGTCATATCACCGCCGAGGCAGACCCCGTCGAATACGTGGTGGGAATTATCCGGCAACTGCTCGAGCCGATAGAGCATCATGACCTGATTCGTCTGGACCGGGCCGCCTTGGAAGAGGACGTGTCGCTGACTCTCGAGCACCGGTACCTGAGGCAAAGCTTCCGACACCGACATAGCCGTCGGACGATTCACGATTACACCCAGAGCGCCTTCTGCGCCATGTTCGCAGATCAGGACCACTGCCTGTCGAAAATTAGGATCTCGGAGAGAAGGGGCGGCGACCAGGAAAATGCCTTTGCCGAGAGGAAGCATCTTCATAATTCTGATCCTACCGCGCGGCTGATCACCATGCAAGCCGTAGGCAGAAATCCTGACACCTTACTTGTAGAGAGATTCGCGCCGGTCACGCAACAGATCGTTGTACTGGGTGATGGCTTTGTTCCGTGCCTCGGTTGGGTCGATCTCGACGATGCATAGCTCTTCCTGATCTCGCGGCGCACGATGCAGGACCGTGCCCCGTGGGGTGACAACTTCACTGTTACCGATATAGGTTAGCGGATTTTTGTCACCGCGTGCTTCCGTCCCGATTCGGTTACAGGTGACGGCGAACACGCGATTCTCCAGACATCGAACTGGCATGGAATCCGGGCAATTGGGCAGAACCAAATTCGATGGATGACAAAGAATTTCAGCCCCCTTGAGCGTGAGTGTCCGCGCTGCCTCAGGGTAGTACCAGTCGAAACAGATCATCACCCCGATCTTGGCCGATCCCATATCCCACACCTGAAATCCCGTGTCGCCCGGCGTGAAGAACAGCGTTTCTTCGAAAAAGAGATGAGTTTTCCGATAACAGCCGATGAATCCGGACGGGCTGACTACCACCGCCGAGTTGTAATAGGCCCGTCCTGCCCGCTCTGGAAGTCCAGCGACAATGACCATGCGACGTTTCTTTGCGATGTCGAGGAGGCGCATCGTTGTATGACCATTCGGAACAGTTTCCGAGAGTTGCCGCACCTCCTCCTGTGACGCAAATTGGTAACCGGACGCGCAAAACTCTGGGAGGACGAGCAGATCCGTCTCGGCCTGTTCGAGCTTCGCCTCGATCTGATCGAGATTTCGAGCCACTTCTCCGAACAGTGGATTATTTTGATAGTAGCCGACTCGCACGTTGCGACCTCTCCACACAACAACGGGCAGGGGAACTCCCCTGCCCGTTGGACTCGCTTCTGGACTGATCGGTTACTTCACTTCGGACAGATGCGTGACCGCTCCTTCGGCATGTTTGGTCGCCACATCGGCATGGCCAGCCTTTCCGTGTTCGACTGCCGCCTTCAGCTCCTTGATTCCTTCATCGAGATGCGGATTCTTCACTCCTGCGGCTTCTGCATGCTTGAGAGCAACTTCCGCATGCTTTGCGACAACATCTGCATGTCCCTGTTTGCCGTGATCCACCGCTTCCTTCGCATGCTCGATCGCTTCGCTTACATGCTTATTGTCGGCCAAAGCAAGTCCACCAACTAGCGGTACGCCGACAAGTGCTACGACCGCCGCAACAACGAGTACTCCCCATTGGATTCTCATGGGTTCCTCCTCTTATGGTTGAGATTCGCCGCTTGCGTGAAGGGCGCTAACGAAAAGTCCTTAAGACTTGAATCACCTTACACAGGCGATTTTTTCCTGTCAAGAAGGCCGGGCCGTCTCATCGACGTAACCCAACACTTTCTGCAACCCTCTGAAATCTTTTTCTACCGGACACGCAAAGTCCCGGCTCCATTCCCACCACGATCCAGGATAGTTGCGCACTTTGCGATAGCCGGCGAGCTTGAGGACAAAATAAAGCCAGGCTGAGCGAACTCCCCCGGTGCAATAGCACACCACGTCTTGATCCTGATGAAGCCCTTTCTCATCGAGGCTGGCCTTGATAGTCTCAACATTCTTCACCGTCGCGTTGGGTTGCAGAAACCCGTTCCACCCTATATGAATCGCCGAGGGGATATGCCCGGGACGGGGAATCCCGGAGATTTCTTTCCCAAGATACTCTTCGAGGCTACGAGCATCGATGATCACCGTGTTCGCACGCGGTTGCTTGACGAGCTGCCTCACCTCATCCTTATTGGCCATCACTTCGGTCTTTAATCGGACCGTAAAGTTCCCCGGTGCTGGGCGGACAGGCCCATGTTCAAAGGGACGCCTCTCTTCCACCCACTTAACCCATCCTCCGTCGAGAATCTGCAGGTGCTGATGCCCCAAATACTCCAACATCCAGAACATGCGGCCTTCGTCACCCCAATTGTCGAAGGGATTGGAGTATATGACCACTTGGCTATCGTCATTGATGCCTAGGGCCCGGATTTTCTGCTGCATGCGATCGAGATCGGGATCGAGCAAGCCCTTTGCGACGGCTTTAGGATCGCTGTACTCATGCCACGTCGAATGGATGGCACCGGGGATATGACCGCCAAATTCATAGGCCGCACGTCCGCGGACATCGATCACAACCAAGCCGGGCTTCCCCAATTGTTTCTGCAGCGTTTCAGTATCAATCAACGGATGCGCCATGGGACTCCTCTTGTCGCGATCAGTTTTCAGTGATCAGCTCTCAGCCCTCACCCTACAGCTCGACGACTCCGGCTCAATGCTGACGGCAGCCTGCTGATTGCTCTCGCGACTCAAAATCGTTGCGAGGGCTCCGGTCAACGGAAACTCCCTTGCGTAGATCTCGAATCGATATGGATCGTCCGCCGTCAAGCCGTACTTTGTCCGGAGCATCTCGTGCTGTCCGTCAGTCAGGATATGGTACTGCACGCGGGCCTTCAGGGCCAAGGCCTCAGATTCGGCAGGCATGCGATAGGTGAATCGGTACTCGCTGCTCGCTAGCGGTAGGAGCCGGTTGTCGTACAATTCCAGCACCACCGGTTGCCACATGATCCATCGACCCATGGTTGATGTGTCCTGATGAATCACCCGTTTCTCTCGATCCTCGACCAGAAACTCAATCGTGAAATGCCGGTCCGGATCTCCCGTCGGAATCTTGTGACCAGCTCCGGCATTGATCAGGGTGAGCACGAAGGTCACCTGGTCTCCCGGCTTGGGATGTGGGGGGTCGGCCTTGATCTGCACCGCGACTGCCCGTTTGATCATGTCCGGATCATGTCCCCCGCGCCAGAGGTGCTGGCGTCCGCGGCGGATCGGGCCATCTGTGGCGACCGCCCGGTCGATCTCAGGCATATGGCAACTCTGGCAGATGAAGCCTCGTTCCTGCATGAAGAACTTGCCTTCGTATTCAGCATAAGTTCCGCACGGTCCCACATTGTAGAACTGGGCCGGACCGGACACGACGTTGTGACAGCGGTAGCAAATCTGCGTCGTGCGAAAATTGGGATCAAATTTCGTCGGATGAGGGGCCGCTGAATCCTCAAAAGGCCCATAGATGACACCGTCCCGTACATGACAGGCGGCGCAGCTGATGGCTTCCTTTTGATAGTCCGCATCGTAATGGGGGTTAGGTTCCTGTATCGCTTTTTCGACGCGCCCGCGGGGAATTTCCTTGATAAGCGTTGGCTGCTGATTTTCAAGCGGTGTATGACAGTTTAAACAGACCCAGATGTTCTTATCTTTCTTCCAATAGGC
>UEXT01000697.1_pt1 | contig 12209 bp, 9 predicted proteins | sample 4301081 | NCBI WGS metagenome assembly UEXT01 (sample SAMEA4773177, study PRJEB27434) | metagenome | biome: 2259; feature: agricultural soil; material: soil | place: USA | collected 2014-09 | depth 0.25 m
GAGATTCGATTGTTTTGACGTGGTGGCCTGCTTGCGTCACGGTGCGATGACCGGAGGCGCGGAGCGCTGTCGTCGCGACACTGAGCGCCGCGTTGAAGGCAGCGATGAATCGAAGATCGGTCGATACAGCTTCGACCTTTGAATCCGAGAGACTACGTTCCACAATTCCCAGAAGATCTTTGATCTCACCGGGACTGGTCGGCTCCCGCCTTAGCCAACCGTACTCCACCCACTTTTCTAAGCTCATCCTCGTCTCCCAACAGGAATACTTTTTGGCCATTGAGCACGGAGGTCAAAAAATGATTCCCGCTCGCAAGTTTCGACTTGAATTCCGCGACGGAATATACGGTCGGGTTGATGGGACGCCTGATGGTCTTCTCGACTGTAGAGAGCCGCGATAGCACTTCCTCAAGTGTGGCCTTCCCAACAACCAGGAGATCTACGTCGCTCTGCGCCGTCTCTTCCTCCCGTGCCACCGACCCGTAGACAAATGCCACAAGGACGCGTTTCGCTAAAGGGTGCAGCGCTGACCGCAGAACACTGAAGATGCCAACTGTCTTGTTCACCAGGCCTTGCATCTCTCGAAATATGGGAGCGTCTCGGTTTGCCTGATAGAAAACCTGACTGCCGACTGAGTTCCGAACGATGAGTCCCACTTTCGAGAGGTTTTCGAGTTCACGTTGAACCGCGCCAACGCTAGCATCTACTTCGCGTGCGATTTGGCGCGTGTAGAAGGATTGATCGGCGTGGCCAAAGAGCAGAGCCAGGATGGCACCCCGCGTGCGCCCAAACAAAAGGTCCGCCAGACCGTTATATGTACTCATTCCCGAGAACAATTGTACTCAGGATGAGAACACACTCAAGGACTCGCTTGAATTTGCTTATCCTCTTTATTTTTTATGGTTCTGGGGCCGACGCTTAGGCGAACATCGGCGCTGGTCACAGAATGGTCACAAAACTGGGGCCACTCTGCAAAGTTAAGTTGAAAAATAATGTGGATAAGGCGGTAGCTGAAAAGGCTGGCGTCGGCGGTTCAAATCCGCCCCCCGCAACCATGACCACTGGGGGGGAGCGCTTAGCTGGATTTCCTCAACTCTTACATCGCCCCCGGAACCCATTTATCTTGGGCTGACAACCACACCGATGTTGTGCAATGTCTTCATAGTCAATGAGTTATTTCTTGATAAGTTCCACAGAGAGCAGACTTCGGCAGGCTGCGCTCGCAGGGTCTTGAAAGTCTTGGGTATGCGGCCTGACAGCTACGCTGTATTAATCAGTACATTTTGTTGATGCCCTTCCACCGCAGCACAGGGGATCGTAGGAATCGCAAGGCATGGAGGGTATTGGACGGAACGACAAGACCCAATGAGGGCGTAAGGACGTTGTCGACACGCGGGGGCGTAATTCAGCTGGTTAGAATGCCTGCCTGTCAGTGGCTTTTGCTCACCGCGTTGGTCGAGGAGGGATTCGGCGAGGTTGTTTGAGAGGAGCTATGAACTACCAGAAACAGTGCGACTACGGCAAGAGAGGTGCGAAGCAGGGACATACCCGCCAAATTCTACCACTGCCAAATTTCTAGAATGCTTCAGTGAGGAATCCGGCAACAGCCTCAACCAGAGGCGGTAAGGTAATTGTTGTAAACAGTGATTTCACCAACTACCTCAACATTTTTAGAAGATCAGACTTGAGACCGAGAATCGGTGGTCCAGCGCCGTGGGCGCACGCACGGATCGAAATATTCCCGCAGGAACGCGATCTTGGGACGTGCAGCACGCAGGAACACCGCATAATCTTGGCGATAGGCACGCCCCGTCGTCTTGACGAGGCCTTCCCCCTTGACTTCGGCGACAGCTCCTTCGGGATCGGCAAAGGCATGTACCGCGAGGTCGAAGAAACGGAAATTCTCCACAGCCCCCACAAACCAGAACCCTTCCCCCAAAACATTTATGCACCCGAACACCCGGACGAGAAGGGATGACAAGAGGTGCGGCCAACCCAACGAAGGACTCTCTAGCCTGGTTCTAAAACCCTCTGGATCTGAGGCTGCTAATAACCGATTCAACTGCAACGACCGACAAAACTCTAGCGGCTTGCTCGGATTCCTGTGCCGTCCTGGCAGCTGATACTCCCAGTTCTGGTCGCTCCCAGAGTGGACACCACTCTAATCAAATCCGACTTCTCATTCCGAAGGTTCTCGATTGTGATTCTCTTTGGAGAGGCGATAGCTTGATCAGAAGGAACAAAGCCCACACTTTGATTTCTGCCCATTGACTTCGCAAGGTAGAGTGCGGTATCCGCCAACTCAATGACTTCTTCGGCGCAGATTGCCTCAAAAGCGTTCTGAGACCAAGGGTAGGGTGCCCATCCGATGGAACAGGTCTTGCGCACCTCAACGCCGCCGGTCAAATCGAAGGGTTCTAAGGCCATCGTATCGAGGATCCGGGTGCAGAAGACTGTTATTTCAGAACGATCAGTAGACCTACTCAAGATCATGAACTCTTCTCCGCCCCACCTGATCAACACATCGGACTTGCGCATGATCCTGGAAAGACGCTCGGCAACTTTTCGCAACAACACATCGCCGGTTGTATGGCCATGCTCGTCGTTGACTCTCTTGAAGAAATCGACATCGACCATCATAAAGACAAGGTCGCGATGGTCCACCCTGCCTGTCGCAGACGTTTCAGCGCGTTGGTAGCTGCGTAAGACCTGTCCCGCCTCGGCAGCAAGAGTCTCTTCCAAGTAGCGGCGATTCCACAATCCGGTCAGGGAGTCTGTGTAGGAGGCCTCTTGAAGTTCAAGGTTCTTTCGCTGCAGTTCCATGCTTTGCCAGCTCAGCAGACTCTCCTTCCTTATCAGGTCGTCTTTCAGTCCACGCATCTCCTCCAAGGTTTGGTGCGACTCCTGAAGGAGTTGGATCAGTTCCCGATCTAAGAGCTGCTGTTTCAGGAAAACCAAGAAGCCCATCACAAGCATCGTGCCTAGGGTCAACAGTAATCGGTAATTGCGAATTGGCTGTGGTGTGTTCCCACCAAAAACAGCCCATGCCACCATCAGTGGCGTCGAGAAAACAGTCAACATCGCCAAGCGGGCCGCCCAAATACCGTGTCGTGCCGCGGTTGTTTTCTGGAATTGATCGTCCTGCGAAACTCTTCTGGCAATCAGTCCAACGCCGGTAAACCAAGCCATTGCGACCACGAGTGGAACGTCGTAGATGCTACCGGTGTAGTAAACGTGAAAGTCGATGGCCACACTAGCCGCAATCGAACCGATGGCGTACAGCAAGGCAGCACCGAACAACTGTGAGTAGATGGTTCTCCAGGAACCGGCACTACGTCCCCACAATAAGGCCAGACCACAAAGGAAGACGATGTGCTCCGAAAGGTACAACACATTGAAGCAACGACCGTACACTGCTTCGTTCGGATAGACATACTGCCAGGGGATGGCGATGAAAAGAAACAGATAGAGCCACCAAACCAGTAACAACAGGAAATCGAGGGAGATGAAACGGGCCAAGTGGTCGTCCCGTTGCGTGTGAGGCTGCACGGCCAAGGCAGCCATCATAGGGACGATGTGTAAAAAGAGGACAATATCGCCAACAAATGGATTGGGGACCTCCTGGTGCAGGAAAACCTCAAAGTAGGTCCACAACAGCTGGGCGGACAGCCACACTCCAAAGCCCAAGGTCATGAGTGCCCAGAAAAACCTTGTCCTGCCCTTGGTCGTGGTCGCATTCGAAAGAATAGAAAAGAATGCCGCCAGCAGAAGTATGCACTGAGTGAGATCACCAAAGGCTGTCAACCCAAAACTGTGTGGGAACGACACCGACAGCAGGATCTGAGCGGAAATCAGCAGGAGTGCAGCGAGAACGCACTTCTTCGGATGCTCGATTGGACGGAAGCCCACGCATTGATTGTAAGGTCGCATCGACCAGTAAAGGGGCATTACGGAGGTAACGTCGCAGATGAGAAACCCATGCAAGATGGCTCCGAAGCCACCTTGATAGAGCACCCCGTCGAGACCACATTAGAGAGGCGACGACGTGCGCGACCGTTACCATCGTGGGGGGATTCGGCCACGCACGGGCCATGGTTCGGCAGCCGGAACCGAGGGATAGTGGGAGCATGGATACCCTGGTGTGGCAGACAAGATGTTTGTGAAGATCGCGTCTTATTTCTGCGGCTTCATCGTGTTCTTTGCGCTGTCTTGCTTCTTCCTGCTTGGAGGTGTTCGCCTCATGTCGGAACCCGACAGGTAGCGGTCATTCTTGTTCTGGTGATCGGAACGGTTCGTCTGATCGGAGGAAATGCCAACAATGCATTTTCGACGGTTGCCAATGAATTGTCGCAATAGAAGAGTGCATGCATGACGAGGGTCATCGGCATGTTCCACGTTGTTGCGGTGATTGTGACTCTAGTCGCAATACTTTGCGTTTTGTCGCTCCTTGGATTCGAGATTCGACCCAAGAATGATGTCCCGCCCCTAGTTCAACAGAGGGGAAATAAGGAGAGGCTTCTGTGGGTGACGGTTGGCCTAATCGCTTCTCAGCGTTACCAGCTACCAACCGACAGGGGGTTGTTAATGGCGAGGCATTATTAGGCGTCATTAACAGTTACCAATGTAACGGTCAGACGTGCCGCAAATCACTGCATTTGGACGCCTTAGGTCCAAACTATCTACAAAGCTGTTGAGTTGAGAAGGTATGGATCGGTGTGCGTAATCACCTCGGAGCGAGTGTGGTCGTGATTTTCAAACGGCTCGCAGGTATCTGTATATTCTGCTCTCTTATGTGGGGGCAGCAGCAGCCCTCACGCTGGCAAGAAGATGTGCGGCGGCTCGCGGATGCGCAGGACTGGACCGCTGCCATGGGCATCGTGGACCGGGAGATTGCTCGTGCTCCGCAGGACATGGACGTACGCACATGGCGAGCGCGCGTCCTGATGTGGTCAGGGAAGCTCGCGGAAGCAGACCGTGAATATCACGAGATTCTCGCTGCCGTCCCCAACGATCCCGACGCCTGGGTGGGCCTAGCAAATGTGTATTCACGCGAGGGTCAAACGGCGCTGGCACTGCAGGCGCTCGACCTCGCGGTTAACCTCGACCCGAAGCGTGCCGACCTCCGTGCGGCACGCGGTCGTGCGTTGCAAGCCGCAAATGACCGACGCGAAGCGAAGGTGGAATATCATCGCGCGCTGGATCTGGATCCAAACAGTACGCAGGCACGCGCAGGCCTGCTTTCCCTGCGCGGCGAACCGAAGCACGAACTGCGGGTGGGAGTGAACGCCGACCTATTCAGCTTCGCTGACGCCAATCAGGACGAAGGACTGAGCCTCATCTCGCAATGGTCATCGCGCTGGGGGACTAATTTGGCGAGCAATGTTTACCGGCGCGGGGGAACGGAAGCGGAAAAATTCGTGGCGAGCTTCACGGGAAAGCTTCCGGGGTGGGGCGCGCTAACGCTCGGCGGGGCGGCGGCTCATGACAATAATGTCATTCCGAAAAAGGAAGCGTTCTTCGAGTACGACCGAGGGTGGAAACTTAGCGGAAGCAAAGCCTTGCGCGGATTGGAGATTGACTACGGGCAGCACTGGTATTGGTACACGACGGCGCGCATTCTTACGATTCATGAGACCACACTTTTTTATCTGCCGCATGACTGGACGTGGTCTCTGGGTTTGACTGGTGCGCGCAGCCATTTCTCTGGAGGGGGTACGGAATGGCGTCCCTCGGGGGTTACCCGCCTGGGATTTCCCATCACTGGTTGGGACCAGCACCGGCTGGGAGGCAATGTTTTCTATGTGGTGGGGACAGAAAATTTCGCGCAAGTGGATCAGATCGGGCAATTTTCTTCGCAAACATACGGGGGCGGGTTGCGTTTCCAATTGACGGCGCGCGAGGACATAACAGGGTTCGCAGCCTACCAAAAGCGAACGCAAGACCGAAGGCAAACAAGTTTTGGATTCTCCTATGGCGTCCGCTTTTGAAACATTTCACAGGCTAGGTCCAGCAGCTTTCGTGCTGAAGGCGATCATCTCCGTGATCGTCGCAGACGTGTTGTTGCTGGGCTTTATCCTACTTCGGCGAACCTACCGAAAGCGGTATTTCGCGAAGCGTGACGCGCGACTGTTCGAAATTCGCGAGGGATGGGAGGCGCTGATTTCTGGCGAGACTCCCTATGCGACATGGCGCACCAAACCATCCGATCGGAATCTTGTCGAGACGATGGTATTGGACGCGTTCGAGGTCGCGGGACCGGAAGAATCGGCGCGGCTGCTGAAATTCATGCGAGCAAGCGGGCTGGTGGAAAAGTGCATCTCCGATGCACGGAACCATCAAGGATGGCGACGGCACCGCGCACTGGTGGCGCTCGGTCGAACGCGCGCTCCGGAAGGTATTCCGGCATTGGCAGAAGGATTGCGCGATCGCAACCAGGAAACTCGGCTTGCCGCCCTGCGCGGACTGGGGCAAATGGCTTGTCCGGAAGCGGCGGTGGAGATTCTAAATTGGGTCGGTGAAGCGGGGCTGGTGGTGCCAGCGCTTCCCTTGCAAAGTGCGCTAATCGACAGCTGCGCGGAACGTCCGCAAGTATTGTTGCCGTACCTGCAGCATGCGGGGGCGAGCGTCCGTGAAGTGCTCGGACGCGTACTGGGGGAAGTGGCCACGGCTTCGCTGGGAACAGAGGTATGGCAGTTCGCAGAGGACACTCTACCGGAACTGCGAGCGGCGGCCGCACGAGCGCTGTCGCACGCTGAGCCAGGCTTGGCGGTGAACGTTCTGAGTGAGTTGGCGAGAGATCCCGTATGGTTTGTGCGGCTGCGCGCGATAGTAAGTCTGGGAGCGCTTGGCCGCCCAACTGTAATCCCTTTTCTGTTGCACGGATTGACCGATTCGAATCGGCTGGTGCGTCTGCGGGCCGCAGAAGCGCTTGTGGACCTCCATACAGAGTCGGTGCCGATCTTCGAAAAGGTGGTAGCCATGCGAGATCGATACGGATTACATGCCTATTTGACGGCGCTCGAAAATGCCGGCTTGCAAGCGAAGCTTGAGGCCGAGATCAAAGCCGTTGGACGCGGCAGCAAGCAATTTGAGGAGATGTTGCTTGAAGTCTTGCGCACCGGGGCGGCACCTCCTGAACAGCACGGGCCCCAAGAAAAAGTTTCCACCGCGGCGGCGTCCAGTTCATGATTTTCTTCCTGAACGCCGCGAACCACGCCCTTTTTTACTATTATCTCCTGTCCAATCTCGGATACCTGGTGATGCTCCTCATTGCCCTGTGGACGAGCGCAGCGCACCTGCGGCACTTGGAAAGCATCCGGTTTGACTGGATCAAACGATCCCCACTGGCGCCTCCCATTACCATCCTTGTGCCTGCACATAACGAACAGAAATCTATCTGCACAGCGGTGCGGAACCTGCTAGATCTGGATTATCCGGAACTCGAAGTCATCGTAGTTAATGACGGGTCGGCCGATAGCACACTGCAAATGATGCAGCAAGAGTTCGGCTTGCGATTGGTGAGGGCAGTGTACGTCCCGCAAGTGATGAGCGCTCCGGTCCGGGGGCTGTACCGAAGCGATGTCGATACACGGCTTATTGTCGTCGATAAGGAACCGGCTGGAAGTAAGGCGGATGCGGTAAATGCCGGTTTGAATGCGGCGAGTTCGCCTTATGTGTGCATTGTCGATGCGGACTCCGTGCTGGAGCGCGACGCACTGCTGCGAATTATGGTGCCGGTACTGGCAGACCCCAAGCGCGTCGTCTCGGTTGGTGGAATTGTCCGGGTGTTAAACGGGTCAGAGCTTGAAGGAGGACGCATGCGCCGGGTGCGCCTGCCCAGGAAGAGCATCGAAGTCATCCAAGTCGTCGAATACTTGCGCGCTTTCTTGATTGGAAGAGAAGCTTGGGCGCGGGGAAACATGCTGATGATTATTTCCGGGGCCTTTGGAGTGTTCCGAACCGATTTGGTGCGTGCCGTAGGGGGCTATCGATCCTGTGCAATTGGCGAAGATTTCGATCTGGTGGCGCGCTTGCACCGCCACCTGCTGGATAAGGGCGAGGACTATAGCATCCAGTTTGTCCCCGATCCTGTGTGCTGGACGGAGGTGCCATCGGACCTGCGATCGCTCGGAAGACAACGCGCGCGCTGGCACAAGGGCTTGCTTGATGTGTTGTGGCCGAACAGGGACATGCTCTTCCGGCCGCGCTATGGGCTAATAGGATGCCTGGCGCTTCCTTACTTGTGGCTATTCGAACTTCTGGCCCCTGTCATCGAAATAGGCGGCATCGCGACGATTGTACTGGCAGCATGCCTTGGCGTCTTGAGTTCGGCATTCTTTCTGAAGTTCATCCTCTTTGGGTATGCGTTTGCAACGATGATTTCCATTGGTTCGGTGTTGCAAGAAGAATTAACTTATAAACGGTACAACGAGTGGCAGGATGTGGCTCGGCTCGTGAGCTACTGCTTCCTGGAGCATTTCCCTTACCGGCAATTGCACATGATCTGGCGATTGCAAGGCCTTTGGCAATACTTGAGAGGGGACATGGTGTGGAGACCGATGAAACGACAGGGGCTGGAATCAGCAAGCACAAACTAAATATCGATTCCCTGTCCGCTTGATGTCAGGGATGCTTAGGCAACTTTCTTGCGAGGCCAGCAAGGAATGGCTCGCCGTTGGGTTCGATGGTGGGCGCTATAGGATTCGAACCTAACTCACCTCAACCTTTACAAACACGTGCGGGAGTCGGGGGGCAACCATCTGCATGCGAGGTCCAAAAGATTATGAGCAACAAGGATGATTAGAGAAGTGCTCCTGCCCACCCCGGCCGGTTCCCAACACGAGGACGCCAAGATTCTGAGGAGCGATAAGACCACCGAATAGGGCAGCAACGAAGTTCGGGTTGCCGAGCTCCGCGAGTCGTGCAAGGCGGCGGAGGCGAGTCGCAGTGGCATGGAGCTGTCGGTCTGGAGATCAGGAGAGCCCTAGTTCGGTCCCCGTTGCCGGAGAGCTTGGGAACCCGGCTATCCAACAAGACCCTCGACTTCACAGGAGAATTTACGGTCGTGCTTCGCTGCGTAGTCGTCGTTTCCCTAGAAATAGTCCTTGGCCACGCGGTTGTAGGCGTTCAAACTTCCGTAACTTTCGCGGAGATTCTTACGATCTAGAATCGCTCTAGAAGCGATTACTGGCTTATTAGATGAGTTCAGACGGATCCCATATGGCCAATCAACAAAACGCCGACACGATTCGGATCCCGAACCGACATATCGAGAGTCGCGAATGGTGGCTTTGGGGTCTTGCTGTAACGGTTACATTGGTGCTGACTCTTGGCATCGTTTCTTTAACCTTTTTTCAATTGCATCCGCCCACAGAGGGCGGGTATTGGTCGGATCTCAGGGAATGGGTTCGCGGATTGGCCTGTGTTGTACTCCTTTTTGACATCTACACTCTTTATCAACACCTGCAACTCCAGCGAATCCGGCGACGGCTCGCAGAACGAGACCAGCTTTTCCAGCTCATCACTGAAAATGCCGCTGACATGATTGCGGTGGTGGACGAAACTGGCCGTCGAATTTACAACAGTCCGGCATATGAGCGCATCCTGGGATACTCGACGGCCGAGCTAAAAACCACTTCGGCGCTGGAGCAAATTCACCCAGATGATCGGCAGCGGGTCCTGGAAGCGTCATACAAAGCACGATCAACCGGCCAAGGACAGAGCCTCGAATACCGAATCCGGCATAAGGACGGCTCGTGGCGCATCCTGGAATCGACTGCGAGCGTGGTTTGCAATGAAAAAGGGGAAACGGTCAGACTGGTGATTGTTAACCGTGACATCAGTGAACGCAAACGCGCCGAGGAGATGCTGGCTCATAACGCGCTGCATGACGGGCTCACCAATCTGCCGAACCGCGCTCTCTTCCTTGATCGCTTGCAGCGCGCATTCGCGCTCTCCAAGAGGCATCCGAACTATAAGTTCGCCGTCTTGTTCATTGATATTGACGAATTCAAGGTTTTTAATGACAGCTTGGGACACACGATCGGCGACGAACTGCTGGTTCAGATCGGGCAGAGATTGAAGGCCTCACTGCGCGAGGCGGACACGATCTCTCGCCAGCAGGGAAAAGTATCTGCGGAGGATGACACGTTAGCGAGGTTCGGCGGAGATGAATACACCGTGCTCCTGGAAGACATTCGTGACCCAAGCGATGCGATACGGGTTGCGGGTCGGCTTCAGGCCAAACTCGGCGCCCAGTTCGAGGGCAACGGTTACGAGATCATGGTGACAGCGAGTATCGGAATTGCTTTGAGTGCTGCCAGCGCCGTTGCACCTGAAGATCTGCTTCGGGACGCGAACATTGCCATGCATCGGGCCAAGCGTACCGGGAAAGCTCGTTGTGAGGTTTTTGATTCGGGCATGCACGCGAGCGCAGTCAAGCGTTTGGAACTCGAGACGGAACTGCGCAAAGGCCTTGAACTAGGGGAATTCAGAACGCACTACCAGCCAATTATTTCGCTGGAAACAGGCCGGATTACTGGATTCGAGGCGCTGACGCGGTGGCAACACGCCGATCGTCTATTCCCGCCCGCAGAGTTTATTGCGGTAGCGGAGGAGACCGGCCTCATCGTGCCAATGAATCGTCTGCTGCTGCGTGAAGCTTGCGAACAACTCATGGAGTGGCACTCGCTCTTTCCATCGGAACCGCCCCTTACTATGAGCGTGAACATCACCCCGAAAGAGTTCACCCACCCCAACCTGGCAAAACAAATTGGCGTGATCCTTGACCAAGCGGGGTTCGATGCGGCCGATCTGCAGCTTGAGATAACGGAAACCATCGCCATGGGCGATCGGGAAGGAGCCGCTTCGGTGCTCTCTGAGCTGAAAGCACTGGGTGTCCGCCTTAGCGTCGATGATTTCGGCACTGGCTATTCATCGCTAAGCCGCTTACAGCAATTCCCGGTGGACTCGCTCAAGATCGACCGGGCTTTCATTTCTCGTATGGACAGCGACGCGGAAAGCCGAACCATTGTGGAAATTATCATGATGCTGGCTAAGAACCTTGGTCTGATAACAGTCGCGGAAGGAACAGAAACGGAAGAGCAAGTGAACCAGCTGCGAATCCTGGGTTGCGGGTTTGCACAAGGATACTTCTTTTCGAGACCAGCCGATCACAAAGCGATTACTCAATATCTGGGCAAGATCAACGGCGCGGGCGCGCCTTCCACGCCCATCAAGGCGCATACGGCTGGGGCCGGGGCATCCTGAGATCTTGTTCTTTGTGATGGCCCGACGTACTTCTTACCGTTCGATTTCCAGTTCCCCGTCCTTGGACTCGGGGACTGCTTGCGCGCTGACGCTTTTCTTCTCGGGATCCAGGAGATCCGCTAGCAACAAACGAAGATTGCCGGGGTTGGTAGCGTATGCCAGGCCGGTCTCGGCATCGATCGCACCGTCGCGAATGAGCTTTTCGATTTCCCCGTCGAAGTGCTGCATGCCTTCGGTGTCGCCGTCCCGCATAGCATCCAGCAATGTTTTTCCTTCCTGCTCGCCTCTCTCCACATACTCACGCGTACGCAGAGTGGATTTCAGAATCTCAATGGCGGCCACTCGGCCGCTACCTTCCTTGCGCGGGATCAGACGCTGCGAAACAATGTAGCGGAAGCTCTTGGCAAGACGGCTGTGAATGATCTTCTGTTCGGCGAGCGGGAAGACTCCCACAATGCGCTCTACAGTCTTCGCAGCATCAATTGTGTGCAACGTCGAGAGCACCAGATGACCTGTTTCAGCTGCCTCCAATGCGATTTCAATCGTTTCTTTGTCACGCATCTCACCTACAAGAATGGCCTTGGGAGCCTGGCGGAGCGCGGCGCGAAGTGCGAGGGCAAAGCTCGGCGTATCACTGTGCAGCTCCCTCTGATGTATGACGCACTTCTTGTGCGGGTGCAGGAACTCGATCGGGTCTTCGATCGTAACGAGATGGTAAGAGCGCGTCTCATTGATCATGTCAATGATAGCAGCCAGGGTAGAAGACTTTCCTGACCCTGTGGGTCCGGTTACCAATACGATGCCAGTTCGCAACTCTGTAATCGCCGCTAATTCCTGCGGCAGTTTCAACGCAGCAAAAGTAGGTATCGCGCCGGGGATGACCCGCATCACGATGGCGCAACTGCCCCGCTGCATGAAAACGTTGACCCTAAAGCGGGCGT
>UEXT01000019.1_pt1 | contig 12192 bp, 12 predicted proteins | sample 4301081 | NCBI WGS metagenome assembly UEXT01 (sample SAMEA4773177, study PRJEB27434) | metagenome | biome: 2259; feature: agricultural soil; material: soil | place: USA | collected 2014-09 | depth 0.25 m
AGGTTGAACTCTCTTCGCTTACATTCCGACTATCCGCTGCTCAAGGGAGGGTTGAAATTCGGATGGTACCTGCCTCAGCTTGCTTGAGGAGCGGGACGACGTCTTGATGCCCCAGCTTCTCTGCCATCTCGCAGGGGCTTTGTAAGTACCAAGTCGGTGGGGGCGCGATGGCTCCACGTTCCAACAACAGTGAAATGATCTCCTTATCGCCCTTATAGGCAGCGGCGTGCAACGCAGTCCATCCGGTGAAGTCTGCGGCGTTCACATCAGCTCCCGCATCGAGCAAGGCTTTGACGGTATCCACATGACCCTGCGCAGCGGCAACCACGAGGGCGCGAGTCCCGACGACGGGGAATGCCGCATTGACATCGCCTCCTTCTTGGAGGATTTCCACAACCGATCTTGTATCCCCGCTCCCCGCGGCGTTGAGCAGGGAAGCGGTCGCGCATGCCGAACAGAGTGCGAGGAAAGGTAGAAATGCGGCAGCAAGAGGTCTAAGCATTACCTAGTCTCACCGATCTGGCCAGCCATACGAGAGGATCCTAGAACGCCATGAGTATTAGAACGGATAATCCAGACCCACGAAGACGTTCGCCCCATCACGTCCATACCCGATATCCAGGCGTCCCACGACATTGGGACGGGCGAGCAGCCGTAAGCCAACACCCGGGTTCACCTGTAGATCCTTGGTGCTGAAGTTTTCAAACACCCGTCCTACATCTAAAAAGGGAGCGGCTTCGAGACTGATAGAATGGTCGAAAACTCGCTTTTCGAGAATGGGGATCCGTTCCTCAAAATTGACCAGGACCGCACTGTCATCGATGAACCGGCTCTGCCCAAATGCCCGCAAAGTTGTCTCGCCGCCTAAGGTGGGCAGTTCGTAAAACGGCACGCCCGGCCCCTCGATCCAGTCCACGAATGCATGGGCCACAAAGACTAACCCGGGTCCGTGGGGAACCAGATGCCGTGCATCGAAGGTAAACCGCCACCACTGGTTTTCCTCTTGATGCTTCAGGTTCTGATTGAACTCGGCTGCAATATTAACATAACTGCCCTGGGTCGGTATCAATTGTTTGTCTCGTGTATCATAGCGAAGGGAGAGTTTGTGCCCAACGATCTGTGCTCCACTGATTCCAGTGAGGTTGGGGAAAACAACGCTCGTTTGAGGCAACGAGGTTACCGCTCCCTGTTGCACTCTGACATCATGATAACGTTCGGTCAACATCAAGGCAAAGTCTGACGTGAGATTGATGCCGGCGGTTAGCTGCACGACAGTCTCTCGAGAGGTGTAATTAGTCTCGTCGCTTTCCGGAGCGCTGTTTCCTATGCCAAAAAAACGGCGAAAGGCGTTCTTGAACCAGTTGACCTCTCCGGCGACAATATACCGGCCACCGCCTGCCGCGACGTTCTTGTAACTCAAATCAAAATCCCGCTCAATCTTTGTGGCGTAGGAGGCCACCGCATGATAGGTTTCCGTGTCGGACGGATATCCATAGTAGTTGAGCGAGAACGTCTCCCCAATCCACTTGTTGTGGAGATATTGTGGAGCGAAAATATCTTGGACTTCATCCTTCGCGCTCGATCTGAGCACCGGCATCAAGGCCCCGACCCAATAGTTTTCATTTCGGCTATAGGCAAAGGCGGGAAGCGGGATATAAGTATACTGACCGCTTGCGGGTAAGGATTTTAGGGCCTCCTCTTTGCCTTCAGCTTGCTTGTCTTCAGCGCGCTCCCCTTCCGTTTCCCGGACAGGTAGGTTGTTTTGTCGCGGGGAAGGGGGACCGATTGTCTCGGGCGGGGCATCCGACTTTGTTTCAGCCAAGCAGTAGCTCGACGACAGAAACAGTGCGCAGAGCATCGTGAGGAATCGGGCCAGCCAACCCAACTCACAAAGAAGCTCATTCCAATCCAACCTTTGCATAATCGTTTTGAAAAGTGGGATGGGGAGATGACTATGAGAGTAGAAAGAGAACCGGTCGAGGCTATTGGTGCGACGCAGGAACACTACAGGGAGAATTGGCGGCTCCTTTCGAATTGTCCAGCGTCACATCGGCGTCTGCAATGAAATCTTGGCTTGGTAGGAGAAAGCATAGAAGCTCAGGATGTGTCAATCCCAGAAGTTTCTGCGAGGTAGACGCGCCACTGTTTTAGGGCACGAACCAACACCTGCCCTCTATAATAAAAAAATAGGTTGAATCTCGGTCGGGATTTCGACGTCGACCTTCAAACTTAAAATGTGAGTCACATCCAGTAGGCCCACCATGTCGGGCGGGCTTACACTCGGGTGGAACTAAAACGCGGTCATTGGAGCAAGCCTACCCGGCGCACTCAGATCTCGCTTGTGTGGGTTCACTTGGTAAGCAGCATAAAGAGGAAGGGAACGCGATCCTCTAGCATCTGGGGCACATTTGAAGACACATGTTTGTAGGGACAACCTGCCGATCAAGAAATGAGAACAGAACCCACACGTAGTCACCGGAGATCACAAAAACTTGGACTACATGCTCGAAGAGGAGAACGATCAATGAGTTCCGTGATACGGTGTGATGGGGCACCGTTCGATGTTTTGCACTCTTGCCTTGTCGGGTGGCTGTTTACTCTCTCTGAGAGTAAACTCATTCAGGTATTACTCGACGTAGAAGGCTAACTCCAGACCCAGAAGCAGGAGCCCAACAGGAAGCAGGTAAGGCTTTCCCTTCCATTTGAACCGATCATTTCGCTCCAGGACCAGGCTTGCAGCGATGAAAAAGGCTGTGATGGCAAAGAAGCGATGTTGGATGTTCACGAAATCAAGGTCCGGATGATCCAGATGCTGATGGATCAAGAGGGCAGCTCCTCCTAGCATCGCGATACTAGCCATAATGTAGCTCAACAGAGGTCTGGGTTCCTTCCAACGAAACAGCATCGTGTAGATTCCGAGAACCATGGGAATCATGGCAAGGAGATGATGCTGGATCCACTCGTCGGCCGTCGGGATAGAAAAACTCTCGAGAAACCCGGCAGGACCTATTGGCCAGGCTTCTAAGTCACTGAAGACGAATAGAAATACCCCTAACGTAAGCCAAGTCAAGCCGCCGCCCACCCTGAGCAATCGAAACCGGTGGGCGGTAAACCGATCTCCCAGCAACAGCATTGCAATGACCAACACTGTCATACCTGAGGAGTGATGCATGAACCGCGAGTACTCCAAGTCTTCCTCCGGTGACATCCCTGACGGGGGGAGTTTCTTTGATGCGGGATTGTGCTGGGTGACGCCTGAGGACTCATGATGGTGGGTAGACACTTGCTCATCCGAAGCGGCGCAGGTGGTGGAATAGGCGGTGACTAGAAACCCGGTGTACAGACAGATCAACAATGCGGAGACGAGGCTACTCACTTTAAGAAACTGTCTGGGCACAAGAGTAGAGCACGCCGCTTTTAGAACCGCATTAACCACGGAAGTTCCTCCAAGATGGCACGCAACGAACCAAGGTTGGCGGGGCGTAGCAGGGCTTTGGCAGCCTGACCTAGCTTCCCGGCTCGGACGGCCTGGTAGGTGTCATGCGCGGATACGCCGATGTACTGCATGACGCTTGCGTCACGATAGCAGTCAATCATGCAGCGCGTGCACCCATCACGGACTCGCTGCGAGCCATCGAACTCATAGATCGAGCACATCGGCTTTTCCCAATAGTGACACCGCCACAGCATGAGATGCCAATCAAGGTGGAAGTACTGAAATCCACCGAGGCAAGGAAAGCGTTGTGGCTCCTGTCTCACAAAACGCTGCATCTCTTCGAGCGAGGGAGTCGGATTCAGAACAAGAAACCGCTTCTTGAGGCGCTTGATCCGCTCGAAGGCCTCGTCAAGCTCTCCATTGGTAAACTCCACCAGTTGCGAATCCGAGTATCCAAGAAAACTCGAGCCCAGCTCGCGAAGCGGGTATGAAAACGTTACTGAGGTGAAGCCCAGTGACTCAAGAAAATCGGGGAGGGCTTCGTAATCCACCAGTCGGCTCATAGTTACCGAAGCAGTAGTGTGGATCTTCAACTCCTTCAATAGTTGATTCGCTTCGCGAATTTTTTCGCAAACGCCGGGCAATCCACGATTGCGTTCATGGCTTTCGATCGTGGCAGCATCGATAGAAATGATGAAGCTGGAGAGGCCCGCCGTGACCCAATCTCGTATCCGCTCGGGCCGCAGGAGACCCCCGTTTGTGACGAGCATTACTTTCATTCCCAGATCCGATCCGTGCTGCACAATGGCGCCAAGCTCGGGATGCATCGTAGGCTCGCCGCCCGTAATCACCAAGTACCGGATCCCCTGGCCATGCAAGATATTCAGCGCATCAATCGCCCCCTTGCGTGAGACATAAACCCAATCCTCGCGTGGCAGCTTGTCCAAGGCGAAATTGCAGAATCCACAGCGTGCATTGCAGGCATTGTTGATGGCGAACGTGCAAACCCCTGGCCCGCCCTCTTCAAGCACTAAACGCAAGGTACCGCGATTCTTGTCATTCATCACAAGGGGTTTCATCGTGCTCGTTGGTAGCGAAGAACCGAAGGCCATTCTATAGTCTCTTATTCAGCTGAAGTGGCTGGGAATCGCCGGCCCGTGTCTCAAACTCTCACTGACCCCACTTCTGGCGGAACCAGGCCACCGTTCTCTTTAATCCTTCTTCGAATGAGACGGTGGGATACCACTCAAGCTCACGGCGGGCCTTGCCTGCCGTAACTTCCTTCCCTTCAAAGTCCCCAGGACGCGAAGGGACAAATTCAAGCCGAACATGGTCTCCGAGCAGCTTCTTGATTCCTTCAGCGACCTCCAACACTGTGACCTTTCTTTGGCCTTCCAAGTTGTAAGTCTGGTTGACAGCACTATCCTTCATGGCGAGGACATGGGCCTCCGCCATATCCCTCACGTATATAAAGTTTCGATACTGTTCGCCCCTGCCCGAGATCGTGAGCGGCTGGCCGTTCAACGCCTTCTTGATAAAAGTTGGGATTAGAAGTTCTTCTCGCATACGCGGGCCATAAGGAATACCGTATCGCAAAATCGTAAACGGTACTTTGTATAGTTGAGAGTAGTTGTGGCAGATCATCTCTGCCGCCATCTTGGAGGAGGTGTAAATATGGCCGGCTCCTTCCAAATAGAAGGGAACGGTCTCGTCAGCCGGTTTGCCGTTCGGTGCGCCATTATAGACCCACACCGTCGAGGCCAGGTGAACACGCTTGGCTCCATTGATTCGGGCGGCTTCCAGAATGTGTGTGGTGCCCATCACGTTCAGAGCAGTCGAATACACGGGATACTTGTGGGCATAGTTCACGTTCGACACAGCGGCCAAATGAAAAATGTGTTCGGCCCCTTTGGTGGCGGCAAGGACCGAGGAGAAATCCATGAGATCGACATCCTCGAACCTGACGTCGGACCGATGAGGGCGGACACGATGATCGATCACTGTCACCTGATGCCCCGCCTCCACCAGTACATCGACCACGTGGGACCCGATGAAGCCACTACCGCCTGTGACGACGACTTTTGTCATGATTACCTCTCTTTTTGGTTAACCGATCACTTCTTTCAATGCATGCAACACGTGATGCGCCTCTGCCTCTTCCATGCCTGAAAACACCGGCAGACAAAGATGACGAGCACAATAGTCTTCCGAAACCGGGAGAGCGCCGGACACATAGGCTTCGAAGACCGGTTGTTTATGCAACGGTTCTTCATAGACCTCGCCGGCCAACGACACGCCGTACTGTTCGCGCAGCTGCGTCTTCAAGGCTTTCCGATCCTGCTTCTCGTTGAGCACCACAAGGTACTTGTAATAATTGCAGACCCCCTCTGGCGGAACTGCCACGGTGGTCAGGCTTGTGAAGTTCCGTAATTCACGGTCGTAGACGGAAGCGATTTTCTGACGCTCGTTGATCATCGCGGGCAACCGTTCGAGGTGTTTGAGTCCGATGATGGCGTGAGGCTCAGACATCCGCCAGTTGTACCCCATCCGAATGTGGGCGTTCTGCGTGAAGCTGGCCTTGCCCTGGTCCCGGTAGATCCAGGCTTCGTCGGCGATGCGGGCGTCGTTCGTCACGATCATGCCCCCCTCGCCTGAGGTCATGAGTTTCGTGGGATAAAAGCTAAAAGATGCGGCAATCCCGAACGCCCCGGCGCGGACCCCATTCAACGAGGACCCATGCGCATGGGCCGCATCCTCGACCAGCCACAAACCTTTTTTGTCCGCCCATTGCTGCAACTCTGGAAGGCGGCGAGACACGAGGCCACCAATATGCACGACGATCAGTCCAGCAGTCTTGGGAGTCAGCTTCTCTTCGAGATCTTCCGGGCGGACAGCAAAGGATTCAGGATCCATGTCCACGAGAACCGGACGTCCGCCGGCATGAATGACAGCAGCTGCCGTGGCAAAAAACGTGTTGGTGGATACCAGGACATCCTTGTCCCCGACGCCCAGCGTCCGAAGAATGATTTCCAGTGCACTGGTGCCGCTGTTCACGGCGATCGCGTGCTGGGTCCCGCAAAACCGGGCGAACTTCTGCTCGAACTCAGCTCCGTATTTCCCGAGCGTCAGTTGGCCCGTGCTCAGCACCTCCTGGATCCGCTCCGCGATCCACGCCCGGTCTTCAGGCATAAACTGGATCTTCGCAGCGGGGACTTTTCTCATTTGTCCCATTCCACCGTCTTGGCGAGCCGGTGCGTTCGCGGACCGGCGCAGGCTGTGTGTCTGCTTCAGAGTTTGCAAGTGGTCACCGCTCCTTTCTGATTGCCTAGACCTTGTGTGCTTCGAAATCACGGGAAAGTGCCTCTCTTCCGAACGCTGTATCCATCTATTGGATGGAGACCAATCCCACCCCCAGGCATACAAGCATCGTCCCCGCCCAGCGAGATGAACAAATCGTTTCCCCTAGAATGAATTTGCCACCCAGCGTGCTGAACACGTACACGAGGCAGGTTGCAGGAAACACGAGACTGAGATCCGCCCAAGAGAGGACCGCAAGAAATCCAACAAAGTGCATGACCATGAACAGAATGCTGCTGAGGAAATGGTGATTCTGAACAGCCCTGTGGGTAATCGCCAGAAGCGCTCTGGGTGCCAAGGTGGATACTTCGCCCACTTGCCTCATGCCTTTTGTGAGCAGGATATCGCCTGCTGAATCGGCGAGCACAATGAGAGCGATCATCAATGCCGTCTTCACCGGGCCGACTCCGCAATGGTCTCCTGTCCGTTTGCGATCCCGAACGTTTTCGGCGAGGAACGCACCACCAGACCCACACCGATGGCGATCAGCACTGCTCCGATCCATCGTGTCGAGGACACAGTTTCGTTCAAAAAGTAGTCCGCAAACGCGACATTGATGACTACCTCAGATGAAATAGCCGGAAGCACGAAACTTAAATCTGCCCTGGACAAGGCAACCGCGAAGAGCACAAAGAAAATGACAAAGAATCCCACCCCGAGCAAAATCGAAGGGCTCTGGAGAGCCTGGGAATATATTGAGACCCAGTTGTTCCAGGTCAGTTGGCTCTCTCCCGCGATGAATTTCATCCCTTGACTCAATAGGATATTGCCTATGGCCTGACTGATAATGGCGAGCGCCAACAGAGCGATGATCGTCATCCGCTCAGTCCATGTCTGCATCATTCCTCCTTAGCACCCACCGGTGGCAACCCGCCTAGGCCGCGGCATGTTTCTCTTGAATAGATTTTCAAGGAACCTCGACGCCTTCGGTGGTCACTTGAGTTTTAACAAACCTCTTCCGCTGGGCACGAACCTTCAGAAACTCCTTCGCTTCGATGTACAGGCGATGCCGGTCATGGCTATTGAAGATGGCGCGACGCAGAATTCGGAGAATGACGTGCGGCCGGAAGTAGTATCGATCGTAGAACTGCTCCACCGCGTGCATGACTTCTTTTCTGCTTAAGCCCGGATACTGAAACACGGGAAGTTGATGCCCTTCCTCATCAGTCATCACGTGGTCGACGGAATAATTGTGTTTCTTTAAGTAGGCATCGAACTCGGTCCCAGGATAGGGGTGAGACATGGAGACTTGAATCGTCTCCGGGTCCAGCTCCATGGCGAATTGGACGGTTTGCTCGATCGTCTCTTTCGTCTCACCAGGCAGTCCAACCTGAAAGTCACCGTGCACCACAAGCCCCAGGTCTTTACAGTGCTTCATAAACTGCCGAGCCTGTTCGACGGTCGCGCCCTTTTTGATGTTTGTGAGGATATCCGGACTGCCGGACTCGAATCCGACGATCAGCAATCGACACCCCGCTTCCTTCATCGCCTTGAGGGTTTCGTACCCCGTCGTCACCCTTGCATTGCACGACCAGGTGAACTTCAGCGGCTTGAGCGCCTTGCATAAGTCCATGGTGCGGTCCTTGGCCCAAGGGAACGTGTCGTCATCGAAGAAAATCTCCTTCGCCTGCGGGAAATACTCGAGACACCGCCTGACTTCCTCAAGCACATTGGGAGTGCTGCGGGTCCGCCACGGGTGGCCGCTCATCGTCTGCGGCCACAGGCAAAACGTGCACAGCGCCGGGCAGCCCCGCGAGGTGTAGAAGGCCACGTAGGGATGTTTCAGGTAAGGGATGTTGTATTTGGTGATGTCTAAGTCGCGCTTGTACACGTCCACGGCAAAGGGCAAGGCATCGAGATCGTCTATGGAAGGGCGATCCGGATTATGAATGATCTGCCCGTTCTGTCTGTAGCTGATACCGGCGATTGCTTCCAATTTCTTGCCCGAAGCATATTCGGCCAGAGGATGGTCGAATTCCCGCCGCACCACGAAATCGATAGCCGGAGAATCCTTGAGGCTCTGCTCCGGTTGAATAGTCACATGGGGGCCGACAAAGGCGATCTTGATCGCAGGGTTCGCCTCTTTAATCATTTGAGCCAATCGCTGGTCGCTCTTAAATCCCGGCGTACTAGTAAAGACCGCGAGGAACTCGTAGTCCCTTGCAATGGCGACTGTCTCTTCGGGACTGACGCCATGAGAAGGCGCATCGAGCAGCCGACTGTCTTTAATCATGCCGGCAGAATAGGCTAACCAGACCGGATACCAGAACGAGGGAATTTCTCTGGTGGCCTGATATCGCGAACTGGCTCCTCCATCAAACATGTCGAATGAAGGAGGATTGAGCAGTAACGTCTTCATCGGTATCTCCTCTATTAGGTACGAAGTTCCTGTGCGCTCGTGACGGTAGACGTCTTGACCAATCGAGTACGCCGCATGGAATCGATCGTTTCTCGAAGTCCCTGTGCCAGGTCGTATCGTGGACGGAAGTGGAGAAAGCGCTCGGCCTGTCCGATATCTGCTTGATCGTGCGCGAGATCGCCTGGCTGAGGAGGCCCGTAACTGGGGGCCAGGTTTGTCTGCAGCAAGCTCTGAAGTTGAGCATACAAGTGATTGACGGTCGTACGTCGGCCTGTTCCGATATTGAATACCCGTCCCGACAGGCCGGGAGTCTCACAGGCGGCGAGCACGCCGGCCACACAATCCGCAATGAAAGTGAAATCACGTGACTGCTCCCCATCTCCGTAAATGGTCGGAGCTGTCTCTGCCAGTAGGAGAGAGATAAATTTTGGGATCACGGCGGCATAGGTTGACGCGGCGTCCTGACGAGGACCGTAGATGTTGAAAAATCGCAAGCAAATGGTGTCCAAACCATAGAGTGAGGAAAACAGTTGGCAGTAGTATTCGCCCGATTGCTTCGTCACAGCATAGGGGGACGAGCTGGGAGCGGGGAGCATGGTTTCGACCCGAGGGATCACAGGATTCTCCCCGTAGACAGCAGACGATGATGCGAACACAAACTTTTTAACTCCTGCCCGATGTGCGCCCAGGAGCAGATTCAGGGTGCCACTGACATTCACTTCGTGGGTCTCGATGGGGCATTCGACCGAACGCGCAACTTCATGCAATGCAGCCAGATGGACGACCGCATCGACTCCCTCCAGAACTTCCTGGCATAGCGTCGCGTCTCTCACGTCCCCTTCGATCAGTTCGATGCCCCCCTCAATCGACGCGAGATTCTCCCGTTTCCCGGTAAAGAAGTTGTCCAAGACTTGGACTCGCTCGCCCCTCTTCACCAACGCCTCAGCCACGTGCGAGCCGATAAAGCCGGCACCGCCGGTCACCAGATACGATCGCATCGTCTTCCCAGCCATTGCTCCAAAGAAGAACGTTTCCGCTTACAGATCGCCAAACGCAACCCTCTGAAGTCCAGAAGTTGCGACTTCTTGTTTCACCGCCTGATTCGTGAGCGCCTCAAACTCCTGTTCGTGCAAATAGCCAGGCATGCTCCGGTCGAGCTCCGCACATCGCCGGGTAGCAGGATGGCAATAGATTTCCGTGACCCCGTGTGGGAGTTCTCGCAGGATACGAAGCAGGAGTTCGCGATGGAGGTTGCCTGTATCATTTAGACCGAAGACGAAGTCGTTACACCGGATTCCGGCATGTTTGAGCCTCGCCTTCGCGAGTACAATCCAAGGGAAAAGGAACGTCCAGCCTCCAAACCTTCGCCAAAGTCCTCGGCCGGACGCGCGCCAGGATGGCAGGGGCGGTTCATAGGGAAGTCGCATCGCGCGCAAACCAAATTCTCGTCCGACCTTGAAGATCAGTCCGAGGATGGTGGGGTGAAGATGCAGATGGTTGTGTGCGTTCACATGGTCGAGAGGAAGTCCCGTGTCACGGAATGCCTGAAACTGAGCGCGGATTTCCGCTTCCAGCTGAGGAAGCAAATTCGATTCGAAGTAATATTTCAGGCCGACTAAAACCGGATCTGGCAGGAATTCACCTTGCTCGTTCACGAGATCAGGAATATTCCGATTCGACAACACGGCTCGGCCGTCCACCAATACCAGATGTAATCCAACTCTCAATGAACCGAGCTTTCTGGCTCGTGCAACCGCATCCTCGGCGGCCTCGGCTCCGACCATAAGACTGGCCGACGTGAGGATGCCGTTGCGATTGGCCTCCTCAATGGCCTCATTCACTGGGACGGCAAGGCCGAAGTCATCCCCGTTGACGATGAGCTTTCGCACAATTGCACCTCCCGAGGAATGATGCGTCCATCCCTCGTCAAAACAAATTCTTTATCTCTCCATACCGTGGTCTTTTGGGTGAACGCCAAGATCAATGACACCAGGCCTGCGATGTCCCGTAGAGGAAGAAGCGGGAGGCTCTTGAGCCCCTCCCGGTCTCCGAGGCCATGTCCAAGTATTCCAGCAGCCGTTGCCAGGCGCAGCGCGACCGTTCCTCCTAGCACGAACAACCCGAGCGGATCGGCCAGTCTCAGGACGGCAAAGAGAAACGCAAAGGGAATTGGGCGAATGATGAGCGTCGAAATGAGGGCACCGGGTCTCACGGTGCAGCTGTTTTGATCCCAGTAGACCTGATGATTCCACCATTGGGAAGGAGACTTCAGATCGACCACGGTTTCCACGATGAAAGGCGCCACCGCCGGATGTTTCCCTTGTTCCCAGATGCGGCGGCCCATTTCGTAATCTTCGACTAGATAATCGGCCAGACTTTCCAATCCGCCGATATCCTTCAAAGTGGAACGTCGAAAGGCAACCGACGCCCCGATGCAGAATTTTGCCGTTCTGGTCACGTACGCAAAGGCTGTGTCAGGAAAGTAGGAGGCATTCATCGTGAGCAGTTCCATTCTTTCGAACCACGACGCCGCAGAGGTCGCCTTAAAAAATGTGCAGACGAAACCTACGGCTGGATTCTCCAGAGGGGCGACAATTGCCTTTAGGTAATCCGATCCCACGCGGATATCGCTGTCGCTGATGACCAAGATTTCGTGCCGGGCATGGGCCAACCCACCGATCAGATTGTTAATCTTGCCATTGGTCCCCGCTTGCCGTTGGTCAATGACGACGGTGACCCGCTCAGAGCCGAATTCCCTTTGAAGGTTTCTCAACAGGGGAATCGCAGGATCATTCTCACTCTGTACAGAAAAGACGACTTGGTAAGTTGGGTAGTCTTGTAGGCAGGCGCTGCGGAGATTTTGCTCCACGTTCTTCTCGAGCCCGTGCACTGGCTTCAAAAGGGTAACGGCGGGCCATCCGCCCACTGGGACGCGAGGAGGGGCAGAGGCCCGGAATCGAACAACCAGGACACATACCAGACAGACAATGCAGTAGATCGACCCGACAACGACTGGGACTAGAAATATCCATTGGAAGAG
>UEXT01000097.1_pt1 | contig 11936 bp, 11 predicted proteins | sample 4301081 | NCBI WGS metagenome assembly UEXT01 (sample SAMEA4773177, study PRJEB27434) | metagenome | biome: 2259; feature: agricultural soil; material: soil | place: USA | collected 2014-09 | depth 0.25 m
GATCTATCAGGGCAAGGATATGGAATTCCGTGATGCAGACGGCAAGACTGTGTGGGTCAACAAGAAAGAGGTGCCCTACATTGCATTCTCGGGAAAATGTCCCCATCTCGGCTGCGGCTACAAGTGGCGGAAACACAAGCTCCTGGGACAGGTCTTTCTCTGTCCCTGCCACTTAAGCATCTATGATGCAGCGGGCAAAGTCCTCGACGGTCCGGCCCCCCGCCCGCTCGATGCATTGCCGATCAAGGTGTCGGCCGGCGGCGACGTCCAAATTGTCGACATGGAATTCAAGGCCGGCACAAAAGCGCAAATTCGGATCGTCTAGATATCCATGCAACAGTCTTCTTCGACCAGCACCCAGCCGACCGCTCTCGAGAAAGTCATCGCCTTCATTGATGAGCGGGTCGGTCTGAAGACACTTCAAGCCAAGATGCTCAACGAGCCGGTCCCCGGCGGCGCTCGGTGGGCATATATCTTCGGCTCCATCTTGCTGTTCATCTTCATCATGCAGGCCGTCACCGGCGTTCTGTTGATGTTCTACTACGTGCCGACGGCCGACCATGCGTATGCGAGCACGCAATATATCATCCACGACGTCGACTACGGCTGGTTCCTGTTGAGCTACCATTTCTGGGGTTCCACCGCGATGGTCGTCTGTGTCTTTGCTCACATGTCGCAAGTCTTCTTGTGGGGTGCCTATAAAAAGCCGCGTGAGCTGATATGGCTGGTTGGTTTGGGTCTCTTCGGCCTCGTCATGGGATTCGGATTTACTGGCTACCTGCTCCCTTGGGATCAGCGAGCTTATTGGGCGACCACCGTCGGCGTCGAAATCATGGACAAGACGCCGATCGTCGGTGATTTCATGGCGCGTTTTCTCAAAGGGGGACCGACACCGGGGCAAATGACGCTCAGCCGGTTCTTCGTGATCCACGTGATGATTCTCCCAGCGGCCCTGATGGGGCTAGCCGGCTTGCACATTTTCCTGTTCCGCAAGGCCGGACCAGCCGGACCTTTCCGTGGATCGGTCGAAGAGCTGAAAGTCAAGAGCGATTATTTCTTCCCGCGACAGGTCTGGAAGGACATTGTCGGAATGGTCACCGTATTTCTTGCGATTTGTGCGATGGCGTTCTGGGAGCCGGTGGTTCTGCTCGAAGAAGCCACGCCGGACCCGGGTGATTATCATCCGGAGCCCGAATGGTACTTCTTGTTCCTCTTTCAGATGCTGCGGTTGAAAATTTTTGCCGGCGAGTTCGGGCAGTTCCTGGGAGCTGTTGCGTTGCCAGGAGCTTTTATGGCGTTTCTGGCTGCGTTGCCCTTTATCGATCGAGACCCGGAGCGAAACATCTTTAAGCGGCCGATTGCATTGATCGGATGGATTGTGGTCATGGCTACGATCCTGATCTTTACGATGTCCGCAATCATCAACCGCGAGTTCTTGGATTAGCAGTGGCACGCGCGCCGGTGCCCGCCGGATATGACGGTATGACTGATCAAGAAGCCCCTTCACCGGTGAAACTCGCGTTGCAGCTACTTTGGTTCACCTTCTGGACCGGGTTCCCGATCAAGCTCGCCTTTGCGCTTCTATTCCTAGCCATGGACCTGATCAATTTCGAGGCCAGAATCGGGCTCGGATTTCTGATGGTGTTGGCCAGCCCGGTCACGGTGTTTGCCCTGCCGATTCTCATGATGGGGCTCGGTTCGCACATCGGTGAGGGAGTGGGGATCGGGCTCTTGTTTCTGCTCTGCATCCCGATCGATATCTGGGCTTATGGCGTCGTGGCGAGGACGTATTTTCTAGAGCGATTGCGACTGGAACCGCCCGAGAGAATCGGTCTGTCCCTCTGGATCAAGACGGCTGTTGTTGGAGCCTTGTATCTTCCGATCCTCTGGCTTGTGGTCGGCTTCACGACGGAAACAGCGATCTCCTTCGCGGACTCTCTGTTCGAGATGGATTTTCTCAAAGGGGTGCCTGTTGCCGAGCGAATCGGTGCCCAATTGGTACTGTGGGGAACGATCGCGACCGTTGTGCTCCTCGTCATGTTGCTGATCGGCTTGTGGTTGGCCGGTCGAGTGATCCAAAGTACGACGAAGCGGGCACAGCCTGTGTCAGGGAGCTATCAGGGGCGAGTGATGCGATGGGACCTGATGCGAGTGCCGGCCGATCAAGGTCTCATGCTGACGGCGTTCGCAGGGACGGGTATTGTGCTGTCCATCTTGTTCTGGAGTGCCCTGCCAGCGACGACACCACGTCCTCACGACTGCTGCAAGAAACCGGAAGTCAAAGCGCAGCCTCCGTACAAGCCGATCGACGCGCTTAATAAAGATGAGAAGGTCATCGTGCAGTTGACCGCCCAGCTCGAGGCACTTGAGAAAAAGAAGGCCGAAGAAGAGGCAGACGCAAAGAACAAGGGCAAAGGCAAAGCAAGAAAACCGGCGGAAGCCAAGGTTCCGGCTCCTCCTGCGACTAAGAAACCGTAATGCCGGAGACGATGAGGTGAAAACCATGCGACACCAGGGTGGACCAATGCAACAGCTTTTCCGGTCGATAACCGGCGGAAGCATCGTGGTGTCTGTGCTGTTGCTCGCTGCCGGCCTCTTGGGCTTGCCCGCGGCGGGATTCGCGGCAGATGCGGCAACCACTCAGACGGCTGTGGCCTATCGGGACATTCCCGGTATCGGCAGCCGGAACATCATATGGGTGATCGCCCAACTTCATCTCTTGTTGGCCGGCTTCGTGCTGGGTGTACCGATCTTCGCCTGGGTCTGCGAAATCGTGGGATGGAGGTCCGGCGATAAACGCTACGACAAGCTGGCGAAGGAGTTTACGAAACTGCTGACGTCCGCCTATGCCACCACGGCCCTCTTCGGGGGGATTCTGCTCTTTTTCTTGATCGGCCTGTACCCGAAGTTGATGGGGTATCTCACTGATATTTTCTTCCCGTCCTTTGTCGTGTATTGCGCGCTGTTCCTGTTGGAAACCGTGACGCTGTACTTGTATTGGTACGGCTGGGACGCGATGCAGTCCGGGGGCATGAAAGGGGTTCACTTGTTTCTCGGGTTTCTGCTCAACATCTTTGCGTTCTTTATCATGATCGTGCCGAACTCGTGGGCGACCTTCCAGGCCAGCCCGGTGGTCATCTCCGAAGGGTCCGATATAGCCCGAGCCTGGGCGGCGACCTGGAATCCTACGTGGTGGCCGGTCAACGTGCATCGGCTGATCGCCAATGTGGTACTGGGGGGGTTCATCTGCGGCGCCTACGCTGGGGTCCGGTACCTATCGGTGACCACGTCCGAAGAACGGGATCACTACGACTGGATGGGCTACGTCGGCAACTTCATCGGTGTATTTGGGATGCTGCCTCTGCCCTTCGCCGGCTACTGGCTGATGCGAGAGGTATATCAATACAACCAGCAGATGGGTATTACATTGATGGGAGGCTTCCTTTCCTGGCTCTTCATCCTGCAGGCTATGCTCATCGGAGTGCTCTTCCTTGGAGCGAACTACTATTTCTGGCTAGGGATCACGTACCGCATTCCGGGAGCCGAAGCCAAATACAAAGCGCCGATTTTGACCATGCTGGTGATCCTGCTCCTTTGCCTCGGGGTCTGGATGACCCCCCACTCTCTTGTGGCGAGTCTGGAAGAAGCGCGAAAGATGGGTGGGACCCACCATCCACTCTTGGGCGTTTTCGGTGTGATGTCGGCAAAAATGACCGTGGCTAATCTCATGATTCTAGTAACGTTCATGAGCTTCATCATGTACTGGAGAGCTGGGAAACAGGAAACAGCCACGTGGGCCAAAGTGGCCAGGGCTTTTATGGGTGGCGTGCTCGGCGTGGCCGCCATTGTTGTGATCGTTTTGGGTGTCTGGGGATATTTCGTGCCGGCCATCGTCCGGATCAACTTTTTCTCGGTGGCGCAGGTGTTGATCGTGCTGTTTGTCATGCTGACCATCACACCGCTGACTGCGCTGCTTCTCAAAAGCGCCAGAACCACGACGGAGATGGTGTGGGGCCGAATGCCTCCGCGCGCGGGCTATGCGCTCGTGCTAAACGCGGTGATGGTCATTTTGCTCATGACGCTTATGGGGTACGCCCGGTCGTCGTCGCGCGTCCATTGGCACATCTACGGCGTGATGCGCGATTCGTCGCAGTATGCCTACTCCCCTGCCCTGGGCTATGCTGCGGCGTTCATGGCATTGAATACGTTCCTGTTCTGCCTGTTGGTCGCCTTCATCTTTTGGGTGGCGACGATGGGCGATAAAGGGAAAGCGCCTAGTGGATCGGGCAAAGGTACATTGCCCCATGGGGCAATGCCGGCGATGGCCGGCGGGTCACAGGCGCTGGATAAACCATAGTTATCAGCGTCGAGACGTCAGTCTTCACTGATTGCTGAAAGCTGAGTGCCGAAAGTTGGCAGTTGTCGCGAATTTAATCGAGGGACTATGAGCGAAGTTGTTCTGTTACAGCTGATTGGGCTCGGGGTTGTCGGGACCGGGATCGTCATTCTCCTGTTCGTTCGGGCGCAGTTCGTTCGCGTCATCGGATTCGTGGCGATCGTGCTCGGTCTCTTCTCGCTAGTGGCGCTCGCGGTGCCGCAGATGGCATCGTTGCCACCTGCCGAGGAAAAATTCGACATCGCGACGGTGAAGACGCCGACCGATATGGCGGCCATCGGCCAGAAGATTTTCTTCAGCAAAGGCCAATGTGCACTCTGTCACTCGATCGGTCCCAGCGAATCGGCCCGCTGTCCGGACCTGAAGGGCATTGGAGCGAAGTTAAGCCGCGAATTCATCTTCGAAAGCTTGACTCAGCCGCAGGCCTATATCTATCTCGACTATCGTCATGAAGGCCTGCCGAAGGAGTACCCGGCCAGGATGCCCTATATCAATAAAAATCCGATCGGCTTGACTAAGAATGAAATCTTGTCTGTGGTCGCATTCCTGCAACAAATGAGCGGAGAACCGATTTCCGTCAGTCCGTCGGAATTGGAAGTAGCGGAACAAGCGCCTGTCGCGCCGGTCAAAGCGGCTGAATCCGCTCCAGTAGCCGTGGCGCAAGCGCGCTGAGGAGGGACCTATGGGAGGCTCATTGGTGAAGCCGGTGATCCTGGTTGCGGTCATCTATCTGCTCTTGAAGTTCGTCGTGCCCTACATCCCCGGCTCCGCGCCGCTCCCGTCCAACCTGATCTTTCTCTACCTGCTTCTGACCATATCGGGCATCGTGATTTTCGCGACGTTGAGCGGCGAATCGAAGGACGCGTTCTGGGAGCCGATCCAGCGATTTTTGACCGGCGAAAACATTGGGGCGTTGAAGACGGCCCGCTATGCGGTATTAATCCTGTTCCCGCTCTTGGTGGGGTGGGAAACGTATGGAAGTACGGCGCAGAGCGACGCGCCACCCGCTGAAAATCGGACCATTCACCCGGCTCCTCCGGGAGAATATACGGGGCTGTCCAACCCAGTGCCCAGTACTCCGGACAATATTATGCAGGGCAAGGGGTTTTATGCCGCTTTTTGTTCTCCCTGCCACGGGGGAAACTTCGACGGCAAGGGGCCGGCCGCCCGAGGATTCAATCCGCCTCCGGCGAATTTTTCGGACCCGACGACGATAGCCATGCTGCAGGAAAGCTACCTGTTCTGGCGCATCAAGAAGGGAGGCGTGGGTCTTCCAATCGAGGGGATGCCGTGGAAATCCGCCATGCCGCGTTGGGAAGTCGAGCTGCCGGATGAATGGATCTGGAAAATCATCATGGGGGAGTACGACGGCGCGCATCAGTCGCCCAGAACATGGGAATAATCGGACGGATCGCTGAAGGAGTGTTGAACCAGCACGAGGCTCGTATGATCAGGGGAAGGCAACAGATGAAGTGGGGCAGCACGATTTCGGGTATCGGAGTGGCGTGCCTGCTGGCCGGAACGACGATCGCACTGGCGCAGGAGAGCGTCGCCGTTCGAGCCCCCATGGTGAAGGGGACGATTCCAGCGGACGATCCCAATGCGGCTGAATGGAACAGTGCGCCACCGGCGCAATTCCCCATGTCGCCGCAAGTCCATTGGCAAAACCGCATTCAGGAAGCGACTGTCAAAGATGTGAAAGTGCGTGCACTCCACGATGGAACCCAAATGGCGGTTCTCCTTGAATATGCCGATCCGACCGAAGATCCCGACGATGCGGCAGCCCTCGAGTTCATGGTCGGAGACAAAAAAGCCCACTTTGCGCATGGCCAGCCCATGGCGCAGGTGGAAGGCGGTCCAGTCAATATTTGGTATTGGAAGAATAAAGCGAATAAAGCGGTCGATATGAACGCCCAAGGCTTCGGCACCCTCAAGGCGCAGGAGCATCAGGACGTCAAAGCGAAGGGTGTCTATACGAACGGGACCTGGAAAGTGGTGTTCTCCCGCAGCCTCGCCAATGAGCATATCAATGAAGATGTGCAAGTGACGCCTGGCGAGTTCATCAATATCGCCTATGCCGTGTGGGATGGAAAGAAAGACGCGAGCGGAGAGCTGAGGGAAAAGGGATCCCAGAAGGCCGTGACCTCTTGGTGGTATTTCCGCGCGGAGGCTCCACCCGACTATTCAGGGTATCTTTATGCGGCCCTCGCCGTGGGGTTAACGTTGGGATTTCAGTTCGTCCTGATCCGCAAGCTTAAGAAAGGAAAGCCAGCATGAAGGCCGCACAACTTCACATCATGGGAGCGGTGGCTGGCCTGGTCGGGGTCTGGGCCATGGTCGCCGGAGGTTGTGCCAATGAGCAACTAAGAAAAGGGCATGAACTCTATACCCATTACTGCATGCACTGTCACGGCGAGAATGGACGTCAGAACGAAGGGTTCAATTGGTCGTCGATGCCGGACCCCAAACCAAAAGATCTCTCCAATAAATCCGAGATGTCGACGTTCAAGGACGAGGATATCTTCAATACCATTTCGCGCGATATGAAAGACACCAGCCCTGGCGGGGACAAGATCGGCGACGATGACTTTGCTGTGCCGACGATGCCGACGTTCAAGTACACGCTTTCTGAAGAGGAAATCTGGGCCATTGTCGGGTATGTGCGGACACTGCACGGGATGAAGCTTGAGTTTAAGGTCGAGGATCGCAAGAAGGAACTGGCAGATGCGCTTCAAGCCGCTCAAGCCAAATTCGACCAGGTCAAGCAGGCTTACGACGAAGCGGAAAAGAAAGCCAGCGACGAAGCCGAAAAGAAGAGTGAAGCGCTAAAGAAGGACGTCGAAGTCGATGAATCCGCCTACGCCAAGGAACAGGCCGCCATGGTGCAGGCAAAGAAAGATCTCGATGTCGCCCAGGCTGCGCTCAATTATTTTTTGACGAGACCCGGCAAGGGCTTGAACATCGCGAGACCTGATCTCACCGTGAAGCCAGACCAAGCCGCACACCTAGCGGAAGTTGGTAAGCGGCTCTACGCCAACAAATATGGCTGCAATGGCTGCCACAGCGTCGGAGGCGAGGGCGGCAAAGTCGGGCCAGCGCTCGATCGAGCCGGCTTCAGATTGAACGGAACCTGGATCTATCGCTGGGTGAGAAATCCTCAGAGCATGAAGCCGGAAACGCGAATGCCCGCGCTCGGGCTTAGCGATGCCGATGCCAAGGCTGTGACGATGTATCTGAACACGTTACGAGCCCCGAGGACTGACGAGATGCCGGTTGCCAAGCCGGCGAGTTGAGTTTATAGTAAGAAGCCTCCGAGCAGTCCACCCAGCACAGCTGTTCCGATCCATACGTGCTGCTGGAACATGGACAGAGCGGTTGAAGCCGAGATGTTGTGTCTGAGTAGTGATACCTGCCAGACACAAAAAAATCCGACGCCGAGCAGCACCACATAGTAAAGCCATCCGACTTGAGTAAACCAACCTGCAAGGTTCAGTAGTAGGAGCATCCCTCCGAGCGCAACACCGACCGCGAGCCATGTCAACGAGCCGAAAAAAATGGCCGAAGATTTAACCCCGATGCGACGGTCGTCATCCCGGTCTTGTAACGCATAGATCGTATCGTAGCCGATTGCCCAGCACAGCGTGGCCGCATAGATGCACCAAGCCGTGGCCGTGAGGGTTCCCTGCACAGCCGACCATGCCATGATCGTGCCCCAACCGAAGGCGAGGCCCAACATGGCCTGGGGAATATGGATCACTCGTTTGGCGAAGGGATACAGTGCTGCCAGAAGGAAAGCAACGGGACTCAGCCTAACGGTCATCGGATCGAGGAAGAGCAGCAGCGAGGCAGCCAGTGTGGCAAGTACGATTAGGATGGCAACCGCATGGACAGGCGCAAGTTCGCCGGAGGCAAGCGGTCGAGAACGCGTGCGCGTCACGTGCTGGTCGAGCGAACGATCGACGAGATCGTTCAGCACCACGCCCGCACTGCGCATCAAGAATGAGCCGATGATGAAGATGACCGTCAATCGCCATGGCGGGAAACCCCGAGACGCCAGAACCAGCGCCCAGAGAGTCGGTAATAAGAGGAGCAAAGTGCCGGTCTGATTCTGCAGTCGAACGAGCCGGCCGCATGCGGAAAGCGACGGGGCTGTGTATCCTGTCAAGGCCGACTCCGTTGACCAGACTCAGGCACTGACCAGACCTTAGCCGAGGGGGATTTCCCAAGTCAATGAAGTGGAAATTCAAGTAACGTTGTGAAGGGCCGATGATTTTCGGTATAACCATATGCGTGCAGGCGCGTGTTCTAGTGCGGCCAATTCTTCGTTGCTGCGCCTCTATAGGGGTTGTGGCGGCGGTGTTGTCTTCCCTGTTAGCTAGCTGCTCCCTGTTTCAGAGCCGAAGCGGGCTCAAGACAGGGTATTACCTACCTCTAGTCGCACAGGTACGTGAGGCCTCCAGTGTTGCGGGAGCGCAGGTGACTTATAAGGATGCTTGCGATCAACCCCAATCCTTCCCCATTGGCGATCTCTTGCAAGAGGCGATCAAACGCAAGACGGGCCTCGTGTTCGAGAAAGTAGTCACCGGTGAAAAGGGATCGATTTCTCCGACAGTGGATGGCTATGTTGATGTGGCATTGGGCTTCAGTCATATGGATCTGGTCGTCTACCGGAAGGCCAAACGAAGCTACCCAGCAACGGTGACACTCGGGCTGGATTTTGCGTACACCGATGCAGAAGGGACCGTGCTCTATCAAAAGAAACTTCAAAGCTCAAGCAGCAGCGAGGTTGAGGTCACTTCGGAAGGAAGTTGTCAGGTCCAGGGGATCGAGCAAGTTGTCCAGGAGGCGATTGCGAAGGTCACTGATGGGATGGCCAAACACCTGGGTGAGTCGACGAAGGTTCGAGAGCAGGCTTCGGCGAGAAATGCTGGAGTGCCTCGGCCTCTGTCGACTGGAAGTCCGCCACCCCTAGCGGTGCAGAGTCAGCCGGATGTCCTGCCCCAGCCCATTCCGACAGTGCCGAGTACAGCTGAACCCACGCGCGTGCCGCTGTCACCCCCCTCTGAGGAGCCCACGACGCTCACGTTCCGGGCGATCGTGCGGGATCAAAATCGCAATCTCGTGTTGCATGGAGGGGAATCGGTTGCGGTGGAGGTTGAGGTGAAGAATGAAGGCCCTGGCATGGTGCAGGGAGTGAACGTCCAAGTCAGCGGCACGCCAGCCCTGACCGAACATCTATCCGGTCTCATCACGGTGGGGGAATTACGGTCTGGCGAAGTCAAACGTGTGACGTTGGATGGGACGATCGGGGCGATCAAAGAACCGGTCCAAGCGGAACTCATTCTAACATTGCGTGCTGACTCGACCTCAGTGAAATTGCCGTCTGCAAAGAAATTTGTTGTCGCGATGAAACCGGAATCCGATGCGGAAGCGGCTCTGTTCCCCGTGGATGTCGATCAATTGCCGAAACGGGCTTGGAAGCTCAAGCAACCGAGAGCAGTGGGTATTTCGATCGGAGTGGAGCAATTCCGCGATACAGCTATGCCTCGGATCAGATATGCAGCCCGCGATGCTGAAGTCATGGCCATGTATCTCAAGTCGATCGTGGGTATCCCCGCAGATCGCGTCCGAACGTTTGTGGATTCGCAGGCCTTGAAACATGACATGGCGGAGGTGTTCGAAGAATGGCTTCCGCGACTGGTCGATCCGACGACCGTTGTGTACGTCTACTACTCCGGGCTCGGGGTTGTTGATGGAACGACAGGAGCGGTTTCGCTGGTTCCGTTTGACGGCCCGGCTTCGACGAACTCACGCGTCTTTTCGCTCCGCCGGTTACAGGAGGCGCTGACGAAGCTGCCCGTTGAGCGGGCGATCGTGATGCTGGATGTTTCGCTCGAACCGACAGGACAGGCGGACTCTTCCACGAAGGTCGCGCCGATATGGGAGCCAGAGGGTTCACCAAAGGACCGACTCATGTGGATGGTCGGCAACCGCACCGTCCAAGAGTCGCATCGCTACGATCCCGGGCAGCACGGGCTGTTCACCTATCAACTACTGAAGGGACTCGGCGGCGGTGCTGATATCGACAAGGATGGAACGATCCTCGCAGGGGAGCTCTGCACTTATGCCAAGGGACAGGTCACCAAGATGGCCAGAGAGCAGTTTGCAAACGAGCAACAGCCCTCTTGTATTCCTGGACCTGGGCAGGGGGCCATGTCCCGGCTCCAGCCAGTCGCCCAATTCAAATAGGACGATTCCACTGGTCTTGATTCATTGACAGGCCTCAACCCGCCCGCTATCATGCACAGCATCATCTGTCGGGAAGTTCGCCTTCCGCTCCTCTTTTCCTGCCGGCGTAGCTCAGTTGGTAGAGCAGCGGTTTCGTAAAAATCTTGGCGCATCAAGGCCCCTTGTAATCCTCAATGGTTACAAGGGGTTTTTGTTTGCCTCGTTGGTTGGCGTAGGGTGGCGTGAGGTGATATATAGCCCGTCACGGGCACAGTTTCGGGCACAGTATGGGATGGTATGGGCTCGATCGGCTCGAGAAAGAGGGACTCACATGCCAGAGCAAGACCTCAAAAATGATCCCAAGACTGGCCCGTTCGTGACGGCGCTAATCTGTGAGCGCATTCTCGAAGAACGCGATGGCGTGAAAACCGCCGTCCGCATTATCAGGAAGTCCTCATTTTCAGCAGAATACAAGGTATTTTGCAGGTTATTACAAGAGGCGAGGGCAAGGGCGAGTTTGACGCAGCAGGAGGTGGCGAAGCGGTTGAACCGTCCACAGTCTTATGTATCAAAGTACGAGTCGGGAGAGCGTCGTTTGGATGTAATTGAGTTTTTAAGGGTGGTGAAGGTGCTCAGCGTGAAACCCCACGACCTTCTCAAAAAGCTGGAATAAGCTTCGGTCTCATTAGTCTTTTGTACTTCTCCATTCCCCATAGCCCACGTCGTCTCGCTTCTCTCGCTTCATCTTCCAGTTTTTCTTACGTCGTATCCCCTGGCGCATATTTCCGATACCACCAGCACCAGCCGTCTTTAACCAGCGTGTGATTGATGTTTGTTCCATCCGGCAGCAGCACATCGGCAATGATGCGCCCGTACTTGTCGAGGCCGAATGTTTGGAGTGTCACCTCTTTACCAAACACTAGCTCAGAGGCTGCTTGCTTCGCTCGGTTGCCGTAGGCTTGGCCTTTCTCCGGGCAGTCGATACCGTTGAGCCGGATGCGTTCAGCGCGGTTATTGTGCAGGACCTCGATGGTCTCGCCGTTGAGGACGCGAACAACCGGGCCAAGAAATTCCGCAGCAGCGGCAATGGTGGTCCAAGCGGCAAGGAGGGCGCTACAAAGAACACTCCTTCTAGCACCCTTGATCCATTCAGTCATCAGGCGGCTCAGGTCAGGTCACCTCATTTTCTTGGGGTCCTGATGAATCATCAGATGGGCATAGGGCGTACCGTCGAACATAATATAGACCCCTGAAGGATTGGGCTTCTTGGGCAGCATCGAAGTTTTTGAATCAAACGGCCACATGATCATCC
>UEXT01000230.1_pt1 | contig 11936 bp, 8 predicted proteins | sample 4301081 | NCBI WGS metagenome assembly UEXT01 (sample SAMEA4773177, study PRJEB27434) | metagenome | biome: 2259; feature: agricultural soil; material: soil | place: USA | collected 2014-09 | depth 0.25 m
CGCTAACCACAGCATCCCCGTATAAGCAGCGGTGGTGCACTCTCCCACATGGCTGCCTACTATGCTGCGAATGTTGCCCGTTATTACACTATTTTGACCCAGAACACCAGGAATCGTATGTATGCCATAACTGCTGTGTTCGATTTGTGTTTAGTCTTTGTCAAAGGAGGACTCTTTAGCTATCACTTCCTCATGGCAGACACCTTTCTAAGTCTTCTAAGCAATCGACTTATTCCTGCGCAGGTCGAATTGCCATACCATGCCGGATAGAACGAGTAGCAAAATGTTTCAGACCTGGAAAATACGTCCTGTGCTCACAGGGCTGCTGACCTGGTTACCTCTGTTAAATGCGTGGCGTCAACGCCGTGCGACAACTGGCGGAACTGACTCCGCTCGTTACTGCTACTCGGTCTGGTTACGGCACTTGTTAACGCTTCATCGTTATGGTTTTAAGGCCAAAGGTGCCCGGATCGGCGAACTGGGGCCGGGTGACAGTATCGGCACTGGTCTTGCAGCGTTGCTTTCTGGTGCGAGACAGTACGTCGGCCTCGACATTGTTCCCTTTTCCGCAAGAGCTGATCTGATAACGATTTACGACGAGCTGACTCAAATGTATTTCCGTAGAGAGCCAATTCCCGATGACAGCGAATTTCCGCGGATTCGACCACAGTTGAATTCGTATGATTTTCCACATCAGCTCCTGGAATCGGTTATCGACGGAACCAAAGTTAAAACCATCCGTAATGACCTCGAGCGAGACATAAATGAGGGATTCTATGTGAACTATCGGGCCCCATGGTCTTCATCGAAAGAGGTCGCTCCAGCCTCGCTTGACCTAATTTTCTCGCAAGCTGTGCTGGAACACGTTGATGATCTTACAGCAACGTATAAGGCTATGTCTGCATGGCTAAAGTCTGGCGGCTACGCGTCTCACGTCATTGATTTCAGGTCGCATGGGCTATCCCCCTTTTGGAACGGACACTGGGCCTACTCTGATCGGGAGTGGCGGATGGTGCGAGGACGGCGCGAATTTCTCTTGAATCGCGAGCCGTTAAGTGTCCATCTGTCATGCGCGGCGAAGGCTGGATTTAAGGTGTTGCTATTGAGAGCTGAGTATGATGACAGTTGTGGACTGCCTACACGGCATCTTTCTCAACGATTTCGAGCAATTGATACCAATGATTTCCAAATCTGTGGAGCTTTACTCATTTTGCAGAAACGTAAGCCAATTTGATATCCATGGGCTCTCGGCCGTAAACGGAGAAGTCTTGGCCCTGTTGCCACTGTTTTTGTCGATCGAGAGGAGACGACGTTTATGGGCGATCTCTATTTGACCGGTGGCGAGCAGCGAGGTAGCGTTTTCTTATACCCTGAAGAGTGGCATTCGTCTAGAAAAGCGGTGGTACTCCGAATTGATACGAATACCAGTACAATTACCGACAAGTTTGAATATGAGACACCTTCTGATGCATGTCCGCCCAACAAGCCGCAGATCACTTTTAAGGCGTGCACACTATATGATGATAAGTTGTATGCATGTACATGCACGGAGGTAATCGTATTTGAGTTACCAAGCTTCCGGAGGGTCGGATATGTTTCGTTGCCTTGCTTTAATGACCTGCACCACGTGATGCCCACACCGAATGGCACGCTTGTCGTCGTAGTCACTGGGCTCGATATGGTGGTGGAGATTACTCCCAATGGTGAGATTCTACGCGAATGGAGCGTTGTTGGCGAGGACACATGGTCGCGCTTCTCGCGCAAGGTTGACTATCGCAAGGTCGCAAGCACTAAGCCGCATCGTGCCCATCCTAACTTCGCGTTCCTTCTCAGTGGTGACATCTGGACCACGCGCTGCGATTGCAGAGATGCTATCTGTCTCACCAGTCCACGTGAGCGGATCGATATTGGCGTCTCGTTCCCGCATGATGGACACACGTTCCGGGGTTGGATCTACTTCACCACAATTGACGGACACGTTGTAATTGCCGATTCACACTCGCTCAAAGTGGAAGGCATCGTTGACCTAACTGTGATGGACAATCCTGAAGGTCATGTCCTGGGATTTTGCCGTGGACTGCTACCGGTGACGGAGACTCTGGTTTGGGTTGGGTTCACCCGACTGCGGCCTACCAAATTTGTCGACAAACTCCATTGGCTGAAGAGTTCGGAACTCAACTCCAAGCCCACGCATATTGCGCTATACGACCTGTCTACTGGACATTGTCTGCGCGAAATAGAGCTTTCTCCGTACGGATTGGACTTGATCTTCGGCATCATAGATTTTCCTACGGTTAGCGAGACGCACTCCTTCCTTGCTGGCACCGTACCGGCATTTGCACGCGAGTGACGGCAGTCAGCGAGTCTATGTCAGTCGACTCCGTTCGAATAAATCGGCAAGAACGAGCAGCCGTCTCTACCGACAAACCTACTGCATCGAGCTGTCATGGCGATACAAGAATGGTTCACGCCATTGCTTGGAGCGGAGCAGCAACATGGGTCAACCAACTGGTCGCTTGGGGGTGCACGATCATCGTTGCTCGGCTGCTCGCCCCCTCCGATTACGGCCTGATTGGAATGGCAAGTATTCCGCTGGGGTTCCTCACCGTCGCCAGCGAGCTCGGGGTCGGCAATGTGGTAGTTATGATGCCCGACCTCACGCCCTATCAGATATCACAGTTGAACACAGTAGCTGTCCTAGGGGGAATAACGTTATTCACAATATGCTGCCTTGGAGCATATCCTCTAGGGCACTTTTTTCGGGCTCCAGATGTGCAGATGGTGGTGGTCGCACTGAGTCTGACGCTTCTCATAACATCTTTTAAGACTGTGCCGACCGCTCTTCTGCAGCGAGACCTTCATTTCAAGCTCTTGGGACAGATTCAGACCGCCGAGGCAATGGGTTACAGCTTTGCAGCCGTCCTCGGGGCGTGTTTGGGGGCGGGCTATTGGAGCCTGGTAATAGCCAACATCACTGGGGTAGCGATCTCCACGCTGCTTGTCCTCCGCAGCCGTCGGCATGCTTTTGCTTGGCCGACGTTCCAAAGTCTCCGACGATCATTGGTGGTGAGCATACATGTTCTAGGTCGGCGTGTCACGTGGTACTTTAGTTCCAATGCCGATTTCGCGGTTGCCGGACGCATGCTGGGGAAAGCTGCGCTGGGCTCCTATAGTGTTGCCTGGAGCATCGCACAACAACCGCAGCAGAAATTTACTGATCTCGTAACGAATGTCGTACCTGCATATTTCTCCAAGGTTCAACATGACCATGCAGCCCTTCGGGAATATGTACTAACGATCACCCAATCGCTGTCACTACTAACACTGCCAGCAAGCTTGGGTCTCGCGCTGATCGCGGATGATGCCATTGCAGTCGTCCTCGGACCAAAGTGGATGAATGCAGTAGCACCGCTGCGAATTCTTGCCGTATACACGGCCGCGCGATCGATCAGCAGTTTCTTTGTCCCATTATTGACAGTGGTAGGCGAATCCCGATTTGTCATGTGGAATCACATTGCGTCCATGTTGTACTTGAGTGTGGCCTTTTATATTGGCAGTCGTTGGGGCGCAGTCGGAATTGCGCTGGCGTGGCCGCTGCTCTATCCTTGTCTCGCGGTGCCGCTGTACGTAAGGATGTTTAAGATTATTAATTTGTCATTTGGGGCGTATATCGCTTCGCTCTGGCCCGCAGTAAGCGGATCTACAATCATGGGTGTCTGTTTGCTGATTCTGAGAGGCGTCGTCGTTGTACGTCCAACATGCTTACGACTCCTGATCGAGATCGCGACTGGCTTCGTGATCTATTCTGTGGTATTAGCGACACTATATTCGGAACGGCTGCGGTGCCTCTACCGACTTGTCTGGCCAGCGAATCGGAAGCCTTCCTTTCCAAGTGAAGTGTACTAATCAATTCCTTGCCTCCTTTACTTCTTATGGTTTTCCTGCCAACCGCACGCAGACAGAGGATCTGACGTTCACCAAAGTTCGTAAGCTACCTAACTCACATGTGTGGCATCTGTGGCGTCTTTTCTCTCGACGGTGGATCCGTGAGCAGAGAGCTTATCCAACGGATGAGCGCCATGCTGCGGCATCGAGGTCCTGACGATGAGGGATTGTACATTGCCGCTGGAATCGGGTTGGCGCATCGGCGCCTGAGCATCATCGATGTTGCTGGGGGCCATCAGCCCATCAGCAACGAAGATGGCAGTGTGCGGGTACTGCTCAACGGCGAAATCTATAATTATCCGGAGCTCAGGTGCGAACTAGCCAAGCGCGGCCACCGATTCTCGACATGTTCTGACACCGAATCAATTGTTCATTTGTATGAAGAGTCAGGCGAGCATTGTTTTGCTCGTTTGCGCGGTATGTTTGCGATCGCGATCTGGGATGGCCGGAGACATCGCCTGTTGCTGGCGCGAGATCGTTTGGGAAAGAAACCCCTCTTTTATGGGGCTGTCGATGATCGCCTCGTATTCGGATCGGAGTTAAAGGCGCTCCTCGCTTTGACTGACTTCCCACGCGATATCGATCGGCAGGCATTATCCGATTACTTTTCGCTCGGGTACATACCGGCGCCCAAAACAATTTACAAAGCTGCACGGAAGGTACGTCCCGCCCATTATCTAATCGTGTCACCATCAGATATACGCGAAACCTGCTACTGGAAGCTGTCATTTCGCACCGACGACAATTGTTCTGAGGGAGAGTGGTGTGAGCGGATCCTCGCTGGCCTGGAAGAAGCAACTCGGATTCGATTAATGAGTGACGTGCCACTGGGCGCCTTCCTCAGCGGTGGCGTGGATTCTTCCGCGGTTGTCGCTATGATGTCCCGTACGGCCACCGGGCAGATCAGAACCTGTTCAGTCGGATTTGCGGAAGATGAATTCAATGAGGCTGAATTTGCGCGCAAGGTAGCGACAAAGTTTCAGACTCAGCACTTCGAGTGTACCGTCCGACCCGAAGCGATGGAAATCTTGGAGAAGCTTGCTTGGCATTACGATGAGCCTTTTGCGGATTCCTCCGCCGTGCCCACCTACTATGTTTCCAAAGCGGCCAAGGAGACGGTCACGGTGGCTCTGGGTGGCGACGGCGGTGATGAGAACTTCGCCGGGTACGACCGCTATTACCTCGAAGTATTGGAGACACGCTTGCGCCGATGGCTGCCCGCGCGCTTGCGAGCTTCGATGTTTGGGCCATTAGGACAAATCTACCCGAACTTGGCCTGGGCTCCGAGGATTTTTCGTGCGAAGTATAGACTGCAGAGTCTGGCGCGAGACCCCCTCGGCGGTTACTTCAATTCTATGTCAATTTTCCGACCAGACGAAAAGAAAGAGTTGCTTTCGCCTGACTTCCAGGCCGGCTTGGGTAATTACGATCCCATATCTGTGCTGGAAGAACACTACACTTCGGCCGATACCGACGACCCGCTTTCGCGAATCCAATACGTTGACATTAAGACCTATCTCCCGGATGACATCCTGGTGAAGGTTGACCGGGCCAGCATGGCTGTGGCCCTTGAAGTCCGCGCTCCGCTGCTCGATCACAAGTTTATGGAAATGGTTTCGTCAATTCCATCTTCATTGAAGCTTGCCGGTACTGGTGGTAAGTACATTCTTAAGAAGGCGCTTGAACCGATTCTTTCCCACGAAACACTACACCGGCGCAAGCACGGGTTCGGGGTTCCAATAAGAGACTGGTTCCGCATGGAATTGCGGGATTTTGCATACGACATTCTCTTTGGTAGCGACGACGAAGTGCTCAATCGCACCTACCTCCAGAAAATCTGGCAACAACACCAACGGCGACAGGTCGATCATTCGGGCTCCCTCTGGGCCGTTTTGATGTACTTGCAGTGGAAGAAAATGTTTCATCGAGGATGCTTCCCAGCTACGCTACCGTCCTGATCACAGAAACTCGTCTTCTTGGCGACCACAAAAAGCCAGTCACTTTTTTGCCCCAACCGCGATCTAGGTGAAATTCGGCAAATTGTTCGTAGACGATGCCCTTCCTTAGATCAGTCCTATCAATAGGTCACGAGAGGCCGACAACCGGGCTGAGCGTTGGAATGGAGGCCAAGCGGCATTAAATTTATGTGCGGAATAGCAGGGTATTGGGGCGAGCTGCTGCCGGCGGATGCAGCCAGAGCCGTCCTTCAAAACATGAATGCCTGGCTGGCGCACCGAGGTCCGGACGGACAAGGCATCTGGATAGGACCGGGCTTGGGCCTTGCTCATCGTCGCCTGGCGATCATTGATCTCGTCGGGGGTGTTCAGCCGATGTCTTCCTTTGACGACCGCTACCGCATCGTGTTCAACGGCGAGATTTACAACCACTGCGAATTGCGGCGCGAATTGATCCTTGCCGGGTATAGGTTCCGCACGCGCTCCGATACGGAGGTAATCCCTGCTGCCCTAGATCATTGGGGCATTAGCAACGGGCTAAGGAAACTACGCGGAATGTTCGCCTTCGCACTGTTTGATCAGAACGAGCACACATTGTTGCTAGCGCGCGATCCGGTCGGGATTAAGCCACTCTACATTGGGACTGGAAGCGGGTTAGTCCTGTTCGCATCTGAGCCGAAGGCGTTGCTCAATACGGCATTTCTCGAACGGCGCCTCGACGCCACAGCCCTACTGGACTTCTTCACTCTGGGTCAGGCCCTTGCGCCGCGTACCTGTTTTTCTGCGATTCGTGAGCTGCGCCCGGGTACATGGTTGCGACTCAATGCGCACGGCACAAGCAGTGGGTGCTATTGGGAATGGTGCGACAGTCCTCACGTCCGGGCCGGAATTAACCCAGTCGAGGCTCTTGAGGCGTGCCTTACGAGCTCCGTGCAAGCGCATCTAGAAAGTGATGTGCCTGTGGCGGCCTTTCTATCTGGAGGAATTGACTCCTCTGTTCTGGTGTGGTTGCTCACACGTCGTCTGGGTGTCGCTATTGCCACGTTCAACGTGGGCTTTGACGACATCCGCTCCGATGAGTCTCTGTACGCTCGAGCTGTGGCGGCACACTGCGGTACTAACCATCGGGAGTTGCGCATTGAGTGCGGCGAGGGGGACCCCGATCTGGTTAAGAGAATTCTTGAGCAATATGATCAGCCCTTTGGCGATTCCTCAAACATACCCACGTGGCTGATTTGTCGTGAAATGTCCCGCCATTATAAGGTCGCGATCTCGGGTGACGGCGGAGACGAAATGTTCGGAGGCTATCCCCGCTATCAAACCGCGCGGGACATTGCCACCCTCAGCAAGATTCCGACAGGACCGGCCTTGCTGAAGATGATCAGCGAGCTGCTGTCCCCGATGATTCCAGATACATCTCGGCGATGGCGCAAGGCTTCCGAGTTCGCACGGTTACCGCGCCGGGAAATGCTGTGTGCCCTATGCACTTACTTCCGAGCCGATGAGTTGAGCGCGCTTGTTCGTCCCGAGTTTGCGCAAGCTGCCATGTCCGAAGGACCCACTTGGTGCCGAGCAACAGAACGGATTTCGGCAAACGGACTCGACCCGGCGGCTCAGCTTATCGATATGGAAATTGGCTGGCGACTTCACGCCGATTATTTGCGGAAGGTGGATATCGCAAGTTCAGCGCATGGCCTGGAGGTGCGCACGCCGTATTTGGATCCGGAGGTGTTCCAGTTCGCAGCGCAACTGCCAACTGAACTTAAAGTGAGAAGGAGATCGCCGAAGCACCTGCTGAGAAAGCTGGCGTTAAATGCTCTTCCGGCAAGTGTCGTGAACAGACCAAAACACGGGCTCGACATGCCCTTTGATCGTTGGTCCGGTCCCGGAATGAATGAATTCTTGAGCGAGCTGCTGCTGTCTCCCTCGAGCCGAAGCCGGACGTTATTGCGGCCGGGCAGCGTACAGGCGCTGTTTGCCGCATTCCGCAGCTCCGAGAATCGGCAGGACCTGAGCCGGTACCAGGTGTATCAGCGGATATTCATGTTGGCGTCGCTGGAACTTTGGCTTCGGAAGTGGGCTCCGTCTCTGAGCTAGTTTTAGGAGTTGTGCCATGGAACTACGAGCACTCGCTCAGCGCACGGCTCACTTGGCAGATTGGTTGCAGCACATCGGTCCCGGCAGGACAACCCGTAAGATGTCAGCGCATCCACATGCCCACGTAGCGAACCTTCGCGTTCTGGCCGTCGTTCCGGGCGACGGCCAAGGGTCTTCTTTCATCTTCGCCAGACGTCAGATCGCTTCGCTTGTAGATGTTGGCGTGAACGTGCGCACGTTCTTTCTCGGATCGAGAACTTCGCTTATAGCAATAGCTAAACACTATGCCCGACTTCGGCGCGAGATTCGCCAGTTTCGTCCACATCTCGTGCACGCACATTACGGGACGGTTACCTCTTTTCTTTGTGCTGGAGCCACCTGCATCCCCCTGGTCATTACGTTTAGAGGAAATGACCTCGGCGATGATCCTGATGTGACCCTTTTGCGAAGCCGCCTCGGTCAGTTACTCTCACAGATTTCCTGCCTGAAGGCAAAACGAATCATTTGTGTGAGCCATCGCCTGCATGACCGGCTATGGTGGTGTCGAAGTCGGGCCGTTGTCATTCCCACTGGGGTTGATCTGAACCTATTTCGGCCCCAGCCGAAGGACCAAGCACGCGAGCTCCTCGGCTGGGAGCAGGAGGAGCGGGTTGTGGTATTCGATGAGGGACGCGCTCCGCGAAGGAAAGGTTTGAAATTCCTACAATCTGCCATTCGCCTTGCGGAAGAGATGGTTGGGCCGATACGACTGGTGGTCTTGGACAGAAGCGTTCCTCCCGAATTGGTCCCACGTTATCTCAACGCGTCCGACTGCCTTGCTCTAGCAAGTGCGTTTGAGGGGTCGCCAAATATCGTCAAGGAGGCCCTTGCTTGCAATTTGCCTGTAGTGGCTACCGATGTTGGAGATGTATCCGAACGTATACACGGCGTTTTTCCATCAACAATAGCAAAGCGTGAGCCAGTCGAGTTCGCAAAGGGGTTGGCCGAAGTACTCCTTGACAGGCGTCGCTCGAACGGCAGGGACCGGGTGGAGATTTGCAGCCTGCCCCGCGTAGCAGAAGCGCTCCGGTCCATTTATGAGTCGAGTCTGCCCGCCAGGGAGCTCAGAGAACTGAGCTTCGACGCCTTCATTCAAGGCTGACTGTGAACTGAGATCTGAACAGACGACTGCACAAGTCTTTGTTCTCTGATGATGGACGATCCAACGGAGCCCCCAGCAATCGGTCGTTCTTAAAGTTAGGACTGGGACGGGAGTTTATGTGTGGGATCTTTGGAGCCATGGCAACCAGGCACAAATTTGACGCCAGTGCGTTCGAGCGCTTCACACAGTTGACGGACTTGGTGCGCTACCGTGGGCCTGACGATTCGGGCTACATCGCAATCAACCTGGAATTCGGTCCTGTTAGGTCATCCGAAGCATTCGACGTGTTTCTTGGCCACCGTAGACTGTCCATCCTTGACCTCTCACCAGCCGGGCATCAGCCCATGCATGATGGTAACGGCCACTGGATCGTTTTCAATGGCGAGATTTTTAACTACGTAGAGTTACGGCGAGAATTGCAGGCCATGGGACATAGGTTCAAGACAGCATGCGATACCGAGGTGATCCTGCACATTTACGACAAATATGGAGAAGACGGCTTTGAAAAGCTCAATGGGATGTGGGCATTTGCTCTGGTAGACATTCCGCGAGGGCGGGTAGTGTTTAGCCGTGACCGGTTTTCCATCAAGCCTCTGTATCTGACGTCCGTAGGTGACCGCATCTATTTCGCTAGCGAGATCAAGCAACTCCTTCCGCTGCTTCCATCTTTGCAGGTCAATGCTGAGGTGATGTGCGCCTTCCTCGCCCAGGGACTGCTGGACCATTCAAGCGAGACGTTTTTTCGTGACATCAGTCAAGTCCCACCAAAAACGAACATTGTGGTCGACCTTCGCAGCGGAGAAGTACGACGCAAGCTCTATTGGGACTATACAGAAGCACCGAATTGTGCGCCAGCCGAAGCGCCTGATTACTTCCGGGAACTGCTTATCGATAGCGTTCGAATCCGGCTCCGCAGCGACGTAAGGGTAGGACTGTTGCTGAGCGGTGGCCTGGATTCTTCCACGCTGGCGATCATCGCACAGCCACTCGCGGAGGACAGTTTCGAAACCTTTTCCGTTATTTCGGAGGACCAGCGATACACTGAACATGAGTTTATTACCGCATTGACTTCTGCGACGCAAATCAACAATCGAAAGCTTGTCCTACAACCCTTTCACATATTTGAGACCCTCGAAGAAACCATTTACCACCATGACGAACCGTTCGGAGCATTCAGCATCATCGCTCATTACAAGCTGCTAGAACTTGTAAAGCAGCAGTCCAATGTTGTGGTACTGCTGAGCGGGCAAGGGGGCGACGAGGCGTTGCTGGGATACCTAAAGTTTTTCGTCTTCTACCTCCGAGATCTTGTCCGTCGACACAACTACGTGAGTGCAGCACAGCAGTTACTCTTAAGCATTCGGCGACACACATGCGCGAGGCAGCTCACTATTGGCGAGGCAAGACGCTATTTGCCGTTTCTAAACCGCTTTCGTGACGTAATCACCGCTCGGCACAGCTTTGTCCCCATCGGAGTATCACGCACCGTCGGCGAGAGGCAAAAACTCGATATAGACAGGTATTCGGTCCCGGCGCTTGCGCACTATGAAGATCGCACATCAATGGCAAATTCGCTCGAGTTGCGTTACCCGTACCTCGACCATCGAGTTGTTGATTTTGCAGTGAATCTACCAACCGAGTGGAAAATCCATGATGGTTGGACAAAGTACATATTGAGGCAGAGCTTCCCAGAGCTTCCCAAGCCAATTCGCTGGCGGAGGGACAAGCAGGCGTTTACGACTCCGGAGGCGCACTGGCTGAAACACGAATTCAGTGGGCCCATCTCCGATATGTTCAGGAAGAGTACGCTCGGCGAGCTCGGGATTCTCGATGATCGCAAGTTCTTGCAATACTACAATGATTTTCGTGGCGGCAAAGCCATTGCTCATAGCGACATCTGCCGCACCATGATCGCGGAGATGTGGGCACAAAAAGCCCTGAACTGACGAGCGTATCAATCGGCTATGTGGCCATGATTTTTCGATGATGAATCCCAGATCCTCGTTTTGTCGATTTCGGCGTAGCCGGCATTACGCCGCCTTTCGGGGAAACTCCATCGGAAATGATCCCCACCACACTTGCATCCAGTTTTGAGCTGCGGCCGGAGTTACGGGGGCGATACCGACGGAGTTTCCCTGGGTAGGCGGCCCATTTTCGCTCGACCGGCGCAGGACCAGCTCATAAGCTGCGGGCGCGGCGGCGGAAGCTGGAAAAGCTGCGCTGCGGCAGTTGGGTTCGGTGATAAGGTCGTTCTTAGACTTCTGCCGCAGTTCAGCACACTGCTTAAAGCCGCAGTTCGCGGGGGTGCCGACGGCCCTGGATCCCGAAGCTGGTGCAATCCCAATTGAATGCAGTCAGGGGCTCGGAAATTGCCCGATTCAACAAGCCATCTTATACCAGCTCACGGTGGAAAACTGGTTGATCTCATCGCACACCCTGAACGGGCTGCGGAGCTCAAGTCACATTCGGGGAGCTGGCCTTCCTGGGATCTCACCGGCCGCCAACTCTGTGATTTGGAACTCCTGCTTAACGGTGGATTCTCTCCGCTGCGTGGGTTCATGACGCGCGCCGACTACGAGGGTGTATGTCAGAACATGCGGCTGGCCATGGCACGCTGTGGCCGATGCCGATTACCTTAGATGTCACCGAGGAATTCGCCAAGAAACTTACACCTGGCAGCAGCAAAGTCGCCCTGCGTGATGCCGAGGGTGTGATGCTTGGCAAATCGACTACTGCGAATGTTCTTCACACAAAGTTCTTCGAGATGGGTGGCCGCCCGGTCACTCTGCTGGACGGTG